>Ga0206683_10000268_pt1 | contig 39266 bp, 40 predicted proteins | sample M280m12015metaG_FD_155483 | JGI IMG/M metagenome (GOLD analysis project Ga0206683, IMG submission 155483) | Ammonia-oxidizing marine archaeal communities from Monterey Bay, California, United States - M2 80m 12015 | ecosystem: Environmental > Aquatic > Marine > Intertidal zone | place: USA...
CCGGTGTGTTTAAGGGTGACAGTAATGTCACTGCAACTGGAACTCACCACCATCTCTTTGAGATTAAACTGCAACATATCATTGCCTTCAATGACTTGATTGCATGAGTCTGCTGCGACGAAGTTAGAAGCTGATAATAAGACAATTAATGTCAGTAATAGCGATGATTTATTCATATTGATCCTTAGTTAGTATTGATTAGTACTGTTATTTCGAATAATGATAGTAATTGGATGGAAAAATAAATTATCTATTGATCCATATTATTGATTAAAGCATCTCCAAATTCACTGCATTTTACTGGAGTGATATCATTCATTAATCGGGCAAAATCATATGTAACTACCTGATCTTGAATGGTTTGATCCATGGATGAGATGATCAAATCTGCTGCTTCTGTCCAATCAAGATAGCGTAGCATCATTTCACCAGATAGGATCACAGATCCAGGGTTCACTTTATCTAGGCCACTGTACTTTGGTGCTGTCCCATGAGTGGCTTCAAATACGGCATGCCCAGTTAGACTATTGATATTTCCACCTGGCGCTATACCTATTCCGCCCACTTGTGCTGCTAGAGCATCAGATAGATAGTCTCCATTCAGATTCATTGTTGCTATTACATCAAATTCAGAAGGTCTAGTTAATACTTGTTGTAATGTAATATCAGCAATTGCATCTTTGACAAGTATTGCTCCATTATCCATAGCATCCGTCTGTTCTTTGTTAGCTGCATCTTCTCCACTTTCAGCTTTAGTTCTTTCCCATTGATCCCAGGTATAGACATAATCTCCATACTCTTTTTCAGCCAATTCGTAGCCCCAGTTTCTGAAAGCACCCTCTGTGAACTTCATAATATTGCCTTTATGAACAAAGGTGACACTTTTACGTTTATTTTTTATGGCAAAATCGAAAGCCGATCTTAATAATCTTTCCGTACCCTCAATGGATATTGGTTTTATTCCGATGCCAGACGTCTCTGGAAATCTTATTTTAGAGTAATCTTCTGGAAAAGACTCTTTAAAGAAGTTAAGAAATTTTTTATTAGACTCACTGCCTTGTTCAAATTCAATACCGGCATAGATATCTTCAGTATTTTCTCTGAATATAACCATATCAATTTGCTCAGGGGTTTTAACAGGAGAGGGAACACCTTTGAACCAGCGAACTGGTCTTAGACAAACATATAGATCAAGCAATTGTCTTAACGCTACGTTGAGTGATCTCATTCCACCACCAATTGGTGTGGTAAGAGGGCCTTTGATTGAAACTAGGTATTTCTTGCAGTCTTCTATCGTTTCATCTGGAAGCCAGTTGTTAAATTTATCAAAAGCTTTCTGACCAGCATAGACTTCAAGCCAATGAATCTTTCTTTCTCCATTATAAGCTTTTTCAACTGCGGCATCTAAGACTCTAACGGCTGATTTCCATATATCTGGACCTATACCATCTCCTTCTATAAATGGGATTATTGGATCGTTTGGAACTGTTAATTTTCCATCTATTAGCTCAATCTTTGATCCTTGTTGTGACATATGTAACCCCTAATTTCTAATATTTTATTTAATACTCTAGACTTTGGGCTGTAATTATATGTTTTTGGATTTTTTATACAATAGTTATGTTTGATTAATGTTGACGCAAGAAATCAAACAAGATTTTACAAAAAGCAATTTTTTGCTCCTTACCTGCAACCACGTGTGCTACATCCTCCATAGTCACACCAATCGCATTGGGAATACCTTCTTCTATTGGAATTGTTGTTCTTGGACCTGTAACCATATCTTTAGCTGCATGTATAATAAGACAAGGAGCTTTGATTTCAGAAAGCTGTTGTCGAACATCATGATTTAAGCAGGCTTCAACGAGTCTTTCATGGGTCACTAGATTTCCATTTAACTCTTTCCAACCAGCATTCTCTCCCAATAATTTACCTCTGTTCTCATTGTAATACTCAGGCAGAAAAGAATAAATACTAACGAACTCTTGAAAAGTTAGGAAACCAGAATCTCTATGAACATCCCTGAAGAGTTTTAACTGATTATAAAGATAGGTGTCACAAAAAACCCAAGCACCCATATTTACCATACTTCTTACCAAATCATTTCTTTGAATAGCAACTTCTTGAGCCACACAACAACCCATCCCAACCAATCCTATCATGTGTACATTCTTCCATTGCAAATGATCCAAAAGACCAATCAAATCATTAGCATGCATTTTCATTGAAGGAGTGACATTTAAATCATCCGAGGAATCCCCTATACCACGATAATCAAAAACCAATACTTGATATTCATCTGTTAATCCTCTGGCTAATAATTTTTCATTACCATGTGCAAACGTACCCCAACCACCCATGCAGACAACAGGTTCACCCTCACCATGAATTTCATAATACATTTCGTGATTATTAATTTCGATTGTAGGCATATAAATTCTCCCAAGGTTTGAATGAATGTTTGAAATGATTATATAATTGCTAATCTACTAGATCTATATGTTTCTTGATGGAATACTGTAATTCTAATTTTTTATTTTTTAAAGGAATAAAGCCCATGAGCGAAAGAAAAGAAACAAAAACTATAATGGAGTTTTTGGCTGAAAATCCAGATGTTGATGTCAATAATGCCTGGGAACGCTGTTGGGGTATTCAGACTGGTATTATAGATAGGATTAGACAGAGGTTTGAGGTCTCAAAGCATCCATCATGCAAGGGCAGGGAATACTTTACTTCTGAAGTGCATCCTGAAAATGGCCAACTAGAAGGCTCTTTTAATTCTTATACAGGAGAGAGTATGGACTGGTTAGTTCATTCTTGGCTTGGCAACAGAAAACGTAGTATTTTGGATATCAATGCAACAGCATTCTTGGGACAAGAAACAAGAGTTCCCCATTTGACAGTTATTTTTGGAACAATACCTCGTCTTTATTTTTATGCTGAATATACACCGAGGATGGATTTAAGAATGAATCCAGATTATTTACACAAATATTATGAGCCAGTAAATAAAGATTTTCTTGAATTTAGAGATCATCCAAACTGGACTAGATTTGTCAGTCATGGAACTTATCTTAGATCTCTTATGTCTCCTATTTGTGTTAGTTCGCATGCAGAGTTAAATGACGAAAATATCGATTTTTGTGAAACTTACTTAAAAACCTTTATCGATCGATGGTTTGAATGGCTAGATAAAGCTGAAACTGTTCCAGAATCAGAGAGAGATGAACTTCAAACCTATGATTTAAAGGTAAGAGAGTTGGGGTATAGGAATGACCCAATGAATATACTTCCAATTCAAATATTCGGTGCCGAAGAAGCCAATAGAATGCTGGAAATGAGAATAGGTGTCGATCAAATTAAAACTGTTTCTGGTCGTTGGAAATGATTAAAGTCGATGTCTAGAGCACTTCTAATTGATGATGATGTTAAACTAGGAAGACTCTTAAAGGATTTTTTGAAAAAGTCAAAGATACATTTGTTGCCTATTGTCGATCCTACTCAATCTTTGTCATCCATAGATGAATACGAACCAGATATTATAATTCTTGATGTTATGATGCCTCAATTAGATGGTTTTGAGGTGTGTAAAAGAATTAGAAAAAATCACTCAATACCAATCATTATGCTAAGTGCTAGAGGCCATGCTGAGGATAAAATTAAAGGCTTAGATTTGGGCGCTGATGATTATATTGCTAAACCATTTCAACCAAGAGAGCTTTTAGCAAGAATCAATAGTCTTTTACGAAGAGTTCCAGAGAAGAAAAAGATCACAATTAAAGGATCTTTTATAGTTGATACACTGCATCGAGAAATTAAAATGGAGGGAGATTTATTAAAGCTGACCAATAAGGAGTATGAATTACTTTCTTTTTTAGTTTTTAACCCTGGTGTTATCTTCTCCAGAGATGATCTTCTTAAACAAATTAAAGGTATTGAGGCGAAGCTGTTTTCAAGATCTATTGATATTTTGATTTCAAGGCTTAGAAATAAGATAGAAAAAAATACCGATGACCCAGAATTTATTAAAACAATTTGGGGTAAAGGTTATACCTTTATCAATTTCGATAGGTCTGAATGATGCATAAGTTTTTTCAATCATTAACAATTAAGTTAACTTCTATTTTCTTTATTACAGCTATTGCTTATGTCTATCTTTTGACCATTGGAGTTCAGAGGCTTGTGTTTAATGATGAGGTACGAGAAACTCTTGGCTATTATCAGTCAGGTTATTTTGAATACATGTTGGAGGACTTAGGTTACCCACCTAGCTTAGTTAAAGCTAAGAAAATTGTAGAAGCGATGCCTTTAGACATGATGATTTATGATGATAATCCAGTATGGTCTTCGTCAATAGATTTTCCAGATATTAAATCAATTGATTTTCAACTGAGTAACCTGAACCTTGCTAAGATTAAGGCGGATATAGAGGTAGGAAGAGAAGCCTCTATAGAGGGATTAGAGTTTTCTAGGTATAAGGGGAGAGTTTATACTAAAATTCCTTTTGATGAATTCACAATTATAATGGTTAACCCTAAATTCTCAGAACCTGTAGTATCAATCTATATTCTTGAGCTTGTCATTGCAATTACTCTCATTATTCTTTTGGTTTGTTTTGTAAGCGTTTCTAAAATCTTCAAGCCAATACAAATTATTCAGGATGGTACTAATCGTATTGGTAGTGGAGAACTTAATCATAGAATTGAAGTTAAACAGAAAGATGATTTGGGGAGGCTTGCAAAACAGATCAATTTGTTAGCAGATAATATAGAAGAAATGCTTCATGCAAAGCAAATGCTTAATCTTGGTGTTAGCCATGAATTAAGATCTCCACTGACAAGAGCAAGGCTTCAAGTTGAAATGATAGAAGATGATATTAATAAGGAAGATCTTTTAGCTGAAATTACTGCCATGGAAACAATAATTTCAAATTTATTGGATAGCGAGGCTATCAATTATGGTCATAAGAAACTAAATTTGGAGACTTTCAGCTTAAAGAGAAGTCTAGAAAAGGTGATTGAGAATTCAGCGTTTCTTAAAGTGAAAAAAGTAAGTGTTAATATGGATACTGACGATGTAAGTCTTGGAGCTGATCAAGTTTTAATCGAAGTAGTATTAAAGAATATTTTAGAGAATGCTGCTAGATTCTCACCAGAAGAAAATTCAACCATTGAAGTTAAAATAGAGCATCATAATGATGAATTTATTAATATCTCCATTAGAGATTTTGGTCCTGGTTTCCTAGAAGAAGATATTGAAAAAGTTACAGAACCTTTTTACAGAACTAGTAAATCAAGAAGTAGAGAAAGTGGAGGCTTTGGTTTGGGCCTCTATTTATGCAAGCAAATCGTACTTGCACACCAAGGTTTATTATCCATCAGTAATCATGAGGAAAAAGGGGCAGTTATCTTTATTCAGATACCAATGGAACAATAATTTAATATCGATTCATTAGAATTCTTTTACTATCTAGAAATAATCTTCATTCTATGGTTTAATCCGGTCTAAATTTTAGGTAAATATTATGGCATTAATACATGTAATAGACAGTGAAGGCGAAGAGCATGAAGTGGAAGGGCAAGTCGGCCTTTCACTAATGGAAAGTTTGCGAGACTTAGATAATGGAACGTTAGCATTATGTGGAGGTATGTGTTCATGTGCTACTTGTCATTGTTTTATTGAAGAACCATGGGCCTCATCATTATCAGAAAGACAAGATGATGAACTTGAATTACTTGAAGATTTAGATTCTTTTAGAGAAAACCAGTCTCGTTTGTCTTGTCAGATTGAGTTGACAGAAGAAATGGATGGCATGAGAGTCGAAGTCGCACCTGATGAATAAAAAAGGCTAATAATGATAAAACTATTTCATGCTAAAGGCAGTCGATCTGCAAGAATTATATGGTTATTTGAAGAACTAGGTATGGATTATCAATTAGATATTCTAGAACGAGGAAAACCAAATCTAGCTTTTAATTCAGCAAGTCCATTTGCAAAAATACCTGCTATCCAAGATGGTGATCTAACCCTTACAGAGTCCGTTGCAATTATTCAATACATTCTCCATAAGTATGGTAATGGCCAACTTCAGCCAGCAATCGATAGTGTTGAATATCCAGTTTTTTTACAGTGGCTCATGTTTGGAGAATCAACAATGATTCTTCCAGTTGTTGAGATTTTAGTTAACACAATGTTTAGATCTGAAGAAAATAGGCATCAATATTCGATAGACTCAGCAACGAAGCAGTTTAAAAAAATAGCTCAATCTTTGGATCCTATACTCAGTAAACAAGATTATCTTATGGGGAATCGCTTTACAGCTGTGGATATAGTTAATGGTTATACCTTGAGACTTGCTAGCAGGCAGCAATTACTTGATCATTCTGAGGGTATTGAAAATGTGTGTGATTATTTTAGAAGACTTGAAGCTCGTGAGGCTTATCAGAAAGCTATCTCTATATAGGTCGTCTATTTTTCCAAGGCTTAGCTTCTTCTAGGTCTAAAGCGAGTTGTAATAGTTCTTTTTCTTTTCCTATGCCTGCCTGAAAATGTGACCCAATTGGTAATCCTATTGAAGACCAATGCAACGGCAAGGATATAGCTGGTTCACCTGTCACATTTGCTAGGGGAGTAATACTGATAATATCAATGCATCTTTGTAATAAATCATCATAAGCTACACTGGGAGCAAGAAATCCTAATTTTGGCACTGTTGTTTGCATTACAGGCGTTAGAAGCATGTCATATTCTTCAAAAAAACCTTTCGTTTTTATCGTATCGTTTTTTAGAAGATTAACGGCTTTCTTTACTTGATTTTCGGGTCTGGAATCAAACCATTTCCCAAGTCCTAGTGTCCATGGCTCTAGTAATTTTTCATTAATAATTTTTTCCATTCCATATGTTTGCTCTGCGAAAGTAATAATTTCTTTAGCGCCATAAGCCCACATAGTAAGAAAAGAATCTATAAAACTAATACCATTAATAAATGGCTTAACTATTTCTATATTGTGTCCTAGGTTTTCGCATAACTTAGCAGTTTCTTCTGTTGCGTTTTTAACTTCAGGATCCGATTCTATTCCAAGCATACTTTGTGTCATCATTGCTATTTTAAGTACTTTTTTTGATCGAGTTAAGCTTGTTGGAAATATGGGTAAATGTTTGGGTAATTTTTTTCTTTGCATAGCATGTAGAGCAGTAATGGAATCTCTAATAGTTTTTGTATGAACAAATCGAACGCTCAAATCAATAGGTCTATTCGGTTGTGACGAATCAATTGTCCTATAGAGGCTTGGCTTTAATCCGACCAGACCACAGCAAGAAGCAGGTATTCTTATAGATCCACCACCATCACTGGCAGAAGCAATAGCTGTCATCCCAGAAGCAACAGCTGCTGCTGATCCACCACTGGAGCCACCTGTTGAATAATCTTGGTTCCATGGATTTTTAGCTACACCTAAATGAAATGACTCTGTGCTTGGTAGCAGACCAAATTCAGGTGTATTTGTTTTTCCCAAAGAAATTAAACCTGCATCTAAAGCAGCTTGTACATTGGAAGAATTATTTTGAGCTACTCTTTTAGCAAATAATTTTGAACCAGAAGAAGTTATTAATCCCTGTTGGTTTAGTAAATCTTTGATTAAATAGGGCACACCAGCGAAGGGACCTTTCGAATTTTGATTTTTAGCTATTAACCTTGCTTGCTCAAATGAGGTTTCAACTACAGCATTTAATGATGGGTTTAGTCTTATAATTCGATCAATAGATGCATCGACCAACTCTAATGCCGTTATTTCTTTTTTCTTAATTAATGCAGCCTGTGCAGTGGCATCTATATTATTGAATGGATCGATATCACTAAATGCTTTTTTGATTGGAAAGGAAGTTGATACAGCTACTGCTGCAGTATTTTTAAGATAGGTTCTTCGGCTTAACTTCATATGATCCCTAAAACATTCTCAGGAGGTCTACCTATAATGGCTTTATCTCCACTAATAACAATGGGTCTTTCTATCAGGATAGGATTTTCACTAATAATATTAAGCAGTTGTTCAGAGTTAAGGCTTTGATCATTCAGGTTTAATGTCTTATAGATTTCCTCTCCTTTCCTTATTAGCTCTCTAATATTTATATTAAGTTTATCTATGATCTCTTTAAGTTCTAATGAGGATAGTGGATCAATTAAATAAAGTCTTATTTCTGGATTAATGCCATTATTTTGCAATAGGTTAAGCGTCTTTCTTGATTTACTGCAACGAGGATTATGAAGAATCGTAAAAGACATTAATTTTTAAATTCCATATCGAGAAAAGAGGTCTCTTTTTCTTCCCAAAATTTTTGTTTGAAATACTCTGCTTATTATTTTCCAAGTGGTTAGCCAAGCAATTCTCTTCCCACTTTTTTTATTGAGTAGAATCTGCTCTACAATCCAAGGAGTAGCTGTTTCAACATGATCACAGATCATATTCACCATTGGTTTACTTTTTTTCCATTCTTCAGCTGATAAGCGTTTTTGTTCATTCAACCAATTATCTGTTATTAAAACGCCTGGACTGATGGTTCCAATAGTGATGTTGGTATTTTTATTTTCTGAGACCAAATATTTGGTCATGATATTGATGCTTGCTTTAGTTGAGCTATAAACTCCCATACCAGGAGTTATTCTTTTTCCATCAAAGCTGCCGCCTAACATATTGTATAAATTCCCACTTCCTTGTTTTCTAAAACCAGTAATTGCAACTTGGGAGCCAAATAATGTACCTAATGAATTAGTATCTATCATGCTATGAATTAAGCTTTCAGGAACTTCATGAACTTTACTTTGCCCAGAGGCATAACCAGCATTATTAATCCAATAATCAACGGTATTAAATTCTGTTTTTGCTAGATCCCATAATGCTTCAAGTTGATTTTTGTCAGAAATATCACAGACCTGACCAATAATCCTCCCTTTAGATTTATTGTTCATTTCTTCAGTGACACTTGCAATATCTGCTTGTCTTCGGCTTGTAATGACTACATTATGACCGAGTTTTGCAAATTCATTGGCCAGACCTCTACCAACTCCTTTTGTGCTACCAGTTATAACTATGCATGACATATTTTAGAGTCTTTGAGCACCATCTAAATCAATGCATCTTCCAGAATAATAATCATTATCAAAAATGAATTCAGCTGCTTTAGCTACCTCATCAGGCTCACCAATTCTTTTTAATGGGATCATTTTAGCCAGTCCTTCCAAAACATTTTCTGGCATTGATGCAACCATTTCAGTATTAATAAATCCTGGAGCAATTGAGTTTACACGAATACCATATTTTGATAATTCTTTTGCCCAAACAACAGCCATAGATTGAACGCCAGCCTTGGTAGCTGAATAATTAGTTTGACCAAAATTACCATGTCTCGCAACACTAGAGATATTAATAATGACACCTTTTGATTTTGATTCGATCATTAACTGTGCTGCCTCTCTTCCACAAAGAAAAACTCCAGTAAGATTAAGATCGATAACCGATTGCCATTCTTCCAATGACATGCGTTTAACAAATTCGCCATCTTTAAATTTAACCAACAGTCCATCCCTTGTAATTCCAGCATTATTAATCGAACCATGAAGAGGTCCAAGTTCTGATACTATCGAAGCATAAGCTTCAGCAACTTCATTTTCTTTTGTTACATTGGCGCTATAGGTCATTACTTCTGCGCCTTGAGATTCACAAGCCTCAACAGTAGCAGCTATTGAATCTTTATCTAGGTCAATTAAACCAAGCTTGCATTTATGTGAAGCCAGTCTTTTAGCCATTGCTGCTCCTAATCCTCTTGCAGCACCCGTGATAATTATTGTTTTATTTGCAATATCCATATTTTTCCTCTGTTTAGAAATTCTAAAAGATGAATTGTAACTGAATTCAATCTATTTTTTTATCTCTATGATTAAATTTTAACTTAAAAACCAATTACAACTTTGGTAATATATCATCAAGAATATTACCAAATAAGAAGGTGCAATATGACCGAAGCATATATTTTTGACCATGTGAGAACGCCAAGAGGCAAAGGAAAAAGTGATGGCTCATTACATGAAGTTACTCCTATAGAACTTGTCACACAAGTTTTGAAATCTTTAAAAAATAGAAACGATTTAGATACCAGTCGAATAGATGACGTAATTATGGGGGTGGTTGGAAGTCAGGGAGAGCAAGCCTCTAATCCAGCTAGAGTAGGAGCGATTAATGCAGGGTATGATGAAAAAGCAGCTGGCAAGCAACTCAATCGATTCTGTGCTTCAGGTTTAGAGGCAGTGAATTCAGCTGCCGCTCAAATCATGTCTGGAATGTCAGATCTTTGTATTGGTGGGGGATTAGAGTCCATGTCTAGAGTTCCTATGAATTCAGTTGGCGGTGCACTTGGAGTGGATCCACAGGTTGCCTATGGAAATTACATAGTCCCTCAAGGAATTAGTGCGGATCTTATTGCTACAAAGTTTGGATTTAGTCGCAATGATGTCGATTCTTATGCTGTTGAGAGTCAAAAAAGAGCATCCAATGCTCGTGATAAAGGATATTTTAATGATTCCATTATTCCAGTTCTAGACCAACATGGGGAAGTATTATTGGACCATGATGAAGCGATTAGAACTGGTACAACTATGGAAGATTTAGCTAAACTGAAACCTTCTTTTGCAGATTTAGGTGCAACCTATGGTTTTGATTCCGTAGCCATACAAAAATACCCAGAGGTTGAACGAATGGAACATGTTCATCATGCAGGTAATTCAAGCGTAATAGTTGATGGGTCCTCAGTGGTCCTTATTGGAACAGAAGAAGTGGGAGTAGAGTTAGGACTTAAGCCAAGAGCAAAAATTATTGGATTTTCTTCAACTGGAACAGAGCCTACAATTATGCTGACTGGTCCGGGACCATCTGCCAAGAAAGTTTTGAAAAGATGCGGTATGACAACAAGTGATATTGATCTTTTTGAGCTTAATGAAGCTTTTGCAGTTGTGGTACTTCGATATATGCAAGAGATGGATATTTCACATGATCAAATTAATGTGAATGGAGGAGCTATAGCTATGGGACATCCTCTAGGCGCAACTGGTGCAATGGTTTTAGGAACAATGCTTGATGAAATGGAAAGACAAGATCTGAATACTGGGCTAGTTAATTTATGCATTGGTGGTGGTATGGGAACATCAACAATCATTGAACGTTGTAATTGAGTTGAAATAGACAAATAGGAAAAAAAACTAATGAGTGAAAACATAAAAATAAATATAGACTCGGATGGCATCGCTATTCTAGAAATTGATGTTAAAGACAGGCCAATGAATGTAATTACGGCTGATTTTGGAAAAGAATTAGCCGAGTGTGTTGAGAAAGTCAGTAATGATGAAAACATTATTGGTGCGATCATTACTTCATTAAAAAATGATTTTATGGCGGGGGCTGATCTTAAATCAATGTTGCCATCTTTAATGCAACTTAAAAATGCTTCAGAGATGGTGGATGCAGTTATTCAAAGTAATGGTGTGTCAAGAAATATTGAAACCTGCGGTAAACCTTTTGTTGCTGCCATCAATGGCACTGCTCTAGGCGGTGGCTTGGAAATTTGTTTGGCTTGTCATCATCGTATAGCTGTAGACAGACCAGATGCTGTTTTAGGATTACCCGAAGTTTTAGTAGGTTTGTTGCCAGGTGGTGGTGGTACTCAAAGACTTCCAAGAATGATAGGAGTGCAAAACGCGTTGGATCTTATGATTCAGGGAAAACATATTAAACCAGCTGTGGCCAAATCTATGGGTATTGTTGATGAACTCACTTCTAAAGAAGAACTCATTAGTAAAGCTAAGCAATGGATTATCGATAACGGGGACCCAGTCAAACCTTGGGATAAAAAAGGATTTAAAGTGCCAGGAGGTTTTGATCCAAATACAACATCGACTATTCAGATATTCTCAATTGTTAATGCAATGGTTGCTAAAAACACTAATCATAATTATCCTGCACCCATATCAATTGTATCTTCTGTTTATGAAGGTTGCCAGGTTCCAATAGATACAGGTTTGAGAATAGAATCTAAGTATTTTGTAAAGCTACTTCGCGATCCAGTTGCAGGAAACATGATTAGAAGTTTATTCATTAACAAGCAGTCAGCAGATAAATTAAGAGCAAGGCCGAAAGGTATTGAAAAATCCAAAGTCACTAATTTAGGGATGCTTGGTGCAGGCATGATGGGATCTGGTATAGCATTAGTGAGTGCTCAGGCTGGCATCAATGTAATTTTATTAGACTCTACTATTGAGAGCGCGACAAAAGGAAAACAATATACTGAAAAATATTTAGAAAAAAGTATCGCTTTAAAGAAAATGACTCCAGAAAAAGCACAAGAAATAATGGATCGAATTCATGTGACTACTGACTTTAGTGATCTTAAAGATTGCGATCTTATTATTGAGGCGGTGTTTGAGAATAGAGACATTAAAGCTGATGTGACAGAAAAAACAGAAAAAATAATAGCTGATTCGGTTATTTTTGCTTCGAATACATCTACTCTTCCTATTACAGGCCTAGCTAAAGCTTCAATCAGACCAAAAAGTTTTATTGGTATGCATTTCTTTTCTCCAGTAGAAAGGATGCCATTGGTAGAAATTATCATGGGAGAAGAATCTTCAGATGAAGCTCTGGCTAAATCACTCGATTACATTCAACAAATTAAAAAAACACCTATGGTGATAAATGATAGTCGAGGTTTCTTTACATCAAGAGTTTTTAGTCAGGCCTGTAATGAAGCTAATGAAATGTTAAGAGAAGGAGTAATGCCTGCATTGATTGAGAATGGTGCTAGGCAAGCGGGATACCCAGTTGGTCCTTTAGCTGTGCAAGATGAGACTAGCATTGAACTATCTCATAAGATCCATATTCAAACTATTAAAGATGTTGGGGATGAGTATAAGCCGCAATCAGCAGTGGATATTTCAGAAAAAATGTATGAACTTGGAAGATTAGGTAAAAAATATCGTAAAGGTTTTTATGAGTACCCTGAAGATGGCCCTAAAAAAATATGGTCTGGCCTTGCAGAAGCATTTCCTATTTCTGATTCACAACCTAGTTTGCAGTTAATTCAGAATAGACTGATGACAATTCAATCATTAGATGCTTACAGATGTCTTGAGGAAAATGTCCTAACTTCTCCAGATGATGGAGACATAGGTTCTATTTTCGGATGGGGTTTTCCTCCATGGTCAGGTGGTGTCTTTTCTTACATTGATACTATAGGAATTGAAGCATTCGTAGCTAGATGTGATGATTATCATGAAAGATATGGAGATAGATTCAAAGTTCCTGATAGTCTAAGAGAGCGCTCTAAAAATAAACAGTCTTTTTACTCTTAAGAAAATATAAAGTTAGAAAAAAATCTCTTTTAGATTCTTGTTTTTTTTAGTAAAACATATAATCTATCTGTTCTTAATACTTCTATTAATTTAAAGGGGAAAAAAATGTCTAGTAATATGGGCGGATCTTCTAAAGGTAAGACCACAAATACAGGAAAACCTCTCGGCTCTATTAAACACACTCAATCTAAAGCTGTAAAAAGCTGGATCAAAAATGAGTTGAAACAACAAACAACACGTTTTAAAAAGATTCTACAGCACATGGATGATATTGCTCCAAAAAGAGAAAAATGGATTGCTGATTTTCTAGAAACAATTACCACTCGTGGAACTAATATTGATGGTGATCTTAGAAATGTTATTGCTAAAGAGAACTTACCTAAGAAACCAAGACGAAAACATATAGTAACGCATCAATCTAAAGACCTTAAAGGATTCAAACATTAAAAAAAGGAAGAATGAATTATGCCTAGACCACACATAGAACCATATGATGAAAGGCCAGCACCTTTCAAAAGAATGACTTTACCAGGATTTTCCAAAGGAATGCATTATAAAGTTTTAAGCATGGATACGGAAACAGGTGCATGCTCATTAAAAGTTAAATTTGAAAGTGGATATAAACTACCTCCGGGTATGAGTTATGCAGAACTAGAAATGTTTGTTATATCTGGTTCAGTCACCTATGGCGACACTACTTATGGAGATGGATACTATTTTCTAATTCCTCCTGGAGTGAGTATGCCAGAAATGAGAGTTAAGAAGGGTGCTGTAGTACTTATGTTTTATAACTATGGCGAGCCAAGTTTTATACCCTCAGATGAAGACCATCCATTGGCAGAGCGTTATAGGTTATCAATCATAGATTCAATGAAGGATATTAATTGGATGCCAGGAAATAGGATTGTGCCTTCAGTTGCATCTGGATGTATGTTGAAACCATTAAAATATGATCCAGATACAGAAGCACATACATTTCTTTATTGTATGACGCCAGGATTTAGTCAAGATAATATTTCTTATCATGATTGTTGTGAGGAGTCCTATCATATTTGGGGAACTTCTTGGATGATGCAATTTGGCGATCTTCCTACAGGCGGTTATTTTTGGAGACCTCCATATATCAATCATGGTGCATTTGCGAGTAAAAATGGTATTATCGCTATAGGTAGAACCGATGCCCACCTACATAATTATTTTCATCACAATCCTTGGACAACACCTAAAGAAAATGCTGATAGAGCTTCTGCAAGGTTGAGAAGACTTAGGCCTTCTTTATATGAGTGGACAAGATCGCCTGATGGACATAATCATTTTACTGACTTTGAGCATCCACATTATCATGACCATGATCATGATTAAATGAGAAATAGATAAAGACTTAATTCAATAAGTAAATGAAACAATGTCTGGACCATTAGAAGGAGTTAAGATACTTGAACTAACCAGTGTAGTTCTAGGTCCATGGGCAGCCCAAATCATGGGAGATATGGGTGCAGAAATTATCAAGGTTGAGGCACCCTTTGGTGATAGTAATCGTCAGTTAGGCGCTTATAGAAATAAAGGTATGGCAGCCCTTTATTTATCTAATAATAGAAATAAAAGAAGTTTAGTTCTAGACTTAAAGCAAGAATCAGCAAGAAATGCTTTACTCGAAATCATTAAAGATTGTGATATTTTCTTACATAACAATAGACCCCAAGTGATGACTAAACTGAGATTAGAGTATGATGATTTAAAAGCACTTAATCCAAGTATTATTTATTGCGGTACTTATGGGTATAGTAAGCATGGACCTTATGGAAAAAAAGGGGCTTTAGATGATTCAATACAAGGAGCTAGCGGTATTGCAAGTCTAAATGAGTTAGTATTAGGTGAACCAAAATATTTGCCAACAGTAATTGCTGATAAAACAACAGCCATTACTGTTGTTTATTCAATTTTAGCAGCACTTTTTTACAAAGAAAGAACAGGCGAAGGGCAAGAAATTGAAGTACCTATGTTTGAAACCATGGTCAATTTCACAATGGCAGAACATCTTTGGGGAGAGGTTTTTGAGCCACCTTTAGCTAAGGCAGGATATACAAGATTAATGTCTCATCATAGAAAACCATATAAAACTAAAGATGGGTATATTTCTGTTTTACCTTATATGAATAATCATTGGAAAATATTTTGTGAAAAGGCAGATAGACATGATTTAATTGATGATGATCGATTTAAGGATCTTTCTTCCAGAGTAACTAATATTGATGACACTTATTCTGAAACAGGAAAAATTCTAGCAACAAAAACTACTCAAGAATGGCTTGATATTCTAGCAGAGACAAAAGTACCAGCAATTGAAGTTAATTCATTGGACGATCTGTTTACTGATCCTCATTTAGATGCTGTAGATTTTTGGAAAGAATTAGATCATCCTACTGAAGGTAAACTCAAGATGCCAAGTTTTCCAGCACGGTTTTCAAAAACACCTGCCACTATAAGAAAGCACCCTCCTAAACTAGGAGAGCACAGCCTAGAAATTCTCAAAGAAGCTGGAATAGATAGTGATACAATCAGTGATATGATTGCTTCAAAAGCTACATCAGTATCAGACTAGCTTTGAAGGCTCTTTAACTCATCAATGACTTGTTGAGTATGAGTATCAGGGTTAACCTTTTTATAATGTTTAACGATTTTACCTTCTGGATCAATGATAAAAGATTCTCTTTTAGCTATAGACATCATCATAAAAGTTCCCATAACGCCATATTCCTCAGCACATTCTTTAGTTACATCTGCAAGGATAGGATAGGGTAGGCTATATTTTTCGCTAAATTCTTTATGAGAGCTAACATCATCAAGACTCACACCTAAGAGTTGTGTGTCCAATCCTTTAAATTCAAAAATATTATCCCTGAAGTTGCATGCTTCAGTGGTACATCCAGGTGTACCATCTTTAGGATAAAAGAATAAAACGACCCACTGACCTTTATAATCATTTAATGTGTGCCATTTTCCATTTTGATCCTGCAAATTAAAATTTGGAGCCATTTGTCCTATATTGATTTCTTCATTGGCCTTTGATTGGTCCATAAATGAAAACGCCAGTAAAAATATTGGTAATGTTAGTAGGACTTTTATTTTTTGATTCATTGGTTTCACCTTAAAAAAAACATAAACTAAATAAGTTAATAAAGATTGAATAGTTTACACCTTTTAATTATTAATTATGAATAATACATTCGAAAATAAATTAGGATTGGTTTTGCCGGGAGGAGGAGCAAGAGGTGCATATCAGGTTGGGGTGCTAAAAGCCATAAGTGAAATTTTGCCTGATTCCAGTAAAAATCCATTTCCAATATTGAGTGGGACTTCAGTTGGAGCTATCAACATTGCATTATTAGCAGCTGAATCAGATTCTTTCCATAATGGAGTATCAAAGTTAAGTAATATTTGGGGTGGTTTCAGCTCTAATGCAATCTATAAAACTAATCCTATAATGTTATTCTTAAATAGTCTTCATTGGCTATTAACATTCATTACTGCAGGGATTGTAGTCAAGAATCCAAAGTCGCTTCTTAATAATAATCCATTAGAAAAAATGCTTATTGATAGAGTTGATTTTAGTCAAATCCAAAAGAATCTAGATGAGCATCATATAGAAGCCATTGCAGTCACTTGTGCTAGTTATAATAGAAAATGTACTTCAACGTTTTTTCAATCTAATCACTCCAATTTAACATGGAAAAAATCACATCGTGAAGGAAAGCCGATGGTTATTAATATTTCACATCTTATGGCGAGTGTAGCATTACCGCTTATTTTTCCAGCAAAAAAAATAGATCATCAATATTATGGTGATGGTGCAATGAGACAAGCAACGCCATTATCACCAGCAATTAGAATGGGTGCAGATAAGCTTTTAATTATTACAACAAATGAAAATCATCAAAATTTGAATTCTGAAGAAGAGCAAATAGCTCATCCTTCCATAGCAGAAATCGGTGGCTACATGCTTGATGCATTATTTTCTGATGCTCTTTATTCTGATTTGGAGCGACTAGATAGAATCAATCAAATTGTAAATAATAATGATTCAGTAGTAAAAACCAATAAAAAGAAAATGAAGAAGATTGATTATCTAGTAATTTCACCATCAAAGAGCATTAATGAGATAGCAAAGAATAGTTTTCACCAGATGCCCTTAACCATGAGATTAATATTAAGGGGTTTAGGAGTTTTAAATGCTAAAAACTTTGATTTAACTAGTTTTTTACTATTTGAATCTTTATTTACTAAAGAATTAATTGATTTAGGTTACAAAGATGGGATTACACTTAAAAGCAAGATATTAAAGCTTATATAGCCAAGCTTTTATCAAATTATATAAGGTAAAAACACAGTTGCCAGCCCTAGAAAGGTAATAAACCCAAGCACGTCGGTTAGTGTTGTCATCATTACACCTCCAGCAAGAGCCGGATCAATGCCAATTCTTTTTAGAATGAATGGAATTGAGACTCCAGCAATAGCTGAGGCTATTATGTTAATTAACATAGATATCCCTACAATGATCCCTATTTCCCATTTAGTTTTAAAAAGTATAACAGCAATTATAGAAACAACTATTGACCATATAAATCCATTCAGTAATGCAACTAAAGCTTCTTTATTCAGTAATTTTATCGCATTAGATTTTTGTATTTTACCCATTGCAATACCTCTTATAACAAGGATTAACGTTTGGTTACCAGCTACTCCACCCATACTGGCAACTATTGGCATAAGAACAGCAAGAATTACAATTTGGTCTAATGTTTCTTGAAACAAACTGACAGCAGTGGCCACAATAAATGCTGCAACTAAATTAGCACCCAACCAGACTGCTCTTCTTTTTGAGCTGATTAAGATTGGAGCAAACATATCATCTTCATCGTCTAAACCTGCCATATTAAATATTTCACTATTAACCTGATCTTGAATTACATCAACTACATCATCAATGGTTATTTGACCAAGGAGCTTATTATTTGAATCAATTACAGGAGCTGAAATTAGATCTAAATCCTGGAACTCTATTGCAACTTCTTCAGCTTTAACATTTGCATTAATAGCCTTAACATTTGAATCCATGATTTCTTCAATTAGCATATCTTTTGACTGTGTAAATAGGTCAACTAACTGAATAGCACCGATATATTGATTATCTCTATCGATTACATAAATATAATTTGTGTTCTCAGGGAGAGACTTCATATTTCTTAGATACTTTATTAATCCATCTATATTGACCCCTCTTCTGATTGAGATAATCTTAGGATTAGTTAACCCACCTGCAGTATCCTCATCATAGGATATAACTGATTCAAGTCTATTTTGATCTTCTGTATCCAATGCTTTTATAACTTGATCTGTTATTTGATTTGGAAGATCAGACAAAATATCAGCTAAATCATCTAGTTCCATGTCTTGAGTTGCAGCAATCAGTTCAGAGGTATCCATTTGGCTAATTAAATTTTGCCTAACTTCCTCTATAAGTTCTTTTAGAATTTCACCCTCATCTTCTTGGTTAACCATTTGCCATAAAACATTCCTTTCTCTTGTAGTTAATGATTCTAATAATCTGGCAATTTCTGATGGATTGAGTGAAGAGAGAGTGTTTTGAATATTTATAGCTTTATCTTTTTCAAGAGCATTTATTATTTTGGTTAGTTTTTTTTCAGACTTTTCCATGCAATGGCTTCATATTTATTTCTTCATATAGTAAAAATTGTAATCCATCTTTTTTTGACATGGAAATATAATTTTACATTCTAAAGTCTTCACCTAAGTAAACTTTTTTTACTTCTGAGTTTGTTAAAATTTGTTCTGGGCTGCCTGATGCAATGGTTGTTCCATCATTAACAATATATCCTCTATCGCATATTTTTAGCGTTTCTCTAACATTGTGATCCGTAATTAAAATTCCAATTCCATCATTGGATAATGTTTTAATAATTCTTTGTATGTCAATTACTGATATTGGATCTACTCCAGCAAAGGGTTCATCAAGAAGAATAAATTTAGGCTCCATAGCTAGAGTTCTTGCGATCTCAACTCTTCTTCGTTCTCCACCAGATAAGCTGATGCCATTTATTCCTTTAATATCATTTAAGTTAAGTTGATTTAAGAGTTGATCAAGCAAATTTTCTTTCCTCGCTGTATTTAATTCTTTTCGAGTTTGCAATACAGAAAGAATATTTTTTTCTACAGATAGTTTTCTAAATACAGATGCCTCTTGAGGAAGATAACCTAAACCTTTGATTGCTCTCTGATGTATCGGTAGGTTTGTAAGATTATAATCATCCAATATTATTTTTCCTAATTCTGGCTTAACCAAGCCTACAATCATATAAAAGGCTGTAGTTTTACCAGCACCGTTTGGCCCAAGCAAGCCTATTATCTCTCCACTTTTTATATTGAAACTAAGATTTTGTACAACTTTTCTCGAGTTATATGATTTTTGTAATTCTTCTGCAATCAAAATACTCAAAATCTACCGCCTATTTTTTAATTTGCGATATTGATATTAATATTTGAGCTAAAATTCAACTTATTATCTTTCAGTTGTGCATTTAAACCTTTAGCTTCTATAATATTATTATTAATTTCTATAACTACTTTTCTATTAGTGGCAACTGTAAATGTATTAGGGTTAACCTCAAGATAATCAGTTGAAATTTTTGATTTATTATCTTCACTATTATTTGTGATCATGACATTACCAGAGAGTGATAGTATATTCATATCTGAAATAATTTGACCATTATCTGATGTAATAATCCAATTTATATCCTCATCAGTATATTTAAGAGTAACTTGTTCAAGTTCAATCTGATTATTTAAATCATTAGCTTTTGCTTTCTTTGAGAAAATTTTATATGAAAAATTTCCATCTTTATTTCTTCCTATTAGTTGTGCATTTTTTACTATAAACTCAATTTCTTTTATGGTATTGGCATCTTCTTCAATAACCTGATTGGGTGAAAAGAAGTAAAGTAACGTGGTGGTAGCCGCCATCAAAGATAAAATAATGAAATTTCTAAGGAAGTTTTGCAATTGAAAAAACTATTACATTAAGCCGGCTCTGAATAGATCATGGATATTCAAAGCTCCAACAATTTTATTATTTGACGCAACAATTAAAGAGGTTATCTTACTAGTTTGCAAAATGGTGACAGCTTCACTAGCCAATTGATCTGGAGAGATTACTAAAGGCTTTTTACTCATAACCTCATGCATAAGAGTTTTTTCTATATTGACTTTTTGTGACAAGGCTCTTCTAAGATCTCCATCAGTAAAGATTCCAGTTAATTGATTTTTCTCATTGATGACAGCAGTCATACCTAATGCTTTTTGAGACATTTCAATTAGTCCAATAGATAATTTATCATTTTCTCTTACCAAAGGAATCTCATCATTTGTATGCATAATATCTTTTACAGAAAGTAATAATTTCCTGCCCAAAGTTCCTCCAGGATGAGATTTTGCAAAATCTTCTTCAGAGAAACCTTTTTTATCTAATAACGCAACTGCGATTGCATCACCCATCGCTAATGCTGCTGTTGTACTTGCAGTAGGTGCTAGATTCATGGGACAGGCTTCCTCTTTAACCGCAACATTTATATGAGCAAATGAAGACTTTGCTAATTTAGAATTATTATTTCCAGTAAGAGAAATAATCAAAATTCCCATTCTTTTTAAAACAGGTAAAAGTTCTATTATTTCAGTAGATTCACCAGAATTTGATAGAGCAATAATTATATCATTTTTATCTATCATACCTAGATCACCATGAAGCGCTTCACTAGGGCTGACAAAAAAAGAGGGAGTGCCTGTGCTTGCAAAAGTCGCTGCTATTTTATCTGCTATATGGCCCGACTTACCTACGCCCATAACAATTATTTTTCCCTCGCATTGGATGCAAGCATTGCAGACAGTATTAAAGTCTTCATTTAAATAGTCTTTAAGATCACTAATGGCATTAGACTCAATATCAAGAACTTTTTTTCCTATTTCTATAAAGCTAAATTTCTCTTTTTTTTCTTGCAAAGTTTTAATAATCTGAATTGTTATTATCTATATAATTAATATTCTAAATATATATAGTTTATCTTAAAATAAAATTAAGGATATAAAATGAATATTGAAGAAATTAAGATTTTGATCCAGGAATCCATGATTGATGCTGAGATTATTGTAAATAGTGATGACAATGTTCACTTTGAAGCCATCATAATTTCTGATGAATTTATCAATAAGACTTCTATTCAAAGACATCAGATGATCTATCAAAGTTTAGGCAATAAAATGGATTCTGAAATTCATGCCTTATCAATCAAGACTTTGACTAAAGAAGAAAATAAATAAAATTTTTATTTTTAAATAATAGGTTAAATTTTTTTGAAAAAATTAAAGATTATTGGAGGAAGACCATTATTTGGTGAAATTGATATTTCTGGATCCAAGAATGCTGCTTTGCCTATCATAGCATCTAGTATTTTATCTTCTGGCAACCTTATCCTTAGCAATGTTCCAAAATTACATGATGTTTCTACAATGATTAAGTTGTTAAAAACAATGGGTGCTTCTTTTATAGATCATGGTGATCATTGTTTAAAAATAGAGGCACATAGTTTGAATAATTACATTGCTTCTTATGATTTAGTTAAAACAATGAGAGCATCAATTTTAGTTCTTGGGCCACTTTTAGCTAAGTATGGAGAAGCTAGAGTTTCATTGCCTGGAGGTTGCGCTATTGGTGCACGACCAGTCAATTTACATATAAATGGATTAAGAAAGATGGGTGCAGAGATTAACATTAAAGAAGGCTATATAGATGCAAAAGCAAATAGACTTAGAGGAGCGACAATATCTTTGGAAACGATTACTGTCACTGGAACTGCTAATCTAATGATGGCTGCAACATTAGCTAAGGGAAAAACACTACTGAAGAATGTAGCTATTGAACCTGAAATTATAAATTTGGGAGAATGTTTGCAATCTATGGGAGCAAATATTGAAGGCTTAGGTACAAGAATTATTTCTATAGAAGGAGTGGATAGCCTTAGGGGGCATAGTCATGAAATTATTCCGGATAGAATTGAGGCTGCTACATATTTAATTGGGGCATGTGTCACAAAAGGATCGTTAAAATTAAATAAATTACGAATAGATCATTTAGATTCTGTTATTGATTTACTAAAAAAAGCAGGCGCACAAATTTCGTTTCAGAAGAATCAAATAGATGTGAGTTTAAATGGTGATATACAACCTATTAATTTTTCAACAAATCCATATCCAGGAGTTCCAACTGATGTTCAGGCGCAATTTATGGTTCTAAACGCGCTTGCAGATGGAGATTCAGAAATAAAAGAAACTATTTTTGAGAATAGATTAATGCATGTTCTAGAGTTGCAAAGAATGGGAGCTGATATTAACCTTGATAAGAATACAGCTTATATAAAAGGCGTAAGAAAACTTAATGCAGCGCCTGTAATGGCGACTGATTTGAGAGCATCAGCTGCACTTGTATTGGCTGGCTTAACTGCAAAAGGAGAAACAATTATTGATCGAATTTATCATATCGATAGAGGATATGAGGAAATAGATCGAAAGTTATCTCAATTAGGGGCACAAGTTCTTCGATTAGACTCATGATTAATTATATATTCGTGTATAATCGCGACGAGAATTTAATGGAGTAAAGATTCTTTTATTGAATATTAAGAGGGATTGATGAGTAAATTAGGTAGAAGAAAATTTTTATCAATAGCTACTAGTGTTACTGGTGCCGTTGGTGGTATTTTTGCTCTCACACCTTTTGTGTCATCCTTTCAACCTAGCAAGAAAGCTAAAGCACTAGGTGCAGCAATAAAAATTAATATTGAGAAGATTGAACCTGGATCTATTGTTAAAGTTATCTGGAAAGGTATGCCAGTTTGGATATTGCATCGTTCTGAAGAAATGCTCGATAAAATAAATTCTTCTGTTGATCAATTGAGAGATCCTAATTCGGAATTATCTGTTCAACCTAATTTTGCAAAAAACAATTTCAGATCTATTAAGCCAAAATATCTAGTGGTTGAAGGTGTGTGTACGCATCTTGGGTGTGCTCCTATAGAAAAATTTGCGATTGCACCTGCTGATATGGGACCTGATTGGAAGGGTGGTTTTTTCTGCCCTTGTCATGGATCAAAATTTGATCTATCAGGAAGGGTATTCTCAGGTGTACCAGCACCTTCTAATCTGAGAATACCACCCCATCGTTATGAAAATCAAACAACACTCATAATTGGTGAGAATGAAGAGAAATCAAATGTCTAGCGATAAACAACAAGAGGTATATTTTTCGAATCCTATTCTAAAATGGGTTGATGAAAGATTTCCACTTTCCAAAGTTTTAAGAGAGCATGCTACTGAGTATTATGCTTCTAAGAACTTTAATATTTGGTATATTTTTGGAGTGTTGTCAACCGTAGCACTAGTTTTAATGCTTCTGACCGGTTTATTTTTAACCATGAATTATAAGCCATCTGCTGCTGAAGCTTTCAATTCTATCGAATATATCATGCGTTCAGTTGAGTATGGATGGCTTATTAGATACATGCATTCAACTGGAGCTTCTTTTTTCTTCATAGTTTTATATCTTCATATGTTCAGAGGAATGCTTTATGGCTCTTATAAACAACCAAGGGAGTTGATTTGGTTAATAGGTATGATGCTCTACTTCTGTTTAATGGCGGAAGCTTTTTTGGGCTATATTTTACCGTGGGGAAATATGTCTTACTGGGCAGCACAAGTCATTGTTAATTTATTCGGACTAATACCGTATATAGGGGATACTTTAGTTGAATGGATTAGGGGGGATTATTATATTTCAGATATTACACTAAACCGTTTCTTTGCCCTGCATGTAATTGCTATGCCTTTAGCAATTCTTGGTTTAGTTTTCGTGCATATTGTTGCATTACACCATATTGGATCAAATAACCCTGATGGAATTGAAATCAAGAATCATAAGGACGAACAAGGTAAACCTATTGATGGGGTTGCTTTTCATCCATTTCATACAAGTAAAGATTTGGTTGGGATTATCATTTTTTTAATGCTTTATTTTGGAGCAGTTTTTTTTGCACCAGAAATGGGAGGTTTATTCCTAGAGGTTGATAACTTTGAACCTGCAGATCCATTGAAAACACCTGAGCATATTGTTCCATCTTGGTATTTTACACCTTATTATGCAATCTTAAGATCTATTCCTGAGCCATTGCTTGGCGCTATAGCTCTTGTATCAGCCGTTCTTTGCTTTGTTTTTTTACCATGGCTTGATAGGTGTAAAGTGAAATCAATAAGGTATAGAGGTTGGCAATTTAAGCTGGCACTATCTATTTTTGTAATTTCATTTGTATCATTGGGATATTTAGGTTTACAACCTTCATCGGGTATTTATTTAATTTTAGCCAGATTATTTACAGTGCTTTATTTTTCTTTTTTTCTATTAATGCCTCTATATACCCGTTTAGAAAAAACAAAACCTGTGCCAGACAGAGTTGTATATAAAAAATGAAGACACTTAAAAAATTAATAATGATATCTCTATTTTTGTCACTATTTAGTGTTGCTAACTCTGCTTCTGTTGAGAAAAAGCCTGATGATTATATGCCAGCATTAAACGATGTAACAGACTTAAAATCATTGCAAAGAGGAGCTAGAAACTTCTTTAATTATTGTGCTGGATGTCATTCATTAAAATATGTTAGATATAATCAAATGGCCAAAGATATTGGTATTTCAGAAGAAGAATTAAATAGTTATCTCATATTTACAGATTCAGCCCCTCAAGATGTTATTTCTGTCAATATGCTTGAAGAAGATGGCAATCGATGGTTTGGAAAGGCTCCACCTGATTTATCCATGATCACAAGAGTTAATTCAAATACACATATCTATAACTTTCTTAGATCTTTTTATCCTGAAAAAGGTTCTCCTACAGGAACAAATAATAGAGTTAAAGATGGAACAAGTATGCCTAATGTACTATCGGTTCTCCAAGATGAAATGAACAAAAAAGAATTTGATTCATTCGTTCTTGATATTGTAAATTTTCTTGATTATGCAGGAGAACCAATTAAGGCAAAGAGGAAATCTTTAGGAATATGGGTGATGTGTTTTTTATTTGTTTTTCTAATTTTTAGTTTTGCACTGTATAAAGATATCTGGAAGGAAGTTAAATAGTTTATCATTGAAATGATTTTAAGAGGTTAAGTATGACAAATGTTTCAAATAGAAGGTCTATGATGGGTTTGTATTCGGGTAATACCTGTATTCGTTCGCATCAGGTAAGATTTGTTTTATCAGAGAAAGGAATACTAACTGAAATCAATAATATTGATGGATCAAAAGTACCTGAAGATTTGATAGCATTAAATCCTTTTGCCACATTACCAACTTTAATTGATCGAGAATTAGTTTTGTATGATTCAACAGTTATTATTGAATACTTAGATGAAAGGTATCCTCATCCCCCTTTAATGCCAGTGAGTCCTGTAGAAAGAGCAAAAATTAGATTGGCGCTTGCTTCACTTGAAAAAGAAATTGTTGAGCCTGCCATGCAACTGGATCTTGCTATCGGAACAAGAAATGAAAATGCACAAAGAAAAAAGTTGAAATCAATACTAAACTCATCAGCTGATATGTTTGATGCCAATAAATATTTTCTTAGTGATGACTTTACGATAGTGGATTGTGTCTTAGCCCCTATACTATGGAGGCTAGATTATTTTGGAATAACATTGTCTAATGATCATAAAAGTATACATGAGTATTCTGAAAGGGTATTTTTGAGAGACACTTTCAAAGAAAGCCTTAGTGAAGATGAAGAGGAAATGCAACTATAATTATTATTTACTTCATTGAGATGTCTTAGTGAAAGGAGAATTATTTATAGTCTCTACACCTATTGGTAATCTGGATGACATTACTCTAAGAGCAATTCAAACACTCCAAAATATTGACTTTATTCTTGCTGAAGACACAAGGGTTGCTAAAAAATTATTAAAACATCTTGGCATAAAAGCTAATCTTCAGTCACTTAATGAGCATAATGAGTTAAAAAAAATTCCTATCGTATTAAAACATTTATTAGAAGGTAAGAATATTGCACTTATCTCTGATGCAGGAACACCTTTGATTAGTGATCCAGGATTTCAGTTAGTTAAACAGGCTAAAAAAGAAGCATTAAGAGTGATACCTATCCCTGGCTGTTCAGCTGCTATTGCTGCTTTGTCAGTATCAGGTATTCCCACGGATAGATTCTATTTTTATGGCTTTTTACCTAAAACTAAAAATAAACGCCTTGATGTTCTCAAAAAATTAGTCAAAAAAGAAGAGACAATCATTGTATATGAATCAGTTCATAGATTAAGTTCATCAATTAATGACATGATTGAAGTTTTTGGTAAAAAGCATATTGCTGTTTTATGCAAAGAGATAACAAAATTACATGAAGAGCTGATAGGGGTTAACCTTGAAGAGATTAGAGTATTTTTAATGGAAAATCCATCTAAAATAAAGGGTGAGTTTACTGTAATTTTAAATGGTAAAAAATCTTCTGAAATTAATAATACTGAGAAAATTGATAGCATTCTTAAGGAGTTATTACCTATAGTCTCAGTTAAGGTTGCAGTAAAAATATGCTCCATATCCACAGGCTATAATAAAAATAAAATATATAAGCGAGCTTTAGAGTTAAAAATATGAAGCTTGTATTTTGTTGATGATTATTGAATAATCGCACGTGGAGTTGACCAGACAATCGCCCAATGTTTATTGGGAGGAAAGTCCGGGCTCTAACGGGTACGATGCCAGGTAATACCTGGAAGGCGTGAGCCTATGGAAAGTGCATCAGAAAATAAACCGCTTTAATGTAAAGTAAGGGTGAAAAGGTGTGGTAAGAGCGCACCGCATAAATGGTAACATTTATGGCTTTGTAAACCCCATCGAGAGCAAGACTAAATATAGGAGTAATGATTTCCCGTAATCACTCCAGGGTAAGTTGCTAGAGGTACTTGGTGACAAGTATCCCAGATGAATGATTGTCCATGACAGAACCCGGCTTACCGGTCAACTCCATTTTCTTTAATATTAATATCTTTTTTACCATCTTTTAATTGACATCATAAATCAATGACATATAGTGTTGTTAAGTGGTAAAAAGTGGGATAAACATCTTGATCCTATTAATAAATATGGTTTTTCGTGGCTTAAATAAAATAAATCTTGATTCCAAGGGTAGAATTTCTATCCCTTCGAATTATAGGGAGATTTTGACAAAGAAAGTAATAAAAAGATTGATATGCACTATAGATGTAGATAATTGTTTATTACTTTATCCATATAAGAATTGGGAAAAAATTGAAAAAAATATTTTGGAATTGCCCTCATTAGATAGAGCTTCTAGAAATTTGCAAAGACTTCTGATCGGGCATGCAGTAGAAATAGAGATTGATTCAAGCTCAAGGATTTTAATACCTAGAGAATTAAGAGATTTTGCTACTTTAGAGAAAGAGGCTATGTTTGTGGGACAAGGTAATAAATTTGAGTTATGGAATTACAAAAAATGGTGTTCATTGAGAGATGAATGGCTAATGAGTAAAGAAATTAAACTACCTAAAGAATTTAATGATTTATCAATTTAGGATAATGGAGAGTATCAATGAGTGAATTTGCCTTTGAATTAATGGACACAGAAAGCCAAAAGGCAAATATAAAAGTTATAGGAGTTGGTGGAAGTGGAGGCAATGCAGTTTCTCATATGGTTAATCATGGTATTCAAGGAGTAGATTTTCTTTGTGCAAATACAGATGCTCAAGATTTAAGTAAGTCCAATGTTGAAACAAAAATACAAATTGGCATAGAAACAACAAAAGGTTTAGGGGCTGGTATGGATCCAAATGTTGGAAGATCATCAGCTGAAGAAAGTAGAAAAGATATCGAAAATGCTATTGACGGTGCTGATATGCTTTTTATTACAGCAGGTTTTGGTGGAGGTACAGGAACAGGAGCCAGTCCTGTTATTGCAAAAATTGCTAAAGATATGAATATATTGACTGTTGCAGTCGTAACAAGACCTTTTTATTTTGAAGGAGCCTTAAGATCTGAGTATGCAGAAAATGGTATAGAAGAGTTGGAGAAAAATGTAGATTCTTTAATTATTGTTCCCAATGATAAATTACAGGAATTAGGAAAAACAATAAGCATGATTAATGCCTTTGAGGCAGCCGATGATATTCTGCTGAATTCAGTTCAGGGGATAGTTGAACTTATTACCGTGCCTGGAAAAATTAATTTGGATTTTGCTGATGTCAGAGCGGTAATGCTAAATAAAGGTAGAGGAATCATGGGATCTGCAATTGCAATTGGGCCTGATAGAGCTAAAAAAGCCATAGAGGAAGCCATCAATAGCCCATTGCTTGAAGATACTAATTTAGAAGGTGCTGAAGGCATACTCTTAAATGTTACTTTTGGCAATGATCTTGCAATATCAGAATTTAATGAAATTGGAAATATTGTTAGAAGTTATGCCTCAGATGAGGCAAAAGTTATAGTGGGTACTTCAGTTGATGAGTCTATGTCAGACTCTATAAGAGTTACAATTGTTGCTACTGGTTTAGGCGAAAGACCAGAAAATCAAAAAACAAATTTTAGAAATTACGATAACCCCATAACACAAAGGAAACCATTAGTAGAGACACAAGATCTATTTAAGGATCAAGAAGTGAATCCTATCCATGATAAGGATTCAATACTATTTAATGTACCAGAGTATCTAAAAAGAAAGGATGATTAATTTGTTTTGTAGTTAGTAATGTCCAATATCATTCATGAGCCTGTTTTATTAGAAGAATCTTTAACTAACCTTATAGACAATTATTCAGGTAATTATCTTGATGTGACTGCTGGTTTTGGGGGCCATTCATCAGGAATACTGGATATTATTAGTCATGAAGGGAGGTTAATTTCATCTGACAGAGATCAAGATTCCATCAATTATTTAAACAATAGATTCTCTGAAAATCCCAATATAAATATTATTAAATCCAATTTTAGTCAAATATGTCAGGCTTTAAAGAAAGAAAATATTGAATTCAAGTTTGATGGAATAATTGCTGATCTTGGAATGTCATCTTTTCAGTTAGATAATTCTGAGCGTGGGTTTAGTTTTATGAGAAATGGAAAATTAGATATGCGTATGGATCAACAACAAAATCTAATAGCAAAAGACTGGATTAATACTGCTCCAGAAAATGAAATCGCTAATGTTATATGGCGATTTGGCGAGGAAAGTTCTTCTAGAAAGATTGCTAAAGAGATAGTGAAAAAAAGAAAGAAAAAATTAATCGAAACAACTGAAGAACTTGCTGAAATTATTACTGATGTGAAAAAGAATACTGCTTATAAAAATAAAAAACATCCCGCTACAAAAACATTTCAAGGTATAAGAATTTTTATTAATAATGAATTAGAAGAGCTTAAATTATTTTTAGATAATAGTTTAGAACTGCTTAATCCAAAAGGCAGGCTTTGCATAATAAGCTTTCATTCATTGGAAGATAGAATAGTGAAACGTTTTTTTAGAGACAATTCAAGAATTGATCCAAATTTAGCAAAATTACCTAATATGCAGGATACTAGCATGCTTAAAGTAATTGCTAAAAAGATTAAACCTACAGAATCTGAAATAATTCACAATCCAAGAGCTAGAAGTGCTGTACTTAGAGTTGCAGAAAGGACTTCATTATTATGAATAGTAAATGGTATAAAAGGTCTTTATTTATGTTTCTTTCAGTATTTGCTTCAGGATTATTTGAGGTAGATGTTCATTTTAAGAAAAGAGAGTATTTCAAGAAATATGAATCTTTGATGCAAGATAAGATTCAGCTAGAAATAGATTGGAGAAAAATACAATTTGATCTCTCGGAAATTTCTTCAGGTTTATCTTTAGAAAAAGATGCCAAGTTAAAGGCAAACATGATTATCTTAGATCCATCTTTAGCAAAAATTGTGATATTGAATGAGCAAAAAACTGAAAAATAAAAATAAATTCATTAGGAATCGATTTCTTTTTCTTTCTTTAATACTAATTGTTTCATTGGGTTTGTTGGTATCAAGATCCTTTTATCTTCAGTATATTGAAAGAGATTACCTGAATATGGAAGGTGAAAAAAGACATATTAAGCATGAAAGAATTGCTTCAAATAGAGGTAATATTTTTGATCGGAGATCAGTTCTATTAGCAGTAAGTACCCCTACTTACAATGTTGTTGTGGATCCAAAAAAGTTCATAGAGTCTAAAACATATAAACGCCAGATCCAAAGATTAAGCAATATTCTTTCAATCAAAATTAATGATATTGATAGTGCCATTAAAAAGAGACCCAATAGAAGACATTTGATAATTAAAAAAGAAATAACTGATAGCCAAATTGATCAAATTCGTGCAAATAAATGGAGAAACTATCTCTATCTTGAAAAAAGTTATAAGCGTTTTAATCCATCTGGAGAAGTGACAGGTCAGTTATTAGGATTTACAGACATTAATGACAAAGGACAAGAGGGCCTTGAGTTTATGTTAAATGATTACTTAGAGGGCACAGATGGTATTAAGAAAGTATTGAAAGATAGAAAACAAAATATAGTGCGAGATTTAGAATTACTACAAGCAGCTAAGGATGGAAGCGACTTTTATACTAGTATTGATCTACGTATTCAATTTCTTGCACATAGAGCGCTTAATAATGGATTGAAAAAGTTTAAGGCTAAGAGTGCTTCTGCAATTGTTATGGATATTAAAACTGGAGAAATTCTAGCTATAGTTAATCAACCTTCTGCTGATCCTAATGACAGAAGCTTGAGACAGGCAAAATACTTTAAAAATAGAGTTGTCACTGATCAGTTTGAGCCGGGCTCCACTTTTAAGCCTCTAATAGTAGCAACTGGCATCGAAAATAAAATATTCAGCTCTAAAGATATGATAGATACAACCCCATTTTATATTGGAAAAAAATTAATTGGTGAGGATAACCGTTGTTCAAGCCAAAAAGTTAAACCTGAAAAAATATTAATTAATTCTTGTAATGCTGGTACAGCTAGGATGTCTTTGCAAACTGAAAGTAAATTATTTTCTCAAATGCTTGAGAGTTTAGGTATAGGAAGTATTACAGCTTCTGGATTTCCTGGAGAGGCATCAGGAACCCTTGATAATAATTATGATCGATGGAGAGATATTAGGCGGGTATCTCTTTCATATGGATATGGAGTGGATGTAACTCTATTGCAGTTAGCAAGTATTTATTCTGTAATAGCCAATCAGGGAATTAAAAATCATGTAAGTATTGAAAGAATAGACGGAAAACCAATTTCAGAAAGAGTTCTTTCTGAAGAGACATCTAAAGAACTATTACTTATGTTAGAGCAGGTTGTTGAAAATGGAGTCAGAAGAGCCAAGGTAAATGGCTATAGAGTTGGCGGCAAAACTGGGACAGTTCAAATTTATTCATCGGGTTATTCTAATGAATCTCATAACGGAATATTTGTAGGAATTGCACCAATAAGTAAGCCTAGAATTGTAACAGCAGTTATTGTCAATGAGCCAGGTGGCGAACAGTATTATGGAGGACAAGTTGCTGCCCCTATATTTTCATCTATTACATCTGGTACTTTAAGAATACTAGGAATTGCACCCGATAAGGTTAATAATTAAAAACTATACATGAGTCATTTATATAGAATAATAGTGTATTAAATTACTAAAAAGGATAACAATTGTTTTTATTTTTCTCAGAACAGCTAACTGATTTTTTTTCGGCCTTTAATGCGTTCACCTATATCACTACTAGAGGTATTTTAAGTGCTTTATCCGCCCTAGTAATTTCATTTGTTTTTGGACCAAAATTAATTAGAGCTCTTAGTAATAATAAAATTGGTGAAAAAATAAGATCGGATGGTCCATCAACGCATTCATCAAAATCAGGAACGCCAACTATGGGCGGCTTGATTATATTATTATCGATAACTGTGAGTACTCTGATATGGAGTGATTTGAGCAATCCATATATTCTCAATATATTAATATCGACTTTACTCTTCGGACTCATAGGTTTCATAGATGATCTATCTAAACTGAAAGGCAACCCTAATGGTATGAAACCCTCTGTTAAGATTTCTCTACAAATTTTGATTGCGTCTTCTTCGGTCTATTTTTTAAATTTTTATAGTGGGACTGAAATAAATACAGAACTACTTATCCCTTTTACCAATAACTTTAATATAGATCTAGGTGTGTTATTTTTCCCATTTATTGTTTTTGTTATTGTAGGTGCAAGCAATGCTGTTAATTTAACAGATGGACTTGATGGCCTAGCAATCATGCCAGTTTCAATGATAGCAATAGCATTAGGAGTATTTGCGTATGTTACTGGCAATATTAATTTTGCAAATTACCTAGATTTACCTTTCTTGAATGATTCTGGTGAAGTTTTTGTTATTTGTTGTGCTATTGCAGGGTCTGGGTTGGGTTTTCTTTGGTTTAATACTTATCCAGCTGAAGTTTTTATGGGTGATGTTGGAGCTTTGGCATTAGGAGCAGCTTTAGGTTTGATTGCAGTGATTGTGAAGCAAGAGTTAGTGCTAGCAATTATGGGTGGTATTTTTATTATTGAAACTTTTTCAGTTATTCTTCAAGTTGGTTCATTCAAACTGAGAGGCAAAAGAATTTTCAATATGGCTCCAATACATCATCATTTTGAGCTTAAAGGATGGACTGAGCCCAAAGTGATTGTTCGTTTTTGGATCATTACAGTTTTTTTAGTTCTAATAGCATTATCAAGCTTGAAAATTAGATAAAAGTAATAAAATATTTATTGAAAATAATTTGAGTCCTAATAGAAAACAATATCAACTTTGGGAAGGGCTAGATAAATTCTTCTTGATTGCAATTATTTTTTTACTTTTTGGAGGAATTTTGATGCTTGCATCAGCCTCAATGCCTATTGCTGATAGAGATTTAGGAGAGCCTTATGGCTATGTGTACAAACAATCATTCGCAATATTATTAGGCCTACTGTCTGGTCTAATTTTTTTCTATATTCCGAGTTTTGTATTAGAGAGGCTTGGAATCATACTGCCTATTATTGCAATATTTTTATTGTCTATGGTTTATATTCCAGAAATAGGGATAAAGGTAAATGGAGCTACAAGATGGATCAATTTGGGTGTTGGACCTAATATTCAGGTAGTTGATCCAGCTAGGCTATTGTTTTTGATTTATATTGCGGGCTATTGTTACCGACAACAAAAAGAACTTAGAGAGGGATTTTTAAGCCTTCTTAAGCCTATGATCTTCATTTTTCCAGCTTGCATTCTTCTTCTTTTACAACCAGATTTTGGATCGACGGTAGTACTCTTGACTGTAACTGCTGCTCTCTTTTTTCTCGCAGGGTTTAAATTAAGGTATTTCTTTTTATTGATAATAATTTTGGCTTTATTATTTTCAGCATTAGTTTATTTTTCACCTTACAAGTTAGCCAGAGTAGTTTCTTTTATGGATCCATGGTCGATGGCTGATAAAGGAGGCTACCAGTTAGTTAATTCACTTATTGCAATTGGGTCAGGTGGTTTTTTTGGAGTTGGATTGGGAGAGGGAATTCAAAAACTTTTTTATCTACCAGAGGCACATACTGATTTTATTTTTGCAATTATTGCTGAAGAGTTAGGCTTAATGGGGACAATACTATTTTTATCTTTCTATACTCTATTAATTTCTAGAATTTTTATAATAGCTTTTAAGGCGATAACTGTAGATAGATTATTTCAAGGTTATCTTTGTTTTTCTATTGGAATATGGATTTCAATTCAGGTGATCATTAATTTAGGTGTAAATATGGGACTATTGCCAACAAAAGGACTCATCTTGCCTCTAATTAGTTATGGAAGTAGTAGCATGATAATGACATTAACAACCTTAGCAATTGTATTGAGGATAGGCTGTGAGATTCCTAGAGAAAAAATAAATAAAAAAATCAATGTTTAAAAAGAAAAAATATAAAATTATTATTGCTGCTGGAGGTACAGGTGGCCATATTTACCCAGCGATTGCGCTTGCTAAAAAATTTGAGTCCGATGGTCATCGGGTTGTTATTATTGCTACTGGGAATGATTTGGAAAAGAAGATATTCTCACAAGATCAGATAGATGTAGTTTATTTTGAGAGTAGATTTAAAGATGTTTCCCGATTCAGAAAATATATTTCATTGTTTACCCCACCAAAGGCAGATTTATCTATCTATGTAAGAGACTTTAAACCTAATTTAGTTCTAGGAATGGGCGGTTATGCATCCTTAGATGTTTGTAAGTCTGCTGGTTATATCCTTGAGGCTGAAGATTCTGATGATCATTTCATGATGCACAATATGATTAGGCCTTATATAGCTATTCATGAACAAAATTCAAAGGCAGGCAGAGCAAACAGATATATTGCAAATTCACGTGCGAGAGGTGTTATAGAGGGATTTCCAGGTGCCTTTGATTGGAAAACAAGGTTTCTTCAAACATCGACTGATGATCTTATCTTTCTGGGTAATCCAGTCAGGAGTGAGATCCTAGATGTGAAACGATGTGTTAGATCTTATTCTGAGTACTCAAAAAATCCTAGAATCTTAGTATTGGGAGGAAGTCAAGGAGCCCGTTCAATCAATTATATAATACCAGATGCGGTTCAAGAACTTTCTAGAGAAATGGATGTTGAGGTCCTGCACCAAACAGGTGAACTTGACTATGTCAAAATATGTGAAATGTATAAAGAGAATGAATTTTCTGCAGATATATACCCTTTCATTAAAGATATGGCTCAAGCTTATGCATGGGCTGATTTAGTCATAGGAAGGTCCGGAGCTATGACGATTTCAGAACTCTCAGCAGTCGGTATACCATCTATTCTAATTCCTTATCCCCATGCTATGGACAATCATCAACTTTTCAATGCACGATTCTTAGAGGAAAAGAAAGCCGCAGTCATCATTGAGGATAAAAAGCTTAATTCTTTATATTTAACGGAAACAATAAAGAGGATCCTTTCAAAGGATGAAGTTCTCAAAGATATGGCAGAGGCAGCGTTTGATGAAACTTTCGTCAATGCTTCCGAAAATATCACACAATTTTGTTATAAGATGATTGAAAAATCACCTCTTGTAAGTTCAATTTACCCTGAATACTAATGACTAAAGTTTTAAAACAAGCAGATAATTGCTATTACAATGAACTGCTATCGAAACATACCTCATGGAAAGTTGGTGGACCAGCAGATGTTTTCTTTATCCCTCAAAGTCGCAGTGATTTGTCTGACTTTCTGAAATCAAACCATAATAAGCCTATTACATGGCTAGGTAATGGAACCAATGTTTTAATTAGAGATGAGGGTATTAGAGGTTCTGTTATTTCTACTAAGAAATCTCTAAATAAGATAAAGATGGAAGCTCAAAATTCTTGTAGAGTGGAAGCAGGAGCTTCATGTATGGATTTAGCATTGTTTGCTGAGAAGAATAAATTAGGTCCAGCAGCATTCTTTTCTGGAATTCCAGGATCAATCGGAGGTGCTCTAGTAATGAATGCAGGCTCTTTTGGCCATGAAACTTGGGATTTTGTCGAATCTTTAGAGGTTATTGACCAAACTGGAACTATACATCACTTAAACCCAAAGGATTTCAAATTTTCTTACAGAACAGTGAAGTTCCCCTTTCCTCTCTGGTTTTTATCTTGCCTAATGCAATTTTCTGAATCTGTAATAACGACCAAATCTGAATTGAAGGATTATCGAAATCAGAGGCTTAAAACACAGCCTCTAAGTGAAGATACTTGTGGATCAGTTTTTAAGAACCATAAAAAAGGACATGCCGGAGATCTCATAGAAAGAGCTGGCCTCAAGGGACATAAAATTGGCGGCTGTTCAATATCAACCAAGCATGCAAATTTCATCGTGAATGAAGGGAGTGCCACATCAAAAAATATAGAAGATTTAATTAAGTATGTTCAAAAGGCCGTTAGAAAGAAACATAATATAGACTTAGAAACTGAAGTTCGAATCCTAGGAGAGGGTTAGATAATGGGCTTAAAAGAAGAAAATGAAGATAAATTTGGTAAAGTAGCCGTTCTTTATGGAGGTTATTCTTCAGAGAGAGATATTTCTCTAATTACTGGTAAAGCAGTTCATGAAGCATTACTTAATTGCACTGTAGATTCACATCTAATTGATACTAGGGGTGGGTTTATTGATCAATTGGTTCAAGAAGATTTTAAATCCGCTTGGATTGCTCTCCATGGTTCTGATGGAGAAGATGGAAAAATACAAAGCATACTTAATTTATTGGGTATCAAATATACAGGGGCTAATACTTTAAGCTGTTCAATGACTATGAATAAGCTATTTTCAAAAAATATTCTTATTTCGAATGGCTTCCAAACTCCTGATTTTGTTCTTATAGACGATGAAAAAGACTATGAGTTTATTGAACATAGATTAGAAATACCTTTTGTTATAAAGCCATGTTCTCAAGGTTCTAGCATCGGAGTTTTTATTATTAAAGAAAAGAAAGATTATAAAGAAAAATTAAAAACGCTTTTACAATTTAACGATTGGATTATTGCAGAAAAATATTATAAAGGCTCTGAATACACAGCAGGATTATTAAATGGTGAGGTATTACCATTGGTAAAAATTAATGCTAGCAATGAAGAATTTTATAATTATGAAGCTAAGTATTTTAGCGAAGATACTACATATATATGTCCGAGCCAATTAGCTGAAAGTATAGAAAGTAAAGTTAAAGAAACTTGTTCGGATGTATTCAATTTATTTAATATCAATAGTTGGGGTCGATTAGATTTTTTTATTAATGATGATAATCAACCTGTTTTTCTTGAACTTAATACTGTACCAGGCATGACTTCCCATAGTTTAGTACCTATGGCAGCAAAAGAAATAGGTATTAATTTTGATAATCTATGTTTGGAAATCTTAAGAACTAGTATTAATTGAAGTGAAAATATTCAGACAAAATAAGGCTAAAAATAAAAAAATTAAAAACAATTATTTTTCAAAAAGAAAAAATACTTCTAAAACAATAAAACCAATTAAATTTTTTTTAAGTATTTTGTTTTTAGCCTTATTACTGTCTTTTTATCTAGTCATGAATAGACCCATAGAGATTATTAATTTGAATGGTGATTTCAAGCGTGTATCAAAGAAAGTTGTTCAACAAAAAATTTCCAATATCAATGGACAAGGTTATTTAAATTTTAATCTCAAAGAAGTGAAGTTAGAAATAGAATCAATTAGTTGGGTTCAATTAGTTACGGTTGAGAGGAAGTGGCCGGATACAATTGATATTACTATTTTTGAGGATGATGTTGTTGGATTGTGGAATGATCAATTAGTATTAAATTCATCAGGCAAAGTTTTTGATGTAGATAAGCGGACTATTCCTTCCAATTTAATAAAATTTTATGGTCCCGAAGGAACTAATGTAACTGTTTTTGAGAGATATAATATTTTTTATAAAGAGCTTGTCGCAAGAGGGTTGATATTAGAGTCAATGACATATAGTTTACTTGGATCATGGTCTTTTGTAATAAGGCCAAGAGTCGAGATAAAATTGGGTAAAAGCAATCTAAGTGAAAGATTTGATCGATTTTTACTGGTTTGGGATGAATCACTTTTAGATAATTATGATCAAATATCATATATTGATTTTAGGTACACTGAAGGTTTTGCAATCAAGAGAAAAGAATAAGAATGTCTAAGCACAAAACAAACGAGATTATTGCAGCAGTTGATATAGGTACATCTAAAATAGTTGTTCTAATTGCAGAAACTAATCAAGAAAATCAACTAAAGATTATTGGCATGGGTATGGAAAAGTCAAAAGGACTAAAAAAAGGAGTTGTGGTAAATATCGAAGCCACTATTGATTCAATTCATAGTGCTATAAGTCAAGCAGAAGAATTGGCTGGGTGTGAGATTAATACTGTCTTTGCTGGTATAGCTGGAAATCATGTTAGAAGTTATGATGGACATGGTTTTGTTAGAATCAACCAAGGAGAAGTATCCCAGACTGATATTGATGGGGCAATAGATGCATCCAAGGCTATGAAAATTCCAGATGAGGAGCACATACTTCATGTCTTGCCTAAAGATTATACTATAGATGGCCAGGATGGGATTAGTGATCCAATGGGCATGTCAGGAGTTAGATTGGAGGCGGATGTACATATAGTAACTGTCTCTAAGAGTGCTGAAGAAAATATTATTAAATCTCTGCAACATTGTGACTTAGAAGTACAAGAGCTTGTTTTAGAACCGTTAGCTTCCAGTCTTTCAGTTTTATCAGAAGATGAGAAAGATCTTGGTGTCTGCTTGGTTGATATTGGAGGTGGTACATCAGATATTGCTGTTTTTAAGGATGGTCAAATAATTACTACGAGAGTCATACCTATCGGAGGAGACCATGTCACTAAGGATATTGCACATGAACTAAGAACACCTCAAGATGAAGCTGAAGAGTTAAAACTAAAATATGCGTGTATACCTGAAATGTTAGATAAGCTTCAGACTATCGAAATACCAAGTCTTGGAGATAGGGCACCTAGAAGAACTGATTTAATGGTTCTAGCGAAGGTAGTTGAGCAAAGATATAAGGAGTTATTTGAAGTCATTTTATCTGAAGTAGGTAAAATAAATTTTGAGAGTCTAAGAGCAGGAATTGTTCTAACGGGAGGTACATCTCAGTTAAATGGGTGC
>Ga0206683_10000269_pt1 | contig 39232 bp, 42 predicted proteins | sample M280m12015metaG_FD_155483 | JGI IMG/M metagenome (GOLD analysis project Ga0206683, IMG submission 155483) | Ammonia-oxidizing marine archaeal communities from Monterey Bay, California, United States - M2 80m 12015 | ecosystem: Environmental > Aquatic > Marine > Intertidal zone | place: USA...
CCTGATTTTGAAATAATTAAAAGGGGATAATTTTTTACACGTGCAAAATCGATTGCTCTTGCTATTTTTTCACCTACTACTGAGCCTATTGAGCCACCAATAAATGAAAAATCCATACACGCTACTACAACTATATTGTTATTTATTTTGCCGTGAGCTGTTCTTACTGCATCTTTTAAGCCTGTATTTCTCTGCATTGAAGAAATTCTTTCAGTGTAAGCTTTTTTATCTTTAAATTTCAAAATATCTACAGAGACCATATTTTTATCTATTTCTGTAAATTTATTATTGTCAAAAAGTATTTTAAAATATTCTTTTGAACCAATTCTATGATGATAATTACAATTAAAACAAACATATAGATTCTCTTCTTGTTCTTTCGTAGTTACAATTGTTTTACATTTTGGACATTTACTCCATAGACCGTCTGGAGTTTCTTTCTTCTCATGTGTTGAAGTTGTAATTCCTTCTTTAATTCTTTTAAACCAATCCATATTTATTTGATTGTATTAATGTTATTTAAATCTTCGAATGATTTAATTAAACGTGACTTAAACGTCAATTCTCCTTCTCTTGTAAATTTTCTAGGGTCGTAATATTTTTTGTTAGGATTTTCAGAGCCCTCAGGGTTACCTATTTGTGATTGTAGATAATCATTAAACTTATTAAAATAATCTCTAACTCCTATAGTAAAACCCCATTGAAGATCAGTGTCAATATTCATTTTAATTACACCATAACTTATTGCTTCAGTGATTTCTTTCTTGCTTGAACCTGATCCACCATGAAATACAAAATCTACAGGAAGATTTTTGGTATTAAATTTTTCTTGTATGTATTTTTGTGAATTATCTAATATTTTTGGAGTAAGAACAACATTACCAGGTTTATAAACACCATGAACATTTCCAAAAGCTGCGGCAATAGTAAATTTGTCACTTATTTTTATAAGCTCTTCATAAGCGTAAGCAACTTCTTCAGGTTGTGTGTATAGTTTTGAAATATCTACATCAGAATTATCTACTCCATCTTCTTCTCCTCCTGTTATTCCTAGCTCAATTTCTAAGGTCATGTCAATTGCGCTCATTCGCTTAAGGTATTTCTTACATATTTCGATATTTTCTTTTAATGGTTCTTCAGAAAGATCTATCATATGTGAAGAGAATAAAGGCTTGTTGTGTTGATTATAAAATTTTTCACCAGCATCTAATAGTCCATCAATCCAAGGTAATAGTTTTAATGCTGCGTGATCTGTGTGAAGAATAATACTTGCGCCATAAAGTTCGGCCATTTGGTGTACATGCATTGCTCCAGAAATTCCACCAGCTATAGCTGCACTATGATTATCATTTGATAATGCTTTACCGGCATAAAATACACACCCTCCATTTGAGAATTGAATAATTGCTGGGGAATTTAACTCTGCAGCAGTTTCCATTACTGCATTTACCGTACTAGTGTTTGTTACATTTATAGCTGGTAGTGCATATTTATTTGTTTTGGCATCATTAAAAACTTCTTTTAACTGCGAGCCTGTTAGTACACCTTTTGGAAATTTTGACATTTTTTTAAAAACAAATCTACAAGATTGTATCGAATTAAAGTAAAAATTTATAATAAATTCATATTATTGATTTTTAATTTAGATAGCTATGATTAATAAAAATCAGATTAAGTTAATAAAGAGTTTATCTCTAAGAAAAAACAGATTGAAGCATAAGTTGTTTCTTGTTGAGGGAGATAAAAATGTTTTAGAATTGATAAAGTCTGATTTTGATGTGCATACTATTTTTGCAAATTCTAATTGGTCTAAATTAAATCCTACTATTAATGTTTCATTAGTATCAAACAAAGAGTTGTTAAAAATTAGCAATCAGAAAAATCCAAATAATGTTTTGGCTATTGCATGTATAAAAGAAAGCAAGATTTTAAATCAAAGAGGGCTGATTTTGGTTCTTGACGATATTAGTGATCCTGGAAATTTAGGTACTATTATTAGGACTTGTGATTGGTTTGGTATTAGTTCAATTGTTTGTTCTAATAATACAGTTGATGTATATAACCCCAAGGTTGTTCAATCTACTATGGGATCAATATTCAGAGTTAAAGTTATGTATACTGATTTAGCTAAATATTTAAAAAAAGTTAAATCTGATGTATATGGAACGCTTTTTGATGGTAATAATATCAAAGAAGTAGCTTTTAATGATGATGTTCATATAGTTATGGGTAATGAATCAAATGGTATAAGCAAAGAAATTTCAAATTTTATCACTAAAAAAATAAAAATTAACAGTAAATCTACGAAAGCAGAATCTTTAAATGTTGCAGTTGCAACTTCTATCATATTGTATGAAATAACTAATCGTTAATTTACCAGCGCAAACCTTCCCATGAACAAATAGTGCATTTATATCTTTTAAATTTAAATAATTGTAATGTCATTATGTTCAGATACATATCATGATTTTTTCTTTTTATTCTTTTGATAACATTTTCTTTGCATCCTGGACATAGTAGTTGAAATCTTTTAGATGTTTTTTTTCTAAAAAGATTAAATGACTTAATTATTATTAAGATTAAAAAATATATTAATAAAAAAAGAAGTAATGATAAGTAAGGATCTTTAGACATTTTTTTCGTTCTTAATTAATTAAAAATCATACAATTATAATTTAATTATTTGTGATATGCAAATTTTATGTGTATTCTGTAATATACACGTGCATTGGCTGATTATTTATTCAAATGTAAATGACAACATCCAACCATTAGTTGATAACCTGTTAATTGAATTAGAATAAACAGAATCTTCACTTTTAAGAAGATTAATTAAACCATAAGATAATTTGATTTGTGGCGAAAATTTAAAATACTCAAGATAGAAATCTAATCCAAAACCAACTTCCCCCATTAAATCATTTTTCTTTAGCTTAACAAGTTTCTGTCCTTCATCGTCAATATCACTTTGAGAAGCTATATCTAAACTATATTTTATCCCACCAATTACAAATGCTCTAAAGTTGTTATATCTTTCTGATTTATACTTTATATAAATAGGAAAATCAATTAGTGTTGATTCTATTTTCTTTACTTCATTAGTATTTAAACTATCAGAAAAACTATATTCTAATTGTCTTTCACCAAAAATTAAAGCAGGTACGAAACGTAAATCTGTATATTTTCCAATTCTTAGGTTTGAAACAATACCAAGATTAAATCCTTTTTGACTTTTACTATATAAAGTTTTTAAAGAATCATTTGTAATTGTATTTGAATTTTTTTTTACGTTAAAATTCAGTTCATTAATACCTAAAGTAAATCCAAAATGTATTTTCTGAAAATCATATCTAGATAAATTTTGTGATTTCTTGTTGCGTTGAGCTAATGAATTTAAACCCATAAATAGGAATACAATAATTATATGATATTTTGTAATTTTTAACATCAATCACCTAACGTAATTAAATTTATTTTATTGCTAGATATAATACTACTATTCCAAAAGTAAGTGAAATAGATTTACAATCTTTAAATCCAACTTTTTCTAACTCTTTAATAAATTTTTCTCCTGATGGGAAGGCTGCAACTGATTCTGGTAAGTATGTATATGCACTTTTATCCTTAGAAATTAATGCACCTATAGTAGGTAATATATTATTAAAGTAAATATTATATAATTGTTTTAGTGGGAATTTTTTTGGAGAAGATGGTTCTAGTATTGCTATAACACCGTTTTTTTCTAGAACTCTATACATTTCTGATAATCCTTTATTTAAATTTTCAAAATTTCTTACTCCAAATCCAGCTGTAATTGCATCAAATGAATTTTCTTTAAATGGTAAGTCTTCACAATCAGTATTTTGTAGACTTATTCTTGAGCTTAGTTTTTTCTTCTTAATTTTTATTTCTCCAACATCAAGCATGCCCTGAGATATGTCTATACCAATAATTTTAGCATTTGTATGTTTTGCGCTACTTATTGCAAAATCTGCTGTACCAGTAGCTATGTCAAGAATTTTTTTTGGATTATTTTTTATGTTTTTAATAGCTATTTTTCTCCATAAATTGTCCATACCTAAAGATAAGGAGTGATTAAGAAAATCATAATTCTTAGCTATGTTATCAAACATACTTTTTATCTGTTCTTTTTTGCTTTCTGAGCTTTTGTATGGCGTAACTTTACTCATTCTTAAGAGTTTTAATTGCCTCATTTAGAAATTTCTCTTTGTTTATTGGAATAACTCCTAGAGCCTCACAAACTAACCCTCCTGCTAAATTTGATAAAATAGTGAGATTTGAATAATTTATATTTGTTGATAAGCACAATGCTGCAACAGAAATTACTGTGTCCCCTGCACCAGATACATCAACAAGTTTTCTTTTGTAACTCGGGAACTGATAGAAATTATTATGTGAGTCTAAACAAATTCCCCTTGAAGATAAAGTAAGTAATACAGCATCTGAATTTAATTGTTGTCTTAGTTTTGTTGTTACTTTATTTAGATCTTTTAAATTTCTAAGTTCATTATTAATATTCATTCCAATTTTAATTTCAGCTAAATTAGGTTTAAAAATTGTACAGTTTTTGTAGTTAAAAAAATTATCATTTTTTGGATCTACTATAGATGGGATATTATTATTATTCGCAATTTTAATAACTTCATTAATTACATTTGATGTTAACACGCCCTTGTTGTAATCTTGTAAAACAACAACGTCAATATTATATATGAGTTTTTGAATCAGATCTATAAGCTCTATTTCATTGTCTATAGGACTTGAATCTTCTTCGTCAATTCTTAGTTGATGTTTATTATTAGCTATAACTCTAGTTTTTAAAGTAGTCCTCTTGATTTTAGAAATTATCACGCCTTCTGTAATTAAATTTTCTTTTTTCATTAATTCAATAAAAAGCTTACCTTCTTTATCATCTCCAATTGCACTGCAAAGAATTGGGGTAGCACCAAGTGATTTAAGATTTAATGCTACATTAGCAGCTCCTCCTAATCTCATTTCATGTTTTTTTGTTTCTACAACGGGTACTGGCGCTTCAGGAGAGGTGCGATTTATTTCACCAAACAAATATGCATCAATCATTGAATCACCAATGACTAATATTTTTTTTGAATTAAACTCACTAAAAAGGTTTTTAACATTCATTATGTTAATTTAGCTAGGTGTGTCTTAATTCTACTAACTGCATCAGTGAGTTTTTTATCTGATGCAGCATAAGAGATTCTAATACATTCAGGATTTCCAAAAGCATCTCCAGCAACACAAGCTACGTGAGCGAAATTTAGCAAATACATACAAAAATCATTAGCATTATTTATAACCTCATTAGCATAACTTTTTCCAAAGTATGAACTTATATCAGGAAATACATAAAAGGCTCCTTGAGGAATATTGCATTTAATTCCTGGTATATCTTTAAGTAAACTTACTAGCATATTCCTTCTTTTAAGAAATGTTTCTTTCATTTCTTTTGTTGTTGATCTTGGTTCTGCAAGCATTGCTCTTTCAGTGGCTTTTTGTGCTATTGCACAAGTAGCTGATGTTACCTGACCTTGAATTTTATTGCATGCTTTAGCAATCCATAGTGGGGCTCCAATAAAACCCACTCTCCATCCTGTCATAGCAAATCCTTTTGATACACCATTCACCGTTACGGTTCTATCTTTCATTGAGGGTATAGTGCCGATACTATAATGTTTATCAGTAAAGTTAATATGTTCATAGATTTCATCAGAAACAATATAAATATTTGGATATTTATCTAACATTTTAGCAATAGCTTCAAGTTCTGACTGGGTATATACAGTGCCACTAGGATTACATGGAGAGCTAAACATTATCATTTTTGTTCTTGAAGTGATTGAAGCTTCAAGTTGGCTTGGTGTTATCTTGAAATCTGAGTCAATAGTTGATTTTATTTCAACAGGAACTCCTTCTGCAAGTTTGATTATCTCAGCATAACTAACCCAATATGGGCATGGTAGTAAAACTTCATCTTCCGGATCTAGTAAGCTTAAACATACATTAGCTAATGATTGTTTTGCTCCTGTTGACACAACAATCTGATCTGGTGTATATTCTAAGTGGTTATCTCTCTTGAATTTAGCTGAAATTGAACTTCTTAGCTCTGGTAATCCAGGAACAGGAGTATAATGAGAGAAATTGTCATCAATTGCTTTCTTTGCAGCTTCTTTAATAAATTCAGGAGTATCAAAATCAGGCTCTCCAAGACTAAGAGCAATAATATTAACTCCTTTTGCTTGTAATTCTCTACTCATTCTCGCCATAGCTAGAGTTGCTGATTCTGCAAGTCGGTTTAATCTTCCGGATACTTTGGTCATTACAATTATTTATTTACAAAGATAATATTAAGAATCTACATCATATACTAATGGTGACAAAAGTTTTATACATTTACAATATTTTTAATTCATAAAAAGGGAGCTAAAGTTGCTGAGAACAGTCTTATTTCTTTGTTAAACGAAGAATTTAGTAATAGATATATTTCTGAAAGAAATAGACGTATTTGTATAATGAGAGACAATGAAGTTGATACCTATGTTCAAAAAAATAAATTTAAACCAGTACCACCACCACCCGAAGTAATTGAAATTGTTGAGGATAAAGTTGAAATAGAGGATGAGATTGAGATAGAAGATACTGAATCAAATGAAGATGAGATGATTGAAATTGAAGATGAGTATGATGATGAATTCTTTATGGTTGTGGAAAATATGCCAGAATTTCCTGTAGGGGATCTAGGGCTTATGAAATACATTCAAAAAAATGTAAAATATCCTCCAATATCTAAACAGTATAATATTACAGGAAAAGTTTATGTCAGTTTTATAGTTGAAAAATCAGGATATGTTAGTAACGTTAAAATTGTTAGAGGTGTTGACAAAAATCTTGATGCAGAGGCTGTAAGAGTAGTTAATTCATTGCCAAAATATAAGCCAGGAAAGCAAAGAGGAAAGCCAGCTAGAGTTATGTTTACAATTCCAATTAATTTTACTCTTAATTGATAATATATTAGAAATATTAATTATCAATCTTTAATAATATTTCGTACATATTTTCTCCATTTTTAATTTGTTTCTCAAATTCTTTAATACGTTTATGTTTAATTAAATTTTGGTATTTCTTTTTTCCAAATTCTTCTTTTATTGTTTGATGTAACCAGAATATTTTTTGTTTTTCTCTATTTTCATTTTTCCAGCCATTTGCTAGCATCTGAGAGTTAAATTTTTCAACTATATCATATATTTTAGTTATTCCTGAATTCTCAATCGCTGAGCATATACCAACTTGAGGAGTCCATCCATTGGGTAGCTCTGGAAACATATGTAAAGCTCTTTTGTATTCTAAGCATGCATTCTTTGCATTTTGGATATTCTCACCATCTGATTTAGTAATAATAAGAGCATCAGCTAGTTCCATTATTCCTCTTTTAATACCTTGTAATTCATCGCCTGCTCCAGCTAACATTAATAAAAGAAAGAAATCAACTAAATTACTTACTGTTGTCTCACTTTGTCCTACTCCTACAGTTTCAATAAGAATAATATTAAATCCAGCGGCTTCACATAACACAATACTGTCTTGCGTTTTATTTGTGACTCCTCCAAGCGTTCCTTTATTAGGGCTTGGCCTAATAAAAGCATTTTTGTCAGTTGATAATTCATGCATTCTACTTTTGTCTCCTAAAATACTTCCGTGAGTTTTTTCAGATGTTGGATCAACTGCTAGAACAGCAACTTTTTTGCCTTTACTTGTAAGCAGTTTTCCAAATGTTTCAATGAATGTGCTTTTTCCAACCCCTGGTACTCCTGTAATACCAATTCTAATTGAATTACCACTTTCAGGAAGACAATCATTAACTAATTTTCTTGCCTTATTTTCATCACTTTCAAGCGTACTTTCTAATAATGTAATACCTTTACTTAAAGCAGTTATATTACCAGCAATTATTTGCTTAGAAAGATTCATTTATTTAACTGCAATGATAGAGATTTCAACATTTACATTTTTGGGTAAAGCAGAAACTTGTATTACTTCTCGAGCAGGATATTCTGATTTGAAATACTGTGAGTAGATCTCGTTTATTTCATCATAGTCATTCATATTTTTAATAAAAATTGAGCACTTGACAATATTTTGTGTGTTCATTCCTGCTTCTTCTAAAACTGCACAAATGTTTTGCATAATTCGAGAAGTTTCATTTTTGATATTATCAATAATTAAACAACTTGTTTTTGGATCTATTGCTATTTGACCTGAACAATATAAAGTATCATTACTTAAAATAGCTTGACTGTATGGTCCGATTGCTTTTGGTGCTTTATTTGTTGATATAACTTTTTTCATATTAATTTCTATTTCCAAATATAGTACTTCCAATTCTAATCATTGTACTACCATTATTAATTGCAAGTTCATAATCTCCACTCATACCAATAGAGAGTGTACTAATTTTTTTGTTTTTTATTTTTTTAAATAAATTATTAATTTTAGTAAATTCTGAATTTAATTGTGATTTTTCCTCTGTAAATGTTGCCATACCCATAAGACCTTTAATGCAAATATTCTCTAATTTATTAGATTCATCTAAAATTTCATTAATTTCATTAATTTCAAAACCAAATTTTGTTCTTTCACTTGCAATATGCACTTGTAGTAAACAATTAATAATTCTATTATTTTGTTTTGCTCTTCTATTTATTTCTTTTAGTAGTTTTAATGAATCTACAGCATGAATTAAGCTAATAAATGGCGCAATATACTTCACTTTATTACTCTGTAAATGACCAATCATATGCCATTCTATATCTGATGGTAATTTTGTGTGTTTAATTTCTAATTCTTGGACTTTATTTTCTCCAAATATTCTCTGTCCAGACTCATATGCTACAAGGATATCTGAAATAGGTTTTGTTTTTGATACAGCAACAAGAGTTATCTCTTTTGGGATGCTGTTTCGTAATTTTTCAAGATTTTTTTTAATACCCATTATTTTAAAGGGTATATAGTTAATCCAGATCTAATTTTAGGTTCTACATATGTGCTTTTGGGAGGTAATATCTCATTGTTATCAGCAACTTTTTTAATAGAATTAAAAGGAATAGGTTTTAGAATAAATGCGACAGCATATTCTTTGCTGTCTACCTTTAGTTTAATATCATCTAACGTAATATTTCCATTGTAGAATCCAAGGTTTTCATCTGTTCTTTCATCTTTAATTTTTAAAATAGGCTTAAGTATATAATCAGTTAATATTGAAGGATCTAAGGATGATGAAATTGAAGAGTATTTCTTTTTTTTTGCAATTAATGAATACCATTTATTATTAATATACATACCTATTTCATTTTTTAAAGTAGGAGCGAAGGTATTATTTTTAATAGTTACTTTGAAAGAAACTTTGATTCTATCTATTAATTCATCAACAGATAAATTATTGGTATGTTTTATAAGTCTATTAAAATTTAAGATATTCAATTGATTTTCATTAATTAAAAAACTCATAAAATAATTGCTTTCTTCACTCAGTTTATCATTTGATAACAATGCGGAAGATGCACATCTATGATGACCATCTGCAATATAAAGGGTATCTATTTCTTTAAAAGAATTAGTTATATTTAATATATCTTTAGAATCATTAACTATCCATAATTTATGAAGACATTTATTTGTTGTAGTAAATTCATATTCTGATCTAAAGTCTACATATTTTTTCAGAATTATATTTATTTTTTCATTTGGAGTATGTGATAGTAATACAGGCTCTGCATTAAATTCAGTGATATCTAAATAATCTCTGAACATTTTTTCTCTTTTTGAAATTGTTTGTTCGTGTATTTTGATTTTATTATTCAAATAATCGTTAATTGAAGTTGCAGCTATTATTCCAGTGTAGGAGTAGTTTTTATCGCTTTTTTGGTAGATGTAGTAACTGCTAGAGTCTTCTTTAAAAAGAATTTGACTTTTAATAAAGCTTTTTATTTTCTGTTTTATTAGTTCGTATTTTGCTTTTCCTTCTGACCTTAAATTTTTGTTATAATCAGGATTTATTACATGTAAAAATGTGTAAGGATTATGATTTAATTTTTCTTTTATAGTTTCTTCATTGTACGAAAGATATGAACGTGTTGCAACAAGACTTGCTTTATCTCTTGTTGGTCTGATGGCTCTAAAAGGTTGAATATTTGCCATAATTATTTTTCAAAATAACTAGAAATTTGATTCGCAAGTTCAGTTCCAATTCTTTGTTGTGCCTCTTTAGTTGCTGCACCAATATGTGGAGTTAAACTTATAGCATTATGCATGCATATGTGAATACTTGGATTTGGCTCATTGTCATAAACATCTAAACCTGCATATGCTAATTTTTGTTTGTCAAGAGCAAACATTAATGCTGTTTCATCAACTACACCTCCTCGAGAAACATTTAAAATTCCTGCTCCAGTTTTCATTAATCCAATCTCTTCTGCACCAATTACTGCTTTATTTCCATCTTTTGGTACATGTAGTGTGACAAAATCTGATTTATTTAAAACATCTTTTAACTTTTGTGTGACTATCTTAAACGACTTCTTATCTCCATTAAAAAAATCTAACGTAATAACTTCTTCTTTAACAAATTTATCATTGGCTATTACATTCATTCCTAAACCAATGGCTTTTTTTGCAACTTCTTGTCCTATTCTGCCAAATCCAACAATTCCTAAAGTTTTTCCAGCTAATTCAGTTCCATTAGAATAAGATTTTTTAAGCGCTTTGAAATCAGCATCGCCGCTTAATGGCATTTGGCGATTACTATCAAAGAGGAAACGTACCATTCCAAATAAATGTGCAAAAACAAGTTCAGCAACTGATGAAGATGATGCTGCTGGAGTATTAAAAACTGTAATTCCTTTTTTACGAGCATAAACAACATCAATATTATCCATTCCAACACCTCCTCTACCTATAATTTTTAACTTAGGACATGCATCAATTAAATCTTTTCTAACGGTAGTAGCACTTCTAACTAACAGCACTTCATAGTTTTGCGAGTTGATTTCTTGGGCTAACTGATCTTGAGGCACCTGCTCTGTATCAATTTTAAATCCTTTAGATTCTAAAGCACTAATTCCAGATTGAGATATTCCATCGTTTGCTAATATTTTTATCATTTTAATTTTTTTCTAGTTTTCTCATTAAATCAACTAATACTTTAATACTCTCAATTGGCATTGCATTATATACAGAAGCTCTATACCCACCTACTGATCTGTGTCCTTTAATTCCATTAATTCCAGCATCTTCACACATTTTATCAAACATATCTTTTTTTGATTCATCATTAAGTAAAAAACAAATATTCATTAATGATCTATCTTCAATTAGTGCTGTTCCATCAAAAAGTGAATTTCTGTCAATTTCTGAGTATAGTAATTTAGCTTTTTTGATATTTCTTTTTTCAATTACACTTACACCACCTTGTTTTTTTATCCACTTTAGGGTAAGCATTGAAACGTATATAGGAAATACAGGAGGTGTATTAAACATACTTTCACCAGTTATATGAGTTTGGTAGTTTAACATTGTAGGAATTTTTCTATTTGTTTTTCCTAAGATTTCATTCTTTACTATCACAAGTGTAGCTCCTGCAGGTCCCATATTTTTTTGAGCGCCAGCATATATTAATGCGAATTTTCTAACATCAATTTTACGACTGAATATATCTGAACTCATATCACACACTAAATGTGTTTTGCAATTTGGAAAGTTTTTTATCTGAGTCCCGTATATTGTATTATTTGATGTACAGTGAAAGTAATCCATATTATCTGGAATTTCATAATTTTTTGGTATATAGTTGAAATTCTTATCAGATGAATCACCACTTATAGTGACCTTACCAAAACCTTTCGCTTCTTGTATAGCTTTTTTTGACCAAATTCCAGTGTTTAGATATGAAGCATTTCCATTTATCTTCATTAAGTTAAAAGGAACCATTAGAAATTCTAAACTTGCACCACCTTGTAAAAATAATATTGAATAGTCTTGAGGAATATTAAGCAATTCTCTTACAAGGTCTTTTGCATTATTCATTACGTTAATAAAAGATTTACTTCTGTGAGAAATTTCAATAAGAGATAAATTATCATTATTAAAATTAATTACGGCTTTTGACGCTTCTTTTAATACTTCTTCAGGAAGTATACATGGTCCTGCTGAAAAATTATGTTTTTTCATTATTCTTTAATTCGTTCTATATAAGTTCCTTTCTCTGTGTCAATTTTAATTTTATCTCCCTCATTAATAAATAATGGAACATTAATTAAAGCACCAGATTCAGTTGTTGCTGGCTTTGTAGCATTAGTTGCAGTATTTCCTTTTACACCTGGTTCAGTAAAAGTTATTTCAAGAACTACATGAGATGGCACTTGTGCAGATAGTGGCATTCCTTCATCCGCATGAAAAAGTACTTCTATTATTCCACCTTCTTTTAAGAATTCAACACCTTCAATAAAATCTTTTTGCATCATTATTTGCTCATAATCTTCATTATTCATTAAATGATAATCATTATTTTCTGAATATAAGAATTGATATTTTCTGTTTTCTACTCTAATGACATCAATTTTTATTCCGGAGGTAAAAGTGTTTTCTAAAAGCCTTCCCGTATTTAAATTTCTAATTTTAGTTCTAACAAAAGCAGGGCCTTTGCCAGGCTTAACATGTAAGAAAGATACTATTTTCCAAGGGTCACCATTGTAGTTAAAACATAACCCATTTCTAAAATCTGCTGTTGTTGCCATAATATTATTTTTGATTAAAACCTTTCATGATCCCTCGACCAGAATTTTGAACAAATGAAATTATTTCATCTCTCTCTGGTGAGGCATCAATTTCAGTTTCTATTTTTAGTATTGCTTGAGTGTTATTTAGATTTTTCTGATAAAGGATTCTGAAAATATCTTGAATTTCTTTAATTTTTGAGTCTGAAAATTCTCTTCTCCTTAAGCCTATTGAATTAATTCCTACAAAAGATAAAGGTTCTCGTGCAGCTTTTACATATGGTGGTACATCTTTTCTTACTAATGAACCTCCCGAAACCATTGAATGCTTACCAATGCTAGCAAATTGATGTACAGCTGATAGTCCACCTATAATTGCAAAATCACCTATTTTTACATGTCCTCCTAAAGATACACTATTTACTATTATGCAATTATTACCAATAATACAATCATGTGCTATATGTGCATATGCCATTATTAAACAATCATCTCCAACTATTGTTTTTCCACTTGCTGAAGTCCCTCTATTAATAGTTGCACATTCTCTAATTGTACAATTGTCACCTATAATAGTAAGTGAGTATTCACCATTAAATTTTAGATCTTGTGGAATAGCAGATATTACTGCTCCTGGAAAAATTCTACAGTTTTTTCCAATTTGAGCACCTTCCATTATTGTTACATTACTTCCAATCCATGTTCCTTCACCAATAGACACATTTTTTTCTATTGTAACAAATGGTTCAATTACAACATTTCTTGCAATATTTGTATCTGAATGAATATAAGCTAGAGGTTGATGCATAGTTTATTTTTTTGGTGCTATTTGAGCAAGTAGGTCTGCTTCTGCAACGATTTTACCATCTACAAAACCAACACCGTGCATATGACACAAACCTCTTCTTATAGGAGATATTAAACTTAATCTAAAAATAATAGTATCTCCTGGGACAACTTTGCGTTTAAATTTTGCATTGTCTATTTTCATGAAAAAAGTAAGATAATTTTGAGGATCTTCTACAGTATTTAATATTAAAACACCACCAGTTTGAGCCATTGTCTCTAACTGCAAAACTCCGGGCATAACAGGTTCTTGTGGGAAATGACCTTTAAAATAGTCTTCAGAATCTTTTACAAACTTTACACCAACAATATAATCATCACCAATCTCTCTAATTTCATCAATAAATAAGAAAGGGTCTCTATGAGGTAATATTGATTTAATTTTTTCTTTATTGTAAAGGGGTTCTTTAGTAAAGTCTATTTTAGGAGCAGTTTTATTAATTTCTTCTTTCATTATTTTTTTTAAATATTTTGCAAATTTAGTATTGTTTTTATGTCCGGGCTTATATGCAGTAATTTTTCCTTTAATTCTAATTCCTAAAAGTGAAAGATCTCCAATAACATCTAGAAGTTTATGTCGTGCCGGTTCATTAACATATCTTAGAGAAAGATTATTGAGGTAACCTTGTTCATTAACACTAATATCATTTTTATTAAATTCTTTCTTGAGATTTAGTAAAGCATCTTCAGAGATTTCTTTCTCAACAACTACAATGGCATTATTAATATCTCCACCCTTAACTAATTTTTTGCTAAGAAGATATTCTAATTCATGTAGAAAACAAAATGTTCTACTTGAGGCAATTTCTGTATTGAAATTTTTAATGCTAGATAGAGATGCATTTTGAATTCCTAAAATTTTTGATTCATAATCAATAGAAACATCTATAATATATGATTTTGCGGGTGAAGCTATTATTTCAGTTCCGCTTTCCTTATCAAAATATTTTAATTCTTTTTTGATTTCAAAGTATTTTCTTTTGCAGTCTTGAATTCGAACACCAGATTCAAGTATTTTTTCTGAAAATTCTTTTGCACTTCCATCAAGAATAGGAATTTCAATATTATCTACCTCAATAATTAAATTATCAATTCCATTGCCAATAATAGAGGCAAGAATATGTTCTACTGTATGTATTTCAGCAATTCCTTGTTTTAAACAAGTACTTCTATTTGTGCTTAATAAATTAGAAATGTCTGCTTGAATAATTGGCTTTCCTTCAAGATCTGTTCTTACAAATACAATACCAGTATCTTCTGTAGCAGGTAATAATCTCATATTAGTTTTGACTCCTGTGTGAATTCCTTTACCACTAAAGCAAATATCATTTTTTAATGTTTGTTGCATTTCAGACATTACTTGATATTTTTATTTGATTCTACTGCTTTAAATAGTTCAGGAAGCTTCTTAAATAATATGTAAGATCTTTGAAACCGTTTTATATCAAAAGCTAAAGGGCCTTGAACTACAGAACCTATTTTTGTTATACTGGATGCAACACCACTTTGTCCAGCTATTTTTACTTTATCAGCGATAACTAAATGTCCCGCTATAGCAACTTGTCCACCAATCATACAGTTTTTACCAATTTTTGTAGATCCTGCAATAGCAGTTTGTGAAGCAATAACAGTATTCTCTCCAATTTCAACATTGTGAGCTACTTGAATAAGATTGTCTAATTTTACTCCAGCACATATTTTTGTTGAGCCCATAGTAGCTCGATCAATGCATGTATTTGCTCCAATCTCCACGTTATTTTTAGTTACTACATTACCAATTTGCATTATTTTATTAAACTTATTATTATTTGCAGCAAAACCAAAACCATCAGATCCAAGTATTGATCCAGAGTGTATAATATTATGAGCACCTATTTTAGTATCATGATAGATTGAAACATTTGAGAATATAATAGAATTTTTTTCAATAATTACATTTTCTCCAATGTAGCAATTTGAGTGAATCTTGACATTTTCCCCAATTATTACATTATCTTCAATTTTCGTGAATGAACCTATGAAGCAGTTCTCTCCAATTTTACAATTTTCTGAAATATCAGAATGTTTAGAGATACCAGTCTTATCATATCTCTTTTTGTTATATATTTCAAGTAATTTGCTAAATGATGAATAAGGATCTTCAACTCTAATAAGAACTGGTGTTATAATTTTTGATATATCTAATTTAAATGATGTTCCAACTATTATTGCTGAAGCTTTAGTTGTGTAAGTGTACTTTATATATTTTTCATTAGCTAAGAAACAAATATCTCCAGACTTGCAGTCTTCAATCTTTCCAACCGAGTTTATTAATACTTGAGAATCTCCTTCTATTTTTCCATTAATAAAATCAGCTATTTCTTGAACTGTAAAAATCATAATGCAAATCTAAAAAATTATATTTATTTTAATTGATTTAGATTAAACTGTGGGGTAGCAGAGAAAATATTTATTTACAGTTTTGTTTAATACCTTAATATCAAATTGATCAGAGGCTAATGTTATATCTAAAATCTTCTCATCTTTCATTAAGATATTAATATTAGATTGCTGAATATTATATGTACTGTTACTTATTTTATTCGAAAAAATAAAATACTCTGCTTCTTTAGTAGAACATTTCTTAAGTTTGCAAAAATTATTAATAAGTTTTTCTTTATCATTTTTGCTAAAATCTTTTTTAGAAATCTTTGTTTTCAAGATGTTTCTATTCAACATCATTTTAGATAATTCTGAAAGTACAAAATCTTCATTTTTTTTCCAATATTTCAGACATGTATATATGTCATAATCATCAATTTCAGAAAATAAAAGTATTAATTCACTATTGTTTCTAAAATCTTTTTTGTTAAAATCTTGTTTTAAGAATATCTCTAATGAAGCAGTAACAAAGATTTTATTTTTAGATTTTAAAAGGAATTTAACACGCTCTATTATCTTAATTAACATTTGTTCTGCAGATACAACAGTTTTGTGTAAATAAACTTGCCAATACATTAGTCTTCTTGAAAAGAGAAACTTTTCAATAGAATAAATTCCTTTCTCTTCAACAACTAATTTACCATCTCTAACATCTAACATATTTATAATTCTTTCTGTTCCAATATTTCCTTCAGTTACTCCAGAAAAAAAACTATCTCTTTTTAGATAATCTAGCCTATCCATGTCTAGTTGAGAAGAGACAAGCTGATGAAGAAATTTTTTTGAATAACTATTTTTAAAAATTTGTATTGCAATTGATAGTTTTCCATTAAATTGGATGTTAAGATCTTGCATATATATCAATGACATATCTTCGTGACTTAATTCCTTGATTATTGTATTTTCTAAAGCATGAGAAAATGGACCATGCCCAATATCATGTAGAAGTATAGCAATTTTTAATCCCTCTGCTTCTTTATCAGTAATTATATGTCCTTTTTTTCTTAATTGGCTTATTGCTTTATTCATTAAGTGTAGACATCCAATAGCATGATGAAACCTACTGTGATGTGCGCCAGGATAAACTAAGTGTGAAAGTCCTAATTGTGATATTTTTCTTAGTCTTTGAAAATATTTATGATCAATTAAATCTTTAATAATTCCCTCATCAATTGTAATAAATCCATAAATTGGGTCGTTAATAATTTTATCTTTGTTATTTGAAAGCATACACAAATAACGTATTTTGTTTTCGTTTTCTATAATTAAAAGCTAATAAATATGATTAAAATTCTTTGGGCAGATGATGAGATTGAATTATTAAAACCACATATTATATATTTGGAAAGCAAGGGTTATAACTTAACTAGTGCTAAAAGTGGAGATGAAGCCCTTGAAATCCTTGATGTCAATACATTTGATTTAATCTTTTTAGATGAAAATATGCCAGGACTTAATGGACTTGAAACTTTGACTATTATTAAAGAAAAATATGCTAATGTTCCAGTAATAATGATAACAAAGAGTGAGGAAGAAAGTATTATGGAAGAGGCAATTGGCTCTAAAATTTCTGACTATTTAATTAAACCTGTAAATCCAAATCAGATACTATTAGCAATAAAAAAGAATATAGATTCAAACAGATTAGTTGATCAAAGAATAACCAGTAAATATCAACAGGATTTCAGAAACTTAAGTTTAAAAATATCTTCTAACTTGGATAAGGAAGAATGGTACAAGATTTATAAAAAATTAGTTTATTGGGAATTAGAACTTGAAAAAATAGGTGATAATAGTATTGAGCAAATATTAGAAATGCAGAAATCTGATGCTAATTCCCAATACTTTAAATTTGTAAAGAATAATTATAAAGATTGGTTATCTGGAATAAATTCTCCATTGATGTCTCATAATCTAATTCGCAAAAAAGTTATTCCACTAGTTACTGATGCAACACCTACATATATGATTCTTATTGATAACTTAAGATACGATCAATGGAAAATTATTGAACCATATATTTTAGAAGATTTTAATTTAATAGATGATGATTTATATACAAGTATTCTACCTACTTCCACTCAATATTCTCGAAATTCTATTTTTTCAGGACTATTACCATCTGAATTAGAAAAGAAATATCCTAATAAATGGAAAAATGATGAAGATGAAGGAGGAAAAAATAATTATGAGAATGACTTCTTATTAGATAATTTTCAACGTTTAGGTAAGGGCAGGGATAAAATTAGTTATACTAAAATAACAAATATTGATTCTGGAAGAAAGACAATATCTAAAATAATGAATATGAAGTCTAATTTGTTAAATGTTATTGTATATAATTTTGTTGATATGCTTTCTCATGCAAGAACTGATATGAAAGTTATAAAAGAATTAGCTGATGATGATTCTGCATATAGATCCATAACAGCATCTTGGTTTTCTCACTCTCCCTTAAAAGACATAATGAACGAAATCGCAAAACAAAAGGCTAACTTAATCATAACAACTGATCACGGAACAATTAACGTTAATAAACCTTCACGGATAATAGGAGATAGAAGTGTCAATTCTAACCTAAGGTACAAGCAGGGTAAAAATTTAAACTTTAACAAAAATGATGTTTTTATTATAAATAATCCAAATGAATATTTCCTGCCATCTCAAAATTTAAGTAGTAAATATATCTTTGCGAAAGAAGATTTGTATTTTGTATATCAAAATAATTACAATAAGTTCGCTAATCTTTATAAGAACACATATCAACATGGGGGTATCTCTATGGAAGAAATGTTAATACCAGTTATTAGCTTAAAATCTAAATAATTATGGCTTTAAAGCTGACATTAAACAATTTAAATGAACTCAGTCAAGTTGCAGGAAGAATTTTAGAATATACTAGTTCTTCAAAAAGGTATTTATTTTATGGTGAAATGGGTGTTGGAAAGACTACTCTAATAAAAGAGTTATCTTTGCAATTAGGTGCTGTTGATATTGTAAGTAGTCCTACCTTTTCAATAGTTAATGAATATGTAATTAATGATGCTAAGAAAATCTATCATTTTGATTTTTATAGATTAGAAAATGAAAGTGAAGCATTAGATATTGGTGTTAATGAATATTTTGCTAGTGATAATTATTGTTTTATTGAATGGCCACAGAGAATTCCGTCATTAGTTGAAGATGATATGATAGTTATAAAAATTAAATTAGAAGGAATACGTCGAATTATTGAAATAATTATTTAGCTATGGGAAATAAGAAAGTATTTAGTTCTATTGGTCTTCTACCAAAAGAAGAAATGTTAGAAGTTAAACCTGATTTTATGCAATTGATAATTGGAGTTCCAAAAGAATCTTCCTTTCAAGAAAATAGAGTTAGTTTAACGCCTGATTCTGTTGGTTTATTAGTTGCTAACGGTCATACTATAGTTATTGAGAAAGGTGCTGGAGAATCTTCTAGCTTTACAGATAAAGAATATTCAGAAAACGGTGCTGATATTGTGTATTCTAAGGAAGAAGTTTTTAAATCTGATTTGATTTTAAAGATTGAACCTCCTACAAAAAGTGAGATTAAATTAATGCGTTCTAATCAGACCTTAATTTCTGCAGTTCAAATGAGTACACAAAAAACTGAATATTTTAATGAGCTAAATAAAAAGCATATTTCCTCTTTAGGTTTTGAATTTATTAGAGATAAACAAGATAAATTACCAATAGTTCGAAGTATGAGTGAGATCGCTGGAAATACTTCACTATTAATTGCAAGTGAATATCTCTCAAATACTAAGAACGGAAAGGGTTTAATGTTAGGCGGTATAACTGGTTCAATTCCAACTAATGTTGTAGTTATAGGGGCTGGAACTGTAGCTGAATATGCTTGTAGAACTGCACTAGGTTTAGGAGCTTCAGTTATTGTTTTTGATGATTCTTTTTCTAAACTTAGAAGGGTTCAAAATAATATCAATCACAAAATAAGTACATCATCAATCCAGCCTAAAGCACTTGCAAAAGCTTTGAAAAGAGCAGATGTAGTTATTTCAGCTCAGCAAGTAGGTAATGGCAAAGTACCATGTATTGTAAGTGAGGAAATGGTTATTGACATGAAGAATGGAGCTATAGTTATTGATGTGAGTATTGATCAAGGTGGAAGTTTTGAAACATCTAAATTAACAACTCATATTAATCCTACATATATTGAGCATGATGTTGTTCATTATTGTGTTCCTAATATAACTTCTAGAGTATCAAGAACTGCTTCAATTGCAATAAGTAATATCTTAACACCTATTTTATTAATTATAGCTGAGGAGGGTGGTGTAGGTAATGCAATTAGAAGTTATGAATCTCTTAGGCAAGGAGTTTATACTTTTAATGGTTGTCTAACAAATAAAACATTAAGCAAGAATTTTAAAATTCCATTCAAAGATTTAAATTTAATAATGTCTACTCTATAATATGCTAAGAAGACTTTCTTTTTTTGGTTTTGGAGTCCTAATTTCAATTTTCTTTTTGTCAATGGGTCCAGAGAATAGGTTAAAGAATACCTTTTATGCTTATATAGATTACTTTAATATGGATAAAAGAGTTATATCACATTTAGTAAATGACAAAACACTTTTTACTGATGAGTCTGAGTGTCAACTAAGTTATTTTGATATTTCAAAAGATGAATTATTAGGTGTTCTAAATGATGGTAATGTTAATTTTGATTTATCTGATCAAAATTCAGAGCCATGTCAATATTTTGTAATTGAAAACATATTAAGAGGAGATAAAGTAACTGTTGAGTTTGAGTTGTGTTATTATAATGATAAGAGTGTTCGGGTTATGAAATTTTACTTTAATAATGAATTAAAAATATGTGATAATTAAAAATTACTGATAAAAGTAATTTTTTATGATTTATTAGATTTTCTTCTTCTTTTCTCAGTAACAATATTTTGTAGCTCTCTTCCCATTTGACCTGCTATAGATTTGTTTTCTTCAGCTCTCCTAATTAAATATGGAATAACATCTTTAACTGGACCGTATGGAACATATTTTGCAACATTGAATCCAGCTTTTGAAGTATTGTAAGAAATATTATCACTCATACCTAAAAGTTGAGAGAAGTAAATCCTATCATCATCTTTTCTAATATTGTGATTTTCAATTAAATTAATTAATTTTTTTGAGGAGTTTTCGTTATGAGTTCCTGCACAAACTGATACTAAATCAATATTTTTCATACATAGCTCAAGAGCATCGTCGTAATCTTTATCAGTATTTTCTTTTAAGGTATGCACAGGACAGGTTAGGTTTTTTTCTAATGCTCTATGTATTTCCTGTTCGTGATATGCACCTCTAACAAGTTTAACGCCAATATATATATCTTTACTTCTGCCTGCTTTAATAAGTTGTTCAAGATATTTATATCTATCAGTTCTGTATAGTTGAATAGTATTAAATATATATGCTTTATTTTTATTGAATTTCAGCATCATTTCAAAAGCAATTTTATCTATTGGATCCTGAATCCAACTTTCTTCAGCATCAATAAAAACAGGAACTTTATTTTCACTTGCATTTTTACATATTTTTTCTATTCTACTAATAAAGAATTTTTTTTCTTGTTTTTCTCTAATTGATAAAGTAGTATTTGAGCTCATTTTTTCAAGAAGTTTTAATCTTGTTAGTCCAGTGGGTTTAAAAACTGTAAAAGGAATTTTATTAGTGTCTTTTGCCTTGTTAATAGATTCTAATACTTGATGCATAACTATATTATAATCATCTTCAGTTTCCTTTCCTTCTGCTGAATAATCTAATATCGTTCCTATTTTAGATTTCCATAAATTATCAATAGTTTTCTGAGATTTATTAATATCAATACCACCACAGAAATGTTTATATACTGTTGCTTTAACTATTGAAGTGATTGGTAGTCTTAATGTCATTGCTAACTTTAGAAATGAAATCAATAGTTTAGAGATGATAGGTTTACTAATTGCCAAGAAAAGAAAATATGATCTATTTAAATCAAAGTCAGATTTATCTTGGAATGCGACTTTTAAATTGTCAAACATTTTTTATTACAAAAATAACACATTAATTTTTATAAAATATTTTTTGTAATTTATTTTAGCGTATTTTTCTTGATATCATTAAACCATCTCTTATAGGTAATAACATAGTTTCAACTCTTTCATCATTCATCATTTTCATGTTATATTCGTCTAAAGCTTTGGTTTCATTATCAAGCTGATTATTTACTACTTTACCACTCCATAGAACATTATCAGCAATTATGTAACCATTTATATCCATTTTTTCAATAATTAAATCAAAATATGCTGAATAATTTTCTTTGTCGGCGTCTATAAATGCAAGTTGAAAATTACAGTCAATTTTAGGTATAATTTCTAATCCATTACCAATATGTTGATGAATCTTTTTAGAAAATTCTGATTTGTTGAAATACCTCATTGCAATGCTAGTTGTTTCTTCGTTTATATCAATAGTATGTAAAGATCCAGATTTAGTTAACCCCTCTGCCAAACATAATGCACTGTATCCGGTATATGTTCCGACTTCAATAATATTTTGAGGATTAATCATTTTGCTAAACATAGATAAAGCTCTTCCTTGTATGTGTCCTGAAAGCATTCTAGGAGTCATTACTTTCGCCCATGTTTCTCTGTTTAATTTTTTTAGGAGCAATGGTTCTTTTTCAGTATGATTTTCTGAGTATTTTTTAATTTCTTTCGGTAGGAATTCCATAATTTTTTTTAAAAAAAAAGCCACACAATTGTGTGGCTTTAAATTAGCTGCTTTTCAATTATATTTTAGTCTCCTCAGTTGATTTTGATGGAGTTGGTCCTTTTGTTTTTTTAGTACTTGAACATTCTTTCTTTTCTTTAGATTTACAACATTTAGATTTTTTATTTCCATAGCTGTTACTTTTATTGAAGTTGAATGACCCTTTTTTAGATTTTGAACATTTTGTTTTAGAATCTGTACAAGAAGATTTGGATTTCTTTCCTTCACAACATGTGCCTGTCTTCTTGTTCTCACAAGTAGTATTACATGCTTTTTCAGAGTTTTTAGCACATTTTTTTGATTCATCTTCGGCTAAAATAATTTTCTGATCCCCTTTTTCATAAATTACCTTGCCTTCTGGTTGATTTTCTGATTGTGCATATACGTTAGCTATACCTATGTAGAGTAAAGCTAGTAGTAAAATAGAGATTTTTTTCATGGTTTTATTTTTTATATTTTTTTCAAATATAGTAAATATTAATTAAATATAAAGTAAATTAATATGTTGCTAAAATACTTTGACCACCAATGACTTTATCTCCAATTTTGGTATTTATTTTAGTGCCTATTGGAAGAAACAAATCTACTCTTGATCCAAATTTTATAAACCCAAGTTCATCACTGCAATTATAAGTTTCTTTAATTTTTGAGTAGGTAACTATTCGTCTTGCAAGAGCTCCTGCTATTTGTCTGCACAATATACTGATATTATTATTTTTTATAACTATAGTGCTTCTTTCATTATCTGTAGAAGCTTTAGGATTCCAAGCAAATAAAAATTTGCCTGGATGATACTTTTTATACATAATATCTCCAGAAATGGGGTATAGGTTGTTGTGTACATTTAATGGAGACATGAATACTGATACTTGAATTCTATTATCATTGAAATATTCTTTTTCTTTAGTTTCTTCTATTACAACAACTTTACCGTCGCATGGTGCATAAATAATACCTTCTTTTCTCTCAAAAGATCTTTTAGGTATTCTAAAGAAATTTAGAGTAATAATAAAGATAAATAACATAAACAATAAAAGAACTTCTAGTATAACTGATGAATTTGAAAATGTAAAATAAGCTAATACTAAGATGATAATTAGTTCATTAATTAATGTTTGATATCCTTCCTTGTGTAGTTTCATTTATAGAAAAGTTAAAAATATATATAATAGTGGTATAGTAAATAAAAAAGCATCCATTCTGTCAAGCATTCCTCCGTGTCCAGGAATAAAGCTGCCAGAATCCTTTACCCCGGCTTGCCTTTTGTAATATGATTCAGTAAAATCTCCTAAGGTTGCTGTAAATGGAATAAATAAACTAATAATCATTGCTTTTGATATATCAATTTCAAATAGATTAAGTGTTGTAATATATGAAGCTATTAAAGTAAATATTAAGCCGCCAAGGAATCCTTCCCATGATTTTTTGGGTGATATTGAAGGAAGAATTTTTCTTTTTCCAAAATTAATTCCAAAAATATATGCGAAAGTATCAAATGTCCATGTTAGTATAAAAATAAATAAAATCATTCTATAATTTATAAGTTCATTTTGATTGCTTAAACTAAAAAAGCCAAAAAAATGTATCATAATAAATGGGACAGAAATAAATAAGAGTGCAATTAATTTGCTTTTTCCTTGTCTTAGTTTCAACATTTCATAAAATGAAATGATACCAATTACAAGAAATAATATGCTGAATGTTAACGTTGAGTAAGATGTGCAAAACCACATGACTGATATGTAAATTAATCCAGAAAAACCTCTTTTTATATTTTCATTCATATTAACTTCTTGTGATTAGAGATTTAGCAGTTTTTATATTTTTTTCTTCAACATATAATTCTATAGTTCCAAACATATTATAAGATGAATCTTGTTTGTTTAATAATACAACATTGATGTCATTTTCTTCTAGCATCTGTTTAATAATTTCAGCTTTATTTGGATTTTCAGTGCTATATAGCTTTATCATCTTTTTTAGAAGTTTTAGAAGTTTTAGAAGTTTTAGAGATTTTAGATTTTTTTGCTTTATCCATTTCTAACAATTGATTTTCTTCAAATGATTTCCATTTTCTTTCTCCAAATATTTTTTCTAAGTCTGCTTTGAAAATCACTTCTTTTTCTAATAGTTCTGAACCCAGTTTCTCTACTTTGACTTTGTTTTCAGATAGCACTTTTTTTGCTCGTAAATACTGCTCTGCTAAAATTCTACTTACTTCCTTGTCTATTTGTTGAGCTCTTTCTTCCGAATATGGTTTGGTAAAACCATTTTGTTGTCCAGAGGAGTCATAATAAGATATATTTCCAACTTCTTTACTTAATCCATACATACTTACCATAGCATATGCCATTTTAGTTGTTTTTTCTAAATCTGAAAGTGCTCCTGTAGATATTTTGTTGAAAAAGAGATCTTCAGCGGCTCTACCTCCCATTGCTGAACATATTTCATCAAGCATTTGTTCTGTTGTTGTAAGCTGTCTTTCTTCAGGTAAATACCATGCTGCGCCTAAAGATTTTCCTCTAGGAACTATAGTTACTTTTACTAATGGAGATGCAAACTCTAACATCCAACTTACTGTTGCATGTCCTGCTTCATGAAAAGCAATAGTCTTTTTCTCTGTAGGTGAAATAATTTTCGACTTTTTTTCTAAACCACCAATAATTCTGTCAACAGCATCTAAGAAGTCTTGTTTAGTTACATTATGTTTAGACTTTCTTGCTGCTATTAAAGCTGCTTCATTACAAACATTTGCAATATCTGCACCACTAAAACCAGGAGTTTGTCTTGCAAGAAAATTAACATCAATTGCTTTATTTATCTTTATTGGTTTTAAATGAACTTCAAAAATTTCTTTTCTTTCAACCAAATCTGGTAAGTCTACAAAAATCTGTCTGTCAAATCTTCCAGCTCTTGTCAATGCATTGTCAAGAACATCTGCTCTATTTGTTGCAGCCATAACAATTACACCTGAATTTGTTCCGAAACCATCCATTTCAGTTAATAACTGATTTAAGGTGTTTTCTCTTTCATCATTACTTCCAGTCATTGCGTTTTTACCTCTTGCTCTACCAATTGCATCAATTTCATCAATAAAAATAATTGCAGGAGATTTTTCTTTTGCTTGTTTAAATAGATCACGAACTCTGCTAGCTCCTACACCGACAAACATTTCAACAAAATCTGAGCCAGAAAGTGAAAAAAATGGAACTTTTGCTTCACCTGCTACTGCCTTTGCTAATAATGTTTTTCCTGTTCCAGGTGGCCCAACCAGCATGGCCCCTCTAGGGATTTTTCCACCAAGTTTTGTGTATTTTCCTGGAGATTTAAGAAAGTCAACTATTTCTGTTATTTCTTCTTTAGCTTCTTCTAAACCTGCTACATCTTTGAATGTTACTTTAACATCTTCTTTGTTTATTAATTTTCCTTGTGTTTTTCCAATATTAAAAATTTGGCCTCCGCCTCCGCTTCCGCCACTCATTCTTTTCATTATAAATATCCATATCAGAACAAAAAATGCTAGAGGAAGAATCCATCCAAGTATATCTCCAAATACATCACTTCTTGTTTCATAGAAAGGAGATAATTTTTCATCATTCTCAAATGAAGATTGAGCTTCTTTAAGATCATTTGCAAAGGTTTCTACTGATCCAATTTCAAAATAATAATGTGGACCATAATTTGGTGCATCTCCAAATCTTTTTTTACTTATTTCCTTGAATTTTTCTTCTGATAAAAAGTCCTTATCAATGTAAATGTATGCTTTTTCTTTATTGACAACTACAATCTTATCAACTTTTTGAGGTTGAAGCATCTGTGAATTGAATTCTTGCCAATTTGTTGGTTTTGACATTTCAGTTCCCATAAAATTGAGGCCAATAAAGAAAATAAAAATAATAACATATATCCAGTAAATCTGAAACTTAAATCCTTTAAAACCTGATTTAAAAGTCTGTTTTTTTTTGTTTTTCATATATTTATTTAATCTGTATAATTAGTAAACTCTGCATCACCCCAGAACCCCTCAATATCATAAAAATTTCTTGTTGATTCTTGAAAGATATGTACAATAATATCATAATAGTCAATTAAAACCCACTCTCCAATATTATTTCCTTCTACATTAAATGGCTTTTCAGTTAACTTTTTAGAAATTGTTTTTCGAATATTACTTTCTATTGAATTTACATGTGTGTTTGATGTTCCTGTGCAAATAATAAAATGTTTACATATAGCCGATTCTATGTTCTTTAAATCCAATGAAATTATATTCTGAGCTTTAGTGTCTCGCATAACTTCGATTATACCATTTAACAGAATATTTTTACCTTCAAGTTTTTTAGCCATATATATTTATAAATTTGCGTTTGCAAAAATACATTTTTAAATAATAAAATCTGATTAATATCTCTGATTTGTTTTCTTATAATATCATTAAGCTCGATAATGTTAATTCTACAAATAGATATGCACTATCACTAAAGAAAAATACATTTTTTAAAGAAGGTTTAGTTATTACTGCAAATTCTCAATCTAATGGAGAAGGTCAAAGAGGTTCTAAATGGGAGAGTGAAACATCTAAAAATCTTTTAATTTCTATTGTTATAGAGCCTAAACTTAAAATATTCAAACAATTTGATTTAGTTAAGATTGTATCTCTTGGAATAACTGATTTTCTTTCAGAAAATTTAATCAAATCGTATATTAAATGGCCAAATGATATAATAATTAACAAAAAGAAACTAGCAGGTATTTTAATAAATAATGTAATATCATCAGATAATATTACTCATTCAGTTATTGGAATTGGAATGAATATCAATCAACTTTTTTTTAAAGATTACTCAATTAAAGCTACATCATTAGGACTATTACTAAAGAGAAAGTTAAGTATCGATGATGTAAAATTGAAATTATTAGATGCTATTTTTAAAAGATTACAATCATACAGAGTTAACAAAGATATACATAGTGATTATATTAAATGTTTATTTCGTCATGAAAAAATATCTACTTTTAAACTGAAAAATAATATTATTAAAGGTAAAATTACAGGTGTAAATGCCGATGGGCTTTTAATTGTTGCGTTCAAAAAGCAAATTAAAGAGTTTAACTTGAAGGAAATCCAAATTATTCTTTAGATAGCTTGTATTTTTCTTGAAAGAATATCAAGAAAATTATTTAAAGGTTTTTCTACCATCATCTTCATCATAATATTTAATTCAGCATTAATTTCTAATTGTGCTTGACAATTATTTTCATTTTCTTTGATGTGGCAAGTAAGTAACAAAGGGACCTGACTATCTATTGCTTTATATGTGATTTTAGAGTATTCAAATTTTTCAGAAATTTCAAATATTAGTTTAGGTAGACCTTTCATTTTAAATGAACAACTTGTCTCAGTGCTTTGAAATTCTTCTATTTCTTTTGGAAGGATTGCTCTTAGGTTGTTTAGATCTCCTAATTTGTTAAATAGGTATTTTGAACTTCTATTGACTAAAACTTCTGGTGATTTAAATGTTGACATAAAATTATTTTTTCCAAATAGATGGATTTTCTCGCCATTGCATTAATATTGATAAATCATCTGATTTTAATATATTTTGATTTATAGCTTCTGGCAATAAAGTTTCGTAATCGCAAAGAGATATATAATTTATTTCTGCATTTTTAAAGTTTATAAGTGTGTCATTAAATCCGTAAGTAAAAATTGATGCAATACCGCATATATTCATTCCTTCATCTCTTAGTGACTTTGCAGCTTCTATACTACTTTTCCCACTACTAATTAAATCTTCAATAAGAACCACTCTCTGTCCTTTTACAAAGTGACCCTCAATTTGATTTTGTTTACCATGTTTTTTAGCTGAAGACCTAACATAAATAAAAGGGAGACCTAATTCTTCTGCTATTAAAGCTCCATGTGGGATTCCAGCTGTTGCGACTCCTGCAATAACTTCTACATCAATAAAGTGATTTCTCACTAGTTCTGAAAGTTCTTTTTTAATAAAACTTCTTATTTTTGGATATGATAATGTTTTGCGATTGTCACAATATATTGGGGAGTTCCAGCCTGCAGCCCAAACAAAATGTTTTTTTGGTTGTAAAATAATTGCGTTAATTTGCAGAAGTAGTTTAGCAACTTGCTTTGCAACTTTTATATCATTTACCATATATGCAAAAATATAAAGTTTATATTAATAACGAAGCTAAATTTTTCACAGAAAATTGGGAAAGTTTTTGTTCTAATTATATGTTAATTATAGCTTGTGGTGGTGTCGTTTATAATACTGACAAACAGTTGCTTATGATTTATAGAAATGATAAGTGGGATTTGCCAAAAGGAAAGCTTGAAGTAAATGAGACATTGCGTGAATGTGCGATAAGAGAAGTTGAAGAAGAGTGCGGTGTAAACAATTTAAGTATTCTTAATGAACTTCAGATTACTTATCATGTTTATATGATTAATGGTAAAAAGGTTCTTAAGAAAACACATTGGTTTAGAATGGAAACAGAATATTCTGACAAATTAATACCCCAATACGAAGAAGGAATAACAAAAGTAGAGTGGATAAATAAACATGAAATCAAGTCAAAATTAAATAATACTTATCCGAATCTTATTGATATTTTAATAAATGAGACAGTATAATTATTTTTTTAGACTTTTCATTTTTTGGTTAATCTATTTTTTTATTAATAGGCTCTTTTTTATTAGTTGTTTTTTTGATGATTTTAAAGACAAATTGGGTTCTGATTTTTCTAACATTATTTTAAAATCATTACGTTTAGATATATCTTTTGTATCGTATTTATCAGTTATAATATTATTGCTTTTAGTTTTAAAATTCTTAATATCGTTAAATAGACCTATGCTTTTGATATTTAATTTAATTAAATATTTAAATATCTCTTTTATTCTATTATCAGCTTTTATTATCAGTGGAGAGATAGCAATTTACTCAGAGTGGGGTACAAAACTAAATTTTAAAGCTTTAAAACATTTTGAAAATCCCTCAGAAATCTTTTCTACAGCTACTCTAGATAACTATTTTTCAGTTTTACTCTCTTTTATTGTTTCAATTATTTTTATTAAAATATATTTAAATTTTGTTCATCATTATATTTTGATATTTGATAAGAAAGAAAATATATTTTTAAAATTTACAAAGACACTGTTTTCTGTACTAGTTTTTATTATACTTATTAGAGGAGGAATTCAAGAGATACCTATTAATACTAGTGATGCTTATTTTTCAGATAAGCTAATAGTTAATGATGTTACAGTTAATCCTAATTGGAATTTCTTTCAAAGTATATTGAAAAGCAAGAATAATCTTAATGGAAATCCATATAAGAAATATTCTAATGCTGAAGCAATTAATTTCATTAATAGTATGCATGAGAATAATTATGATACCTCATCTGTTTTGACAAATAGTAAGCCAAATATTATCTTTATTTTACTTGAAAGTTGGTCTGCTGATAATATCGAGAGTTTTGGTGGTCTTAAAGGTATTACACCTAATTTCAGTCAGCTGTGTAATCAAGGCTTATCATTTACAAATTTTTATTCAAATGGATGGACTTCTGATCAGGCAATGACTTCAATCTTCTCTTCATTCCCTGTTTTTCCATATGCTTCAATTATTAATCAAACTGATAAGTCAAGAAAACTTCCCTGTCTTAATAAATCGTTAGATTCATTAGGCTATAATTCATCTTTCTTTTTTGGTGGACAACTAACATATGGAAATATAAAAGGATTCTTACTTTCACAATCTTTTGATCTTGTAAAAGATGAAAATAACTATTCAAGTTTAAAATCAGGTAGGCTAGGAGTTCATGATGAATATATGTTTTCGCAATTTAAAAAAGAGTTAAGTTTATTGCCTCAACCATTCTTTTCTTCATTGTTTACAATAAGTTCTCATTCTCCATATGATTTCCCTGCAGAACATAAACTTTCTTTTAATAGTAAGCAGGATAAGTATGTTAATTCTGTAGCCTATACTGATAAATGTTTAGGTGATTTTATTAAAAGTGTTAAAAATGAAGTTTGGTATGAAAATACATTGTTTGTAATTTTAGCAGATCATAGTCATAAAACTCCTATTAATAGAAGAGTAGCTCAAAAAGAGAAATTTAGAATACCAATGCTTTGGTTTGGGGAAGTGTTAAATGATAAATATGTTGGTAAAACATGCGATACTTTAAGTTCACAAATTGATGTGACACCAACAATTTTAAGTCAGTTAAAAATCTCTTACAAAGAATATATATTTGGAGCAAATATTTTTAGTCGAAACTCAATTGGATTTGTACCTTATGCATTTCCTAAAGGCTATGGGTTAATAAGAAATAGTGAAAGCTATGCTTTCTCTGAAGCTTATAATAGAGTGCTAGAATCTGATACAATTAGTGGTAGTGATATTGTAAAAAATACAGAGCTATTCATGCAAGGTGCTTTTAATCATTTTTTAGCATATTAAAGTCTCTTGTAATATTTCCAGATATCTTTAGTAAAGATAACTTGCTTTCCATTAGATTGTACGCTGACTGCTGAGCATTTATTCCTGAAGTTATATAAGCAATTTCAATATCTCTAAGCATAAATGAATTTATAACACCTCTATTCTTTTTTTCTGTTGCAAGTTTAAAGTTCTCTTCAGCAATTTTAAAAGCTTTTTGATTTAAACTATATGCATTAATCCTACTATTATATTTATCATTATTAACTGATAATTGGTACAAAACTTCTTTTTTGATTTTTTCTAGTTCTAGTTCGAAAATTTGTTTTTGAATTTTAACTGATCTTAAATTTCTGTATAATTTCCCACCATCAAATATTCTGAAGTTTATAGAAAAGTTAGCAAAATAATTAATGTTTTCCCCTGTATTATCTATTGTGCTTGAAAGGTTTCCAATATCATATGTACTCTCGTTAAAACTTGCTCCTGAATTGATAGAAATTATAGGGTAGAAAGGAGCAAGAGTAAGTTTGATGTCTTGCTTTGAAAGTTGAATGTTGTAGTATTGATTTTTTATATTAGTATTATTAGAGAGTGTATTTCTGGCTAGTTCCTTGTAATTAAAGATCTGAATAGTTGTGTCTATTTTGTCAATGAAATTCCATCTAGAATTAATATCTCTTCCAATTGTTAAATTTAGATTTTTAACAGCATTTTTAAAATTTAATTCTTGTAAAATTATATTTGAGCTGTCTGTTAACATTGCATTCTCAATTTGAAGAAGATCAATCTTATTAGTTACACCAATATCATACTTTGTTTGTTCATAATCTAATCTGTTCTTCGATAAATTAATAACTTTTTGTAGTAACTCTAATCTATCTTTTTGTAATATGCAATTGTAATATTGTAAAATTATTCCCTGAATTGTATTTTCTATTGTTAAGCTAGCATTATTATCACTAATCTTTTGAAGATTATCTAGTTTTTTCTTGTTAGCTCTAATTGCAAAACCATTAAAAAGCGTCCAACTTACATTTGCATTACCATTATACGAAGTAGAACGTAGTTTTTCTTGAATAAATGATGCTGGATTATTAGATTGGTCAGATAATGCCTCTTCTCTTTTAACTCCTATATTTAATGTAGGAAGTGCTCCGGCACTTGCCCAATTATTATTAACTCTATTTATATCTTGATTTCTAGAACTAATTTGAATATCGAAATTAGACCACATGCCAATTTCTATTGCTTGCAATAGACTTAAATCATTTTGAGCAAATAGTATATTTGGAATTAGTAATAATATAGCAATGTATTTTTTCATTAATTTTCTATTTCAATTTCTCTTTTGTTTAACTTTGTGTAAGGTTCAACTTGCATTCTTGTAGGTGGGACTTTTCCTCCTATCCAAAGCCACCATCTTGCTCTTCTTAAATCATTAAAATAAAGTATAAGAGATGGAAAGTAAAGTAGTAATATAATGGTGCTAAAAAGAACACCAAAAGCTACTGATATTGCCATAGGCACTAAAAATTGAGCTTGAAAACTTTTTTCTAGAATTAGAGGAGCCAAACCAACAAAAGTTGTGATTGTTGTTAAGATTATCGGTCTGAATCTACTTTTTCCAGCATTAATTACAGCTTCTTTCATAGTCATTCCTATCTTTAGATTTCTATTATATTTATCAAGCATAACGATTGCATCATTAACTAAGATACCAATTAAAGCTACAACACCCCATACACTCATAATTGAAAATGGTTTTCCAATAATACCATGACCTAATATTGCAGAAAATATCCCTAAAGGAACTACCATTAAAATTATTCTTGCTTGATAGAATGATTTAAAATTAAGGGATATTGTAATTGTTATGAGTATGATACTAATTAAGAAAGCAATACCAAGTCTTTTTCCACTATCAGCTGCTTTTTCCGCTTGTCCCATAATTTTATATTGAACGTTCGGATAGTTATTTGCTAAAACACTAAGGTAATCTCGTTCTATTTGTTCATTAACATCTCCTGAAAATTCAGCATTAAATAGTGTCGCATCAACTCTAATTTCTTTAGTTCCGTTTATGTGATTTATTTTAACTCTTCCTCTTTTAAACTCGTAATTAGCTATCTCCTCAAGAGGATACATGGCACCATTCAAAGTCTTAATTTTCACTTTGTTTAAATCCTCTATACTATTTCTATCATTTTCAGGATATCTTAGCCATATCTTAATTTCATCTCTTCCAAGAATTAGTCGCTGTGCTTCTTCTCCAAAGAATCCTTGGCGAATTTGTTTCATTACTGTAGCTTCATTCAATCCTAAAGCATATGCTTTTTCTTTTAAATTAATATGAATTTCTCTATTACCAATTCCACCATTATCAATAACCTCTTTTACCATGTTAATGGAACTTATTCCACTTTTAAGCCAATTAACCGCATCTTTTAACTCTTTGTCATCTTCGGATTGAAGTGAGATTGAAACTGCCTTGCCAAATTGCTGAACCCCACCAACTGATATTTTTTCCATCACAGCGATTGAATCAGGATGTATCCTTCTTTTAAGTTCATTTGATATTTCTATTGTTGAGATTAATTCATTTTCCTTTACTGCTACCCGAACTCCACCAACATGTGAGCCTGATATACCCAGGTTTTCTGTAAAACCTACAGTCAATGATACATCTGTAAAAATTGTATCATTATATTCTTCAATTAACTCTTTATTATAATTACTAATAATTGTATCTAAGTACCATAAAAAATTTTCAGTTCTAAATTCTCTTTCTCCAGGTTTGTATGAAAATTCAATTTTGACTTCATTAAATGGGACTGAGGGAAAGAATGTCCAGCGAATTATTCCTGTTGCCAATAAAATTATTACAATAACCATCATTAAAATTGGTGTCCATACATGCTTTCTATAATTTTCAACAAAATTTATATTGATATTAGTGTACCAGTCTCTTAATTGCATCACTTTTTTCTCTACTTGTTGCTTAAACTTACTATATTTTGTATTCTTATCTTTTTGAAGAACCTCTTTTGACGCTAAATGAGAAGGAAGAATTAAAAATGCCTCTATTAGAGAAAATAATAAAGCAGCAATTACACTAAATGCCATTTCCTGCATCATTTCCATTTGTCCTCCAACAAACAAAAGTGTAGAAAAAACAAAGACAGTTGTAAGAACAGAAGTAAATACTGGTGTTATCACTTCCATTGTTCCATCTAGTGCAGCTTGCATAGGTGTCTTGCCTCTTTCAAAGTGAGAATATATATTCTCTGCAATAACAATACCATCATCTACTAAAATACCCACAACTAAAATCATTCCAAATAGAGAAATCATATTTATAGTCATACCATATATTAGACCAATAGAAATCATTCCAATAAATGAAAAGGGAATCCCAAATGCTACCCATAAAGAAAGTCTAAAAGATAAAAATAGTCCTAAAACTATTGATACAAGAAATAAACCAAGTAATAGGTTGTCACTTAATGTTTTAATTCTCTCATCAAGCATATCTGCAAATTGGAAAAGTGTTACTATTTCGAAGTCAGGATTTTCTGAATTGAATATTTCAATATATTCTTCAAGAACATTTGCTATCTTTTTAATGTCTTCCTCTGGTGTCTTTTTTATTATAAAATTAATAGCTCTATCTCCATTGACATATGATTTAACAGCAATGTCAGAAAAAACCAAAGATACTTTTGCTAAATCTTTTAGTCTGACAATATCTCCATTTCTATTCGAGAAAACAACAATATTTTCAACACCATATGTTGAAGTATTTCTATTATTTGATCTTATAATTATTTCATCTTTAGATGTTTTTATGCTTCCACCAGAAATATCTATATTGCTTAACTTAATTGCAGTGCTTATCAAATCAAAATTAATATTATGTCTAATTAAAGCAGACTCATCTATCTCTACAGAAATTATAATGGGAGCATAACCTATAACTTGTATCTGGCTTATTTCATCATCATTTAGAAGATCTTGTTCAATCTTGTCTGCTTTTTCTTTTAATTGCCATAAATCATTGGGGCCAGTTAGGCAGTAGAATCCTACTATATTACCCATTCCACCCATTCCTCTACTGTTTTGCTTTTGAATATTTGGTTTTTCCGCTCCTTGAGGAAAAGAATAAATTGCATCAACAGAATTTTTTACATTTTGTAGAATCTCATCAATGTTAAATCCTTCATAAATCTCTACAGTTACATTTGATATATTCTCGGATGATGTTGAGGTAATATTTTCAATTCCCTCAATACCATTTAATGACTCTTCAATTCTAGTTGTTATACCCTCTTCAATTTCTTCTGGAGATGCCCCTGGATAAGATACATTGACATATATTTTATTTGGTGAAAGTTCAGGAAAAAATGATTTTGGCATCAACGATAAACTCAAAATACCAGCAATTGCTGTAAGTATAATAATTGCATTTGAGTAAATAGGGTACTTAATAAAATATGCGATTAGCTTTTTCATATTATTTAATAATTGCTTTTACTTTAGTCCCTTTCGAAACATTTACAAGTGGCTCAATGACAACTTTTATGTTATTTGGAAGATTATCTACAATGACTTCATTTGCCTCTGTTGCGATAATATTAACTTTTTTAATTCTAAGCTTATCTTTAGAATCTAAAACAAATACTTTATTTTCATCAAAAACAGCTCTTCTTGCTAGCTTAAATACATTTGGAGTCCCCCTCGTCTTTATGCGAGCATCTAAGTACATTCCATCATAAACTGTACTTGCATCCGCATTTATTGTTGAGAATATAGATATATTCTGTGTGTTTTGATTTACAAAGCTACCTTTCCTAATAATCTTTCCAAAAAATAGTTGTCCATTTTCAATGAATTCAACTTTATCCCCGATATTTATAAACTTTAACTCTGAAGCATTTACTGTTAACTCAATTTCCATGTTACCTTTACGAATAAAATCAACAACAGGACTACCTGGATTAACATTGCCTCCAATATCTGTATATGATTTTGTGATTATTCCATCAAAAGGAGCAAGAACTGCATATTTTTTTAATTTTTCTTCATCTGATTTAATAGAAAGGTACTCTGCTAATATTGATCTAGAAATAATATAGTTTTTTTCTTTGGATGAGTTAGTTTTTGGAAAAAGTGGTAAGTTATTATCCATAGTAATAGCATTAAAGAAATCGTTCCATTTTTCGTATTCACTTTTAAAATCAAGTTTAATATCAGCAAGATTAGAAGATATTAAGCTCATAAACCTGCTTTTTTTAGAATTTATTAAAAGTAAAAGGTCATTATTTTCCACTTTAAAAATTATTTCACCCTTATTTATTTCACTACCCTTTTTAAACTTATTATTTCCAATTAATACTCCTTGTACTTCAGATAAAATTGTAATATTATTAGAGGTGACAACTCTTCCTGAACTACTAATATTATTTTTAACTAATGAATTATTTACTTTTGAAACAAGTACTGACTTTATCTGTTGTTCATGTGTTTCAGAAGATCTTGCATTAGCTGTTCTAATTGCCTCTGCATTTGATACGCCATAATTTTTCCCTGCATTATAGCTCAGTGAAGAAACTACTACAAAAAGAACAAGTAGAACGACACTAGATATGATAATTAATATTTTTCGAATATTCATATTTTTATTTTTTTATTAATGTTTCAAATGTTAACCATAATTTTTCACCATCCATTTGTAAGCTTGATTTAAAATTTGATAGCTTCCATGATAAAATTGTGGTTCTTATACCACCAAGAATGATTGTAGCGATCTGTTTTGAATCTATGTCATTTCTAATGCACCCTTCATGTTGACCGCTTTTTATAAGAGAATTTATTTTTTCTACTCTTTCTTCAAGTGCACTACTAACGCATGCAGATAATACAGAATCATATTGAAATGAAGTTTCAGAAAATATAATCATTACGAGCTCTGGATTGTTTTCAATGTGCTTAAATTTAAACTTCAAAATTTCTTGAAATTTACAAACTGCATTATTATTTGATTCAATAATTTTCTTTACGCCTAGTTCCACTATTTCTCGATGATATAATAGAAGTGCTTTTATTATTTCAGTCTTATCTTTAAAATGTCTATAAAGAGCTGGCTCAGAAAACAACATTTTTTTGGCAAGATTTTTGATTGTAAGAGTTTGTATACCTTTTTCTCCAATCAATGATTTTGAAGCATCTAATATCTCAATTTGTCTACTTGTAAAATTCACATTGCAAAAATAAATAAAAGTTAGTAATTGCTAACAAGTTTATTATTAAAAAAAAGAAAAAAGCTTTTAAGGTTAGGATTAATTAACTTGGTCAATAATAAATAAAAGAGCTAATAGAATAAATACAGGAATTATAACCTCTAAAAGTCCTAAGATTAATCCTACAATTGCTAAAGCTTTAGGTTTCTTTTTCAACCCAATTGCACCAAATATTACAGCTAAGATTCCAAAGCTAAAAGCAATAATGTATAATTCTGTTGTAAAATATAGTACTGAGCTGGTGATAGCAGATGCAAAAGAAAGATACCCATGAGGGGCATGTTTTTCTTCAAGATTTTCTTTTAAATCAGTTGCATTTACAATTTCTTTATTAGTACTAGAGTCTACCGGATAAGCTGCATAGCTAGTATTTATCATACAACATATTGATAAAAGTAAAAAAACTATTTTTCTCATTAAATTTATTTAATAATCAAAGATTTATCTTTTGGATTTCTTCTTTCTGTTGACTTGATTTTCCACTTAGAAAATTTTTCTTTATTCCAATCTATATTAGATTTTTGATTTTTTAAGAAGAATCTAAATTCTACTTTTGGCGTGTTTTTATCATTAAAATATTGAGCAGTATTGTGAAGAATTTGATTAATAACAAGATCACGTTTAGTAAAAACTATTAAGTCCTGTCCAAAACCTAAAAGTGGAAGGCAAAGTAATATTAAAATTAGTTTGTTCATTATAACTACTGATTTGGATATTTGTGCCTACTTAAAATCATGAAAATAACACCAAATATAGTTAAAAGAGAAGTTAAAGTAAAAGTAGACCACCAAAAATTAGGCCCCGTAAAGTTAAAGAACCAAGATTGTGTTGATTTTTGCGAATCATTTGCTAAAAGAGGTTATGTTACTATATCAATGAATTATAGATTAGCAAATAATGTCATTTCATTTCTAACAAGCAATGAAACACAATTTGAAACAGTATTAAAAGCTGTATATGATGCAAAATCAGTCGTAAGGTTTCTAAGAAAAGATTTTGAAAATGGCAATAATTACAGTATAGATACAAGTACTATATTCGTTGGTGGCTATTCAGCAGGAGCAGTTGTTGCTATACATCAAACATATATAGATGCTGTTGATGATTTACCAAGTTTGTTTACTGACAATAATGGTAATACATTTAATGTTCAAAACTTAGCCACCACAATTGGTTCTGGAAATGAATTAGAAGGTGATGCAGGTAACTACGGATTCTCTTCTAGAGTAAGTGGTGTGATAAGTTATGCTGGTGGGATAAACAATATTAATTGGATTGATGAAGACGATGAACCTATTGTAAGCATACATGGAACATCTGATTTAACGGTAAATTACAACTGTGGACCAGGTCAAAACAATTCTCTAGTGCTTACTCTCTGCGGAGCAGGAGAAATGCAACCACAAGCTAATTTAGTTGGGATTAATAATGATGCACTAATTTTTAATAATGAAGGACATCTATGGCCTGTAAGTGGAAATTCAAATCCTAAGTTCATTCAAGCTAATAACTTTACAAGTGATTTTCTATATCCACTTCTTCCTTGCAATACAATTACATCTACAAATAATATTAAAAAAGATAAAAAAATA
>Ga0206683_10000271_pt1 | contig 39167 bp, 36 predicted proteins | sample M280m12015metaG_FD_155483 | JGI IMG/M metagenome (GOLD analysis project Ga0206683, IMG submission 155483) | Ammonia-oxidizing marine archaeal communities from Monterey Bay, California, United States - M2 80m 12015 | ecosystem: Environmental > Aquatic > Marine > Intertidal zone | place: USA...
CAATAAAAATTGGTATCAGTCCAGAGAAGAATCAAGATGGTTGGAAATCTTTGATGAACACTGAAGTAGATGTAGCACAAGCGGTTGTTGTATTAGGTACCGACCCAATTGTTTTTGCTATGAGCAGTTCAAAAACTGCAAGAACGGGACAAGATGAGCTTGAAATAGCTGGAGGATTTAAAGGAGAAGCAATTGAGGTAGTGAAATGTGAGAATAGTGACATTCGGGTACCTGCAAATGTAGAAATGATTATTGAGGGTGAGATTCCACTCAACGATTTTGAGCCAGAAGGTCCTTTTGGAGAAATGTATGGTTATATGGGCAAACCTCATGAAGAAACGTTCTATATGAACATCAAAACAATTACACATCGCGTTAATCCGATGTTTGTTAATCAATTTACTGGGGTGACTAGGGGTTATGTCACCACTCCTGGAGAAGCTGCTTCGATAAGAGGTTTCTCTAAGTTTATGCCTGAACTCAGAGGGTTCCATATTCCAATAGATCATGTTGGATATCTTTTCCTCAGTATTAAAAAGACTAAGCCTCATCAGGGATTAGAACTTGCAGAGAAGTTCAATTTCTTACCATTAGGAAAAATTGTTATTGTCGTTGATGAAGATGTAGATATTCATGATACCAAGGAAGTTTTTAGAACTGTTGGAGCCAGATGGCAACCGCATCCAGGTGCTAAAATTATTGAAGATACTGCCGGATTCTTTTTAGACCCCAGTGCAGTCATAAGAGGAAGATCATCCAGGATACTTATTGATGCAACAAGACAGTTACCAGAAGAAAATGGTCCATCCCCTTATCCGAAATTAAATAGAGAACTTTTGGTTGAACATGCACCAGAGATTTTTGACTTGGTCGAAGAGAAATGGGGTCATTTATTATAATAAGGAGATTACTATGTCCAATGAATCTGATATAAAAGCTTTTGAGAATGGAGACGTTCTAGTTGCTGCAACTGTTCTGAATAATGCTGATGATGACCATGCTGGGGATGGACGAATTATTCAGTTTGATAGTGAGCTTAACTTAAAGGGAACACTTTGGACTGAAAATACTACTCACTTAGTGGGAGGTCTTAAGTTTGATCAGGATAATAATCTCTGGGCCTTTGACAGTCAAAATTACTCTGTAGTAAAAGTATCTCCTAAAGGCGAACAAATCAATCAAATTGATTTTGGAGCACGTTCTTTCTCAAATGCCTGCTTTAGTGATAGTGGCGATATCTTCCTTGGAGAACATCTTGTTGGTGATGAATCCAATAATAAAGCACTTGAAGGCCCAAGAAAACTAAGGACAGTTCTACCGTTTATGCCTGATACTAAAAGATACGGCGATGGTAATTTGTATAAATTCTCATCCGATGGTGAACTAAAAGAAACTTATGAAACTCTAACGCATGGTGGTATGCCAGGCTTTCTTGGCGTCACAGCATCGTCTATGGGTTCTGATCAATCTAAAGTTGTCTATATTTCAGAACTGGGCAATCGTATTTTTCAATACGATGTGATTAAAAATGAGCAAGCCGATGACTTAATTACCTATGAGCCGGAAAGTGGCGACTTAGTGATTGCTATAACGCATAGTACAAATGGAGATTTCTATTCAATAAAAGCCAACTTCCGTGCTGGTTTCAGTTTGTGCAAACACGATCCCTCTTCTGGTAGTATTTCAGAACAATTTGAATTACCAGGACCTGGTTGGGCATCCTTGTGCATAGCCATGGATGGTAAAAGTGCTTATATGGGTAACTTCTTCAATGGGACAATGGGAAGATTTAACTTAACTAATGGTGAGATGATTGCAAGCGCTGAAACCAATGTGGAAAGGTCCTTAGCCGGTATCGCTCAATTCATTGGTTGAGTTCTACCAAGGCACTGTTTTGCCATTATAGTTCAGATAAGCCCCAGTATTTTCTATTGTAATGGAGTCAATATTCCTAATCATATCGGATACCGCTACTTCTGTTTTTCTTAATGGGATGGGCAACCCTGTCATAAAATCTGTATCGGTTGCTCCTGGATTTACCATGCCGACAGCGACGCCTCTGCTTTTTAATTGAAGCGCAAGATTCACCATCACCATATTCAATGCTGACTTACTCGAACGATAGAAGAATAAGCGCCCTCCACCTCTTTTATCAGCAGTTGCAATCGATCCTTCACTACTGGAAACGGTAATGATTTTTTTTTGTTCGCTGGCTTTTACATGCGGATAAAACGCTTCAGCCATCTTAAGAGGCCCAATGGTATTAACTGCTAAAACTTTATGATAAACATCGTAATTCATTGTGCCGAATATCTGATTCTTTGTATCGCCAGAAATGCCTGCATTATTCAGCAACACATCAATAGCGGTAGTTGAGTACTTCTCAGCCAATTGATCAATTTGAGAATGATCAGTCACATCCAATCGATCTATAATCAGTAAACTAGGAAATTGCTTTTGCAGTAAAATTAATTGGTCTGCTGTTTCAGGCTTTCGACAAGTAGCAATTACTTTCCACCCCTTAGCCAGGTATTGTTTTGCAAATTCAAACCCAATGCCTCTATTAGCGCCTGTAATCAATGTTGTCGGAACATACTCATCATCATTGGCATTGGATGAGCAAGGCACCATAAGCGTGACTAACACTACAAAAGCTCCTGTTAATATTTTTATTTGATGGAAGAAAGAATTGATCATCATAATTGCATCCAAATTAGTTAATAGTACAGTTCTCTTTTTATATTGATTGAATGAAGGTGTCCAGTCTTTGAGTAATTAAATGGAAGAATGCAACGCTTGTTGTTTCATCTTTTTTGATATAAAGCCAACTACAATAATGCATGGAATGAGTATTACTATTCCTGCATACAATGGTGCATTAACATCTATTAAGCTAAAAAGAGCGCCAGCAGTCAATGGGCCTAAGATTCTCCCCAACCAACATCCAGATTGATAAACACCCAATACAAATCCTTTTTCTTTTTTACCTGCAACTTTGGATACAAGGCTTGATGCTGAGGTGCTAAAAGCAGCTCCGCTGGCAGCTGAAACGGTTAAGCCAGCTATCATAATCTCCCAATTGGGTGCTTGTGACATAATCAAAAGACCTAACGCATAACCAAAAAAACTTATACGAATCACTCTGGCTTCTCCTAAAATTGGAACAACCCTACCAACCACTGTGGCTTGCATGAGTGTTACTACCAGACCAATGTAAGTTAAGCAAAATCCTATATCCATAGGACTCCATGAAAACCGTGCATTAGTCCACAAAGGAAAAATGGTCTCAAAAGTTCCAGTGACATACATCATTCCAAGTCCTAATAGTATAATCAGAGGTAAAATTGGTCTTCTAAAAACCAATCCCCAATTCTTAATAAGGGAATTTGACTCAATGGTTTTATCCGACCTATTCTCTTTTTTCAAGCTTTCTTTCAAGAAGAATAAGGCACATATACCAGTTGTAAATGAAATGCTTCCAGCCACCATAGCAGGCAAATATAAACTTGCTGTGCTTGCGTCTTGTCCTCCTAATAACCCACCAAGTGCTGGTCCAGCCATAAACCCAACACTCACACTAGCACCAATAAATCCTATATGTTTTGCCCTAACTGATTCTTCAGTGGAATCAGTTACATAAGCCATTGCAGTGGATATATTGGCTGAAACCATACCACCAAAAAATCTTGCCAAAGCCAGCATCCAAAGATTGGTAGACAATGCCAATAAGACAAAGCAAATACCTTGGCCAAAAATACTGATTAATAAGACTGGTTTTCTGCCAATTCTGTCGCTTACCCTTCCCCATATGGGTGTACCAATAAATTGGCCCATTGAATAGGTTCCAATGATAATAGTAGCAACCATTGGTGTAGCGCCTAAATTTTCTGCGTAAAACAGAAATGTTGGTAACACCAAACCAAAACCTACAGTGGCAAGTCCCGTAATTAAACAGAGGATAATCACAAACGATTAAGACAAAGGAACTTTATCTAAAACCCAGCCTTTTTGTGTCTTCCTTGCAGGAGAAGGAATCGCATAGGCTTTCTTTCCAAGGTTAGTAGTGAGTTCAGTGGTGTCAATTTTCCACCCTTTTTTCTTCCATCCATTGAGTAACTTACGATACTTAATACAAGGTTCATCCGAGGGCACTAAGAACTCTTTAGTATTGAATTGAGGTGTCAGTACAGGGTCTAATTGTTCGAGGATAACGATATCTTGTTTTGCAATGACCATGCATCGATCAGCAATGGGTTTATCCATATTAGGATCCAGCATCATTTTTCTCATATTGATTAAAAATATCTTCACATGATTCTCTTCCACTGGGCATTCAAACATATACTGTCTGAATTCTGAGTTTTCATTAAAAACAATGTAAGTCCACATCTGATTGGGTCCTACAATTCCTGAGCCAGCCATCCTTTCATCACTTGCTTCCTTAATTTGGGGTCCATCACTCTTTGAACCTGGTGATTTGAATGCATGCCAAAAACCAAAACCCCATTTTTTGGGTCCAAACATATTGTCTACAAAATCCAGTTTACCTACCTTATAGTCGTCGCCTTCTCCCTCATGCCCATGCTCGCCTTCTCCCTCATGTCCATGCGTGGGGTGGACAAACTCATTGTGAGCTGCATCCAAGCCGTTCTCTATGGATCTCTCAAAATTAATATTTGCTTCATAGGTCAAAACATTGGCTCGCCAATTCTTTTCATCATCCAACTCATTAATAGGCATGATGGGTGGTCTCTTACCTTCTTCTAGATCGCCTAGAAATGCAAAAACTATTCCATACCTTTCTTCTGTGGGATAAGCATCTACCCTTGCTCTTTTGGGTATTTTTGCATCCTTTCCTAAAGAAGGAATTCTCTGACAGACACCATCGCCATTAAAGCGCCATCCATGGTAAGGGCATTGAATGCAACCTTCTCTTACGACACCTCCAGAAAGAGATCCACCACGATGGACGCATGTATCGCTCAAAGTATTTGGTTTTCCTTTAGAATCTCTAAAAACGACAAAATTTTGACTCAACATTCGAACTCTGATGGGTTCTTCTTTGAGCTCCTCACTCAAGGTCACTGGATACCAAAAATTTATATACACGCTTATTTCTCCAAAAGATTTTTTTTAATCGTTCATGTGCAAAGATCATTCTAATCTAAATATATATTGAGTAAAATATGTAAATAATCACAAATACATTTAATTAGGATAATGTAGACTACATTATTAAGATAAATCTTAGATTTTAAAAAAATATGAGGTAGTAAAATGGCGATGATGCAAGGAAGTAATAAACCAAACAATGAAGGAAAACCATCAGGTGGACCTCCATTAAAAGCAATGACTGCTGAAAATCTAGCTCCGCCTACAGGGATGGAAGGGAGAGAAGGAGATCTAGCTAAAGGGATGCAAACCTTGGTTAAAACGATAAAAATTAAAGTGCCTTATCCCCACGATACAAATGATGCTCTTTTGAAAGCACATTTAAACGCAATACAGTTTGCAAAAGATAATGATTTGCTAGAAGCCTATGTTGCTCATGATTTTAAAACCATGTTGCCATTACTTGAAAAAACAAAAGCAATGATTGAAGCAACGGGCAATAGAGAGCTAGCTTTGGTGATGAATTTTGAAAGAACCGGTTGTTTCTTTCAAATGTTCCTTGATGCTCATGCTGAACCTGGCAAAAGATCATTCACATTTCCCTTCAGAAAAGTTTTAAATGCAGCAAAGGGCTTAGGTCAATTTGATCTGACTGAAGAAGAGATATTGGATCAATGGTGGAGACCACGGTATTTAGGCTATGGTAAAGCTATAGGTGTTGAATTTAAAATTTCTGATATGGATGAAAACGGTAAAGTAACGGTTGAGCTTGCAGAATAATTTCTCATTCTAATCACTCATGAAATCTTCCAGTCCAAGAAAAAGTTCTAGCTATATTCCATCTCGAAAAGAAATCATCCAATCTGCATCAGATTTGATACCTAAACTCAGAGAAAGAGCAGAAGAAGCTGAAGATCTGAGGCAAATGCCCGCTCAAAATATTGAAGATCTAAAAAGTGCTGGGATTCATAAGATTTTTACACCAAAAAGATACGGTGGTTATGAAATGGATTGGGGTACTCAAGTCGATGTCGCCAGAGAACTAGGTAAAGGTTGTGCTTCAACATCTTGGATGTCCTCAGTAGTAATGTCTCATACGTGGAATTTAGGAAGATTTCCTGCAGAAGCACAGGAGGAATTCTGGCCCAACTGCCCTGATGCAATTATAGCCACAGCTTTTGCAGGCGGTGGAGAAATGACTGAAACAGAAGGTGGGTTTATTCTCAATGGTCTGTGGAAGTTTGCTAGTGGAGTGGATCACTCTGATTGTGCGATTGTAGCCGGTCAATATAAGAATGCAAACAACAAGTCAGGAACCGTTTTAGACTACAGAATGGCTCTGATTATGCCTGACCAGTATGAAATTATAGACACTTGGCATGCAGAGGGTTTGAAAGGAACTGGCAGCAAAGATATTAAAGTAGTTGATCAATTTGTACCCAGTCATCGAACAGTAAAAGCCTTAGAAATTGGAGGTAAAAATCCTCCAGGTTCAGAACTGCATGACAGCTATATTTATAAAATAGAAATGGGTATGTACTTCAATACTTTACTGACTGGTCCTATTTTGGGAGCAACACATGGAGTTTTATTGGAATACTTGGATCAAACAAGATCTCGTTTTGGAGCCATGTTTGGAGAGAAGGTATCTGAACAAGCTTCGGTACAACAGAAAATAGGTGAATCTTTTGAAGAACTGAGAACAGCTGATTTGATTATTGATTCACTATCTGATTTTCTTCATCAAGAAGGGCAAGCTGGAAGAAGTATTATAGGCGCTGATAGATTAAAGATCAGAAGAGAATCTGCAATGGCAGCTCAGTTATGTCTCAAATCAGGAACACGTTTGTCAGGAATGATGGGGGTTAGTGCTCAGTCTGGAAGAAATCCAGCTCAAAGACATTTTACAGGAACACGTTTGTCAGGAATGATGGGGGTTAGTGCTCAGTCTGGAAGAAATCCAGCTCAAAGACATTTTAGAGACTTACGAACTATGTCAACTCATGGTGGCATTCATTGGGATAATGCAACCACACCGACAGGTAGGTATCTACTTGGTATTGAAACTGGCGACTCTTTGATCGATGAAAATAACTTATTTATTGACTAGAATTTATCTTTAAGGTTTTTTGAATCTCAGTAAAAAACGACTGGTCTGATCCCTAATATTTTTTTCAAAAACCATAGCAGTACAGCTATCAGATTTATTCTCTAGAATTGTTGACTCAGCATCAAACATAAATCCTGAAGAAACCACTTCCTCTATGACAAATAATTTCTCTATTCTGTGAATGTCATGGCAATTATCGATTCCACTTCCATCTTTTGCATTATGATCAAGAATTCCATAAATACCTCCGGAAACAAGAGTGTTGAATACACTTTGATTCATGGCTTCTCTATCAGCCTTACTCCACACGGCATCATGATAAGTCATAATATTGAATATTTTATCCAACCCATCAGGAAAATTAGGCTCCTCCATTTCCCCCACCACTGGATACAAATTAGACTGATTAAACTCTCTCAATCGTTTTTCAATAGGATTACCCTTCCATCTTTCAATGCTTACAGGAGAAGAATGAGCATAAACCTTTCCTTTCTCTCCAACCACATTGGCAGCACAAGCAGAAAAATAACCACGACCGGCATTTATTTCACCCACCTTATCTCCTTCATGCACCTGAAAGAAACGAAGCACTTCATCTGGCTTCCTATTAGGATCTCTTGACACATCCGTGTCAGGCCTATTCACTATATCAATTGCTTTTTTATATGGATCCATGAGAAACCCTCGTTAATTTTTTATAAGTATTTTACCCGGAAGATTATTTGTGAACTTGCCATTATTTAGGACTCTCACACCGTTGACCCATACTGAGTGGACACCCTCCGATTTCAGTGTTGGGTTAGCAAAAGTAGAATTATCCTTGGTATTATTTGGATCAAATAATACAAGATCAGCATAGGCACCCGCTTTAATAATCCCGCGATCTTCGATGCCAATCTGTGTGGCAGATAAGCCAGTCATCTTATGGATGACTCTTTGTAAAGATCCAACTCCACTATCACCTTGATAATTATTAATAACTTTAGGAAAAGTCCCACAACCTCTAGGGTGTCCACATCTCAGTTCACCATCACTGGTAACATTACTGAATGGCCAATTAAGAAGTAGACGAACATCGCTGTCTATCATTCCTTTAGCAACGACATATTCCACTGACGAGGATACTGTACTTGCTCTATAGCTTTCATCACTTAAGTGGGAAAGCATCTCAATTTCACTTTTACCAGTCTCATAGGCTATATCTGCAACTGTTTTTTGAACATAGTCAGGATGAATGGAATGGTAGGTAAAAGTAATATCTTCAGCGGAGGATAAATTTTCTAGTATAAATTCTGTCTCTTTTAAATCATTAAAATTTCTTTCTGGGTATAAGGTAGTGATACTGCTAGACCATGCTTCATAAGGATAGACATCAGCGGTTACGTTAATCCCCTCTTCTCTGGCCGCATCCAAGATTGAGAGAACTTCATTCGTCCGACCCCAATTAAATTTTCCGTTTAATTTAAAGTGATCAATATTAACAGGGATTTTCGCCTGTCGTCCTATTTCAATTGTCTCATCTATGGCTTCCCAATACTCTCTATCCTCGCTTCTAATATGACTTTTGTATTTGCCATCATAATTTGCAGCAACTTTAGCCAATTCAATTACCTCATCCGTTGAAGCAAAAATACCAGGATCGTACTCCAAACCAGTGCTTAACCCATAGGCTCCTGACTTCATATCTAAATCAATTAAAGAAGCCATGGCTCTTATCTCTTTTGCAGTCGCCTCTCTTTTAAAATCATCTTTCATAACTTCTATTCGAATACTATTATGTGCTGAAAAACTTGCCATATTTATGGCAGTTGGAATCTTATTAAAATAATGATTAAATCGAATACTATTATGTGCTGAAAAACTTGCCATATTTATGGCAGTTGGAATCTTATTAAAATAATGATTAAATTCTTTCACAGAAAAATAATCTTCATGATCAGATGCAATATTGAAAGCTCCTGGGGTATCTGAGAATCCATCCACGCCTCGAATGATTGTTGTAACGCCTTGAGTAATAGCGGCTGAGGCTGTGGGCTCTTGATCTATTCCTATATCGTGATGGCTATGTGTGTCAATAAATCCAGGAGCTAGAGCTAAGCCTTGTCCGTCAATGATGCCAGCATCAGAATCTTGGTTTGAACCCTCTCCTCTATAAACATGAGTAATTCGTTCTCCTTGTATTCTTATTTCACCTGCATAAGGCTCTACTCCAGTTCCATCATAGATAATTATATTTTTAATTAGAAATTTTTGCTCTTTGCCTAACTGCATTTCTTCCAAAGCAAAACCATTGCTGACTATGGTCAAAAAGAGAAAACAAATAAGGGTTGTCTTTAACTTTAAATCATTCATTATGTTGCCCAAAGGCTATACTCATTTATATTAAGTTAAGCTAATAATAATTTTTATCACAATGAATAACAAAGAAAATATTAATCTTATCAAAGGCTTTAAAGCCCTTAGGCCCATACCTGAGAAAGCCAAAGAAGTCATTGCACCTCCATATGATGTAATAAATTCTGAGGAAGCAAGAATACTTGCTGAAAACAAACCTCTAAGCTTTTTGCATATTTCAAAACCAGAGATTGATCTGCCTAAAGATACTAAATTTAATGACCCTCTGGTTTACCAAAAAGGTTCTGCGAATCTGAAACGACTTATTGATGATGAAATTTTAATTGAAGACAAAGAATCAACGCTCTATATTTACCAGATAATAATTGAAGATCACATTCAAACTGGTGTTTGTTCTGCGGCTTCGGTAGAGGCTTATGATAATAATCTAATTAAGAAACATGAACACACTCAACCATTAAAAGAAGAAGATCGTATCAAAAATATTGATTCTCTAAATGCACAAACTGGGCCTGTGCTTCTAACTTACCCAGATGATGAAATAATTGATAGCTTGATCAATGATGTGACTGTTAAAAACGAACCCATCTATGATGTTCTTTCTGAAAATGGAAGCAATCACAAGATCTGGATAATTGAAAATAATAATATTACAGAAAATATATTAAAGGGCATTAATTCTCTAGATGCATTATTTATAGCGGATGGCCATCATCGTTCAGCAGCAGCATCGAGAGTTAAAGCTTCTAGACAAAAAGCTAATCAAAATCATAATGGCAATGAAAACTATAATTATTTTTTAAGCGTTGCATTCCCAGCAAGTCAGATGAAGATACTAGATTACAATAGACTTGTTTCTTCTTTGAATAATCATAGTGTTGAAACAATACTTGATCAGATTGGTAAGTGTTTTGATGTAAAACAGAATCAAGAGCAAGTTAAACCAGAGCATTCAAAAGAATTTGGAATGTATATAGATGATCATTGGTATCAGCTGAATTTTAAGTTGGAAACAAAAACACTTGGTCCGGTTGACTCACTAGATGTTTCTATTTTACATAACTATCTTCTTGAGCCAATTTTGGGAATAGAAGATGAACGAACTGATAAGAGAATTGACTTTGTTGGTGGAATAAGAGGTCTCAATGAGCTTGAGAGGCGAGTTGATTCAGGTGAGATGAAAATCGCCTTCTCATTCTTCCCAACATCAATACAATCATTGATCAGTGTAGCTGATGCAGATCAAGTTATGCCTACTAAATCTACATGGTTTGAACCTAAGCTTTTGGATGGCTTGCTTACTCATAGGATTTGATAAAATATTTTTACTTTCTTCCTTCATGTTTGTCTGAAAGTTTGACACAATAGTTTCTATTAACAATCAATCTTTAAAGGAATAATTATGGCCGATCTAGAATCAATAAAAGAAAAAGCAAACTCTGCAGCTGATGGAATCAGTTTCAATGACTGTGCTTGCGAGACTTTAACAAAAGTTCCTGATTTCGCAATCGACATGGCTATCAAACATATGACGGATGCAGCTCAAGAACAAGGTGTAGATACCATCTGCTGTGACTTCTTGGAAGCAAACAACCCTATGGGTTGATGCTCTTGGTGGTGATGGGTGGAATTGAACCACCGACCTTCGCGTTATGAGTGCGACGCTCTAACCGTCTGAGCTACATCACCATAAGTGTATGAATGTGGGATTTTCAATGGCAAATCCAATTCTGTCAAGTTTAACTCAATATTTTAACTCAATTACTTACTGAAAAAAGATGAAATATAAAAAAATTACAACCGCTTTATTATATTGGGAACAAAAAGCCCCCTCTGAAGTCAATGTAGACCCTAAAAAAGTAAAAACATTGTTTGACTTATCCTTTAAAGATGATGCTACACAAGCAGTAGTGTTAATAAAAAATGGTGTTCTTATTGGAGAACAATATGCCGAAGGCTTTGATAAAAATTCTTATGGAACATCATGGTCTATGGCAAAAAGTTTTTATGCGGCACTCATAGGAATCTCTATTGATCGAGGAGAAATTAATGACTTGGATGATAAGGTTAATCTTTATCTTGATTACTTTAATGATGAACGTTCAAAAATTACCATCAGGGATTTACTCAACATGTCGAGTGGCCTAGAATACCCTGAGAATCAACATGAAAATATGTTTTTCCTCAATGATCATCTTGAATACTCCAAGAGTATAGGAGTGGAGAAAGAGGCAAATACTGTCTTTGAATACAATAATGTTAACTCCATGCTGTTGGGAGATATTCTAGAAAAGGCTACAGGTAAGAAAGCTGATCTATTACTAAATGAAAGAATATTGGATCCCATAGGAGTTAAAAACTCTACCGTGTGGACAGATAATGCAGGCAACCCCTTGGCCTATTGCTGTATCGATATGTCCGCTAGAGATTATTCACGATTTGGATTACTTTTTTCAAGAAATGGCAATTGGAATGGCAATCAATTGATCTCCAAAGACTTTGTAGATGAAACCTTTACAGAATATTGGGACGTTACTCCGCAATGGTGGACTAATGCAAAAAGAGGTTACACATTGCATTGGTGGGTATCAAAAAATGATGAAGAAGGAAGTATTTTTAATGCCAGTGGTAAATTTGGACAATATATTTTTGTAGATCGTGAGAATGATATCATTTTCGTAGATCGTGAGAATGATATCATTTTCACTCGCATCACTAAATATCACCCTACTCCTGGATCAATTCAAGATTGGGGAAGATTGAGTCGTGTGGAAGTCAACAATATAGGTCGATGGCTCAAAGTAACTCGCTTTCTAGAAAAAGTTGGAATCTTGGATGCTGATGATCTCAAGACACCAAATACAAGAAAAGACGGTGAGTCAAAAGAGTTCTATGAGATTTATGGGGAAGTCATAGACTCAATTTCAGATTTGAGTAGAAATTAATGACTTAAGTTTCAAGCCGAGTTCAAAAAATTCACTAAAGCTCTAGACATTAAAGCGAAAGTGAATCACATCTCCCTCTTGCACGACATAGTCCTCTAGACATTAAAGCGAAAGTGAATCACATCTCCCTCTTGCACGACATAGTCCTTTCCTTCTAACTTCATTTTACCTGCATTTTTAGAAGCTAATTCTCCTCCTAAATCTACATAATCCTGATACGAAACAACCTCTGCACAAATAAAACCTCTCTCAAAATCTGTGTGTATAACGCCTGCTGCCTGTGGTGCTTTAAGATTCTTCTTAATAGACCAAGATCTAACTTCTTTTTCACCAGCCGTAAAGTATGTTTGCAGTTCTAAGAGTGAATAAGAAGAACGTATCAACTTATCAAGAGCTGGTTCTGCAATACCTAAGTCACTCAAGAAATCTCTGAGCTCTTCTTCTGGCAATTGAGATAATTCTGACTCTAAAGCACTGCATAGTGGAATAATATCGAAATCTTGATCTCCACTTAAATGCTGTTTGAGTTGTTCTAAGTATTTAGATTCAGAATGTATTTCACTCTCATCAATATTAGCTACATATAAAATTGGTTTTGCTGTTAGTAAGTGAAGCTCCTTCATCCAAATGATGCAGTTCTCATCTTCTACAATAAATTTTCTTGCTGGTCGCATTGCATTCAAATGTTCAAACAACTCCTTTAAGAAGTCCCTTTTCTGAATTTCTTCTTTATCGGCTGCTTTAGATTTTTTCTCCGCTCTAGCTAAGTTATTTTCAACCGTTTGAATGTCCGCTAGTAATAATTCCGTATTAATAGTATCAATATCATCCCCTGGGTTAATTTCATTGGAAACATGTGTGATGTCTTTATTCTCAAAACATCGAACTACATGAATGATGGCATCGGTCTCTCTGATATTGCCTAAAAACTTATTACCTAGACCTTCACCTTTGGATGCACCTGCAACAAGACCAGCTATGTCTACAAATTCTATATAGGATGGAATAATAGTATTGGTCTTGGCAATAGAGGCTAATTCATTCAATCTTAGATCAGGGACAGAAACATTACCTATATTAGGATCTATAGTGCAAAAGGGATAATTCTGAGCATCAACAGTAGCGTTAGACAGAGCATTAAAGAGTGTTGACTTACCAACATTAGGTAGACCTACTATTCCACAACGAATTCCCATATGATAATACCTATGTAAATTTGAAACCTTATAAGTTAATGTATTTTTTTCTATTCTATTTCAAAGGGCGAGTTTAACAATTAAAACCATAAAAGATGAGTAAAAAATTATCTGCAACAACAGCTGGGAGTTTGCCAAAACCAAAATGGCTGGCTGAATCTAAAAAACTTTGGCCCAAATGGAAGATCAAAGAAGAAGACTTATGGGAAGGACAAAAAAAATCTGTCCTTCAATGGATTCATGCTCAAGAATCAGCCGGTCTTGATATCATCTCAGAAGGAGAACAATTTCGTATTCACTTTGTGCATGGCTTTCTACAAAAAATAAAAGGCATTAGCTGGGATCAGAAAACAAAAATGGGTATCAGGAATAATCGATACACAGTTGAAGTCCCAACAGTTACAGAAGCCATTGTCAGACCTGAGATCATTCACCTTAAAGAAGCAGAGTTTTTAAGAAAAAATACAAAGAAGAAAACCAAGTTCACACTACCCGGACCTATGACAATCTGCGATACGATTGCTAATAATTATTATCAATCAAGAGAAGAAATGGCTTTTGCTTTTGCAGAAATTCTTAACACAGAAGCTAAAGCTCTTGCAACAGCAGGCATTGATATCATTCAATTTGATGAGCCAGCCTTCAACTCTTTTAATCAAGAAACCATAGACTGGGGGGTTAAGGCATTGGAAGCTGCAATTGAAGGCTTGCAATGCAAAACAGCAGTTCACGTCTGCTATGGCTATGGGATACAAGAAAACATCCAATGGAAACAAACATTGGGTAATCAATGGATGGAATACAAAACAATTTTTCCGAGCATTAATGACAGTAATATTAATCAAGTCTCGATTGAATTCTCTGAATCCAATGTATCGCCTGATTTGATGTTATTACTCCCTGATAAAGAAATCATGGTGGGAGTAGTTAGTGTTGTATCGGATATTATAGAAACTGCAGAAGACGTTAAAAATAATATACTTTCAGCTCTTAATTTTGTTGATCGAGAAAGGCTTATACCCAGTAGCAACTGTGGCATGGCACCGCTATCTGAGGAAATAGCTATAACTAAAATTAAGGCTTTAGGAGCAGGAACTCAATTAATAAATAATAACAATTAGACTTTTTGATTGAACATACTCATTGCTTTTTCTACTCCATCCTTGAGAATACAATCCGTTGCATCAATTGCAGAATCTAATGCTGAATGAATTGTTACTGCTTCTGCTGCTTTTGGCTTTGACAGAACATAATCAATGACATTATTGTATTCAGGATGGCCTATGCCTATTCTGATTCTGAGAAAAGCGCTCCCTTGACACGATTTAAAAATACTTCTGAGACCATTATGGCCACCATGCCCCCCATCATATTTAATTCTCATCACACCCGGCTCTAAATCTAAATCATCATGAATAACACACACTTCCGAAAGATCAATTCTATAATAATTCAAGAGATTTCTAATCGATTCTCCGGACTCATTCATATACTTAGATGGTCTAAAAAGGATTACTTCTTGCTCCAATGATATTGATTTTGAAAGCGAGCCAAGTACTTTGCTCTCATGTTTAAATTCTGTAAATTGATAACGTTTGGATAGATGATCCAAAAATTCGTAGCCTAAATTATGTCTGGTTTTATTATATTGGTCTCCAGGATTTCCTAAACCAATAAAAACCTTAGGAATGGTATAAACAAGAGACATGATCAATCGCTATTGGATTCAGATTCCTCTTCTGTAGTTTCTTGATCGCCATCTGAATCTTCATCTTCAACGCCTTCTTCACCATCTTCTAATTCAACCTCTTCAACAACCTCTTCTTCTGCAATCCTAAGAACTCGAATTGCTACAACTATTTCATTGTTTGGCTCTTCTTGCGTCAATAGAGGTATTTCAACTCCATCAGGTAACTCAATATCTTCCAAATAAAGCATGTCATCAACTTTCATATCAATGATATCTATCTCAAGATTCTCTGGAAGGTTTTTTGGTAAACAGCTCACTTCAATCTCATTCATCAAGGGAGTTACTGTACCTCCTTCTAATTTAACGCCTATTGCTGATTCTTCATTTAAGAAAATAACAGGCACTTTAACTCGTATAACTTCATCTGATTTGATTCTAAGAAAATCCAAATGCATAACTTGCTGTTTTGAAGGGTGGACTTGAATGTCTTTAATTAAGACATCCTCTTTTTTATCATTAATTTGAATACTAATTATGCTGGATAAAAAATTATCTACATTGAGTTTTCTCAGCAACTGATTGTGATCAATAGCTAGGCTGATAGTTTCCTGTCCTGCACCATAAATAATGCCTGGAACAAAACCAGATCTTCTCAAACGTCTTGAGCTAGAAGTTCCTTTTCCTTGCTCTCTAAGTTCTGCAATTAAATCAAAATCATTACTCATTATGTATTCTCAAAAGCTTTTTAATTAGAATTATTATTTTTCAATAAAATGGTGGTGAATAATAACCGAAGTTTATCTATGACACTAGAATTATCTGACTTTTATTATTAAAAATAAATACTTAATCCGCATAAAGCGAGCTTACTGATTCATCACCAACTATTCTATTAACGGTTTCCCCTATCAGTTCTGCAACGGAGAGTTGTCTGATTTTTCCTGAATTAATTGCTTCCTCAGTCAAAGGTATCGTATCAGTTACTACCAACTCATCGAGTTCAGATTTGATTATTCTATCTATAGCTGGACCAGATAAAACTGGGTGTGCTGCATAAGCAACTGTTTTAATAGATCCTTTATTCTTGAGCGCAGCAGCTGCATTACAAAGCGTTCCAGCTGTATCTACCATGTCATCAAATATAATGGTTGTTTTACCATCAACATCGCCAATGATATTCATTACTTCAGATTTATTAGCCTCTTCTCTTCTTTTATCAATAATAGCTAATCCTGCATTATCTAACCTTCTAGCTATCGCTCTAGCCCTTAATACGCCTCCTACATCAGGAGATACTATTACTAAATCTTGATACTTATTTTTCCAGATATCACTCAAAAGTACCTGAGATGAGTAAATATTATCAACGGGTATAGAGAAAAAACCTTCAATTTGATCCGCGTGTAAATCAATTGTTATTACCCTTGATATACCTGATTTTTCAATTAAATCCGCTACTAGTTTTGCTGAAACTGGGCCTCTTGAATTTCTCGGCCTTCTGTCTTGCCTAGAATAACCAAAATATGGAATCACAGCTGAAATTGATTTAGCAGATGCTCGTTTACAGGCATCTGCCATGAGTAATAACTGCATTAAATGATGATTAGCAGGAGAACAAGTTGATTGGATTAAGAAAACATCCATCCCTCTTATATTCTCCGAAATCTCAACACTTGTTTCTCCATCACTGAATTCTTTAACTTGAATCCATCCAAGCGGTTGATTGACATATCTTGCAATATCTAAACCCAATGTTTGAGAAGCTGGACCAGCAAATATAACTAATTTATCTTTATTCATAATTTACAAGGATACCTTTAAATTAAAACATCTGCCCTTATTTTGGCTGGGGTGGCAGGATTTGAACCTGCGCATCACGGGATCAAAACCCGTTGCCTTACCGCTTGGCTACACCCCAAAAAATTTCATCAAGCTATAGATGTGTCATTCTGAAGTTGCTGCTATAGACTGTCAAGTTACTCATGAAGATATTTTCATATTATCAAATACACTAATCACAATTGTTAATTGAAAATCATCTGAAGTTATTCTGATCTTTCTAGGAATAACTACATTATTAATACTCTGGTAGGACTCAAAAAATATATCAAGTTGGTGAGCTATTATTCTTTTTGGAGTTCCATATTTATCAACTGCAATACTGTAATCATCTAACTTAGAAATATCTGCTAATAAAATAGAGAAAAGATCAATTTCCAAGCTGCTAAATTCTTTATTTGATAATTTGATATTGAGTTTATCTAAGATAGATAGAATATTGCCACTATCGTCAGTTAATATTTCTTGTCCAATAAAATTTCTAATCACTAATGTGCTTAAATCATTATTTTTATTTAACTCAAATGAACTCATTGTTGATTTATTTCTTAGTTCTACTGAAACTGAGCCTTTAAGCCGATATTTATCGATCTTATAGTTAGCTATTTGAAGATCTGTCCAATCTGCTGAAGCATCAATCGATTGATTAATAGTGCAACTAGTTACTAAGAGTTGTGAGAAAATTACTAGAATTAGTAAATATCGACTACTTAAATGTAATTTCTGTATAAAATAGTTTTTACAATAATGAGTACATTGAATGAAAGAATCTGTCATAAATAAATTAAACCTCATAGCTGAACAATACCATTCTATTGCAAATCAATTGTCGGGAGAAGAAGTACAAAAAAATAATAGTCTAATGGTTAAGCTATCTAAAGAATACTCGAGACTGGGACCAGTAGTTAAACTTTTTGAAAAATTTATATCTCTATCAAATGATAAAGAAGCTGCGCTTATTCTAAGTGAAGATGAAGATGAAGATCTGAAGATCTTAGCAAAAGAAGAACTGATGGATATAGATGCTCAATTAATAAGAATTGAAGAAGAGATTACTCCACTACTCTTATCATCAGATCCTAGAGATGAGAATAATGCATTCTTAGAAATTAGAGCAGGAACTGGTGGAGATGAAGCGGCCATTTTTGTGGGAGATATATTTAGAATGTATGCAAGGTTTTGCGAACAAAAAAACTGGAAAATAGAAATTTTGAATCAAAATGAAAGTGGCCAAGGTGGTTACAAAGAAATTATTGTTAAGGTTTTAGGCAAAGGTGTATTTTCACAATTAAAATTTGAATCAGGCACTCATCGTGTACAAAGAATACCTAAAACAGAATCACAAGGAAGAATACATACCTCTGCCTGCACAGTGGCTGTTATTGCTGAAATGGATGAAGTAGATGAAGTAGAAATGAATTCTAGTGACATTAGGGTAGACACCTATAGAGCTTCAGGTGCAGGAGGGCAACATGTCAATAAAACAGACTCTGCTGTGAGGTTGACCCACATTCCAACTAATATCGTTGTTGAATGCCAAGATGGAAGATCACAACATAAAAATAAAGCAGCAGCTATGACTCTACTAAGAGCTAAAATAAATGATATGGAGCATGAAAAGGTTGCTAAACAACAAGCAGAAGAAAGAAAGATGCTGGTTGGAAGTGGTGATCGTTCTGAAAGAATCAGAACATATAATTTCCCCCAAGGTAGGATCACAGATCACCGAATTGGTCTGACGCTTTATAATCTTTTAGAGGTAATGGAAGGCAATATTAATGCCTTGATCGAGGCATTAATACAAGAAAACTCTGCTCAACAGATGTCGCAATTAGAAAATTAATGACATATGCCTCAAACAGCTAGCAATACTCTAATAGAATTAGGCTCTAAGTTATTGAAAGGTGTTTGTGAATCCCCAAGAATGGAAGCAGAAATACTTCTAGCCAAAGCTTCAAAGATCAATAGAATTGATTTTTATAAACAAGTTTTTCACATCGATAGAAATCAAGAAAAGATATTTAATCAATCAATAGAACTAAGATCTAATGGCATGCCAATGGCATATATACTGGGCAAAAAAGATTTTTGGTCATTGACGCTACATATAGATAAAAATGTATTAATACCTAGACCTGAATCTGAACATTTAGTAGAGAGAGCATTAAAGAATCTGCCTGAAAAGAGTTTTAATTGTAAAATTTTAGAATTAGGGACAGGATCTGGTGCTATTGCTATATCACTAGCTAAAGAAAGGCCTAATGCTTCAGTTATAGCAACGGATATCTCTAAAAGAGCCCTATCGTTAGCACAACATAATGCATTAGAAAATAATGTACATAATATTGAATTCATCGTCTCTGATTGGTTCCAAGAACTAAAAAAAATGAAATTTAATAGTATTGTTGTAAATCCTCCTTACATTGATCAAAATAATAAAACTACCTATGATGAATCTACTCTAAAATATGAACCTGAAATAGCTTTGTTTGCTAAGAATAAAGGAAGGGAATCAATTTTTTCTATTATTAAGGATTCACCATATTTTTTAGAGCCTGCTGGGTCATTAATTATTGAGCATGGATTTGATCAAAGTAAATATTGCCAGGGTTTGATGCGAGAATTTGGCTTGGTGAATATAATGTCAACAAAAGATTACAATGGTCATATAAGAATTACCGAAGGATTTCTAAACACTTAAAATAAATGAATAAACAATTTCATCGTTATAGCGCTCACCTAAGATTAAATGATTTTGATGAGAACTCACAAAAGTTAATAGAAGACTCATCAATTCTAATTATAGGGATGGGTGGCATAGGAACTATAGCTAGTCTTTATCTGGTCAATAGTGGAGTTGGAGAAATAATTCTATGCGACTACGATACGGTGGACATCTCAAATCTCCCAAGACAAATCCTATTTCAAGAAGATAATGTCAATCAAAATAAAGCGATTGTAGCTAAAGAAAAACTGCATCATTTTAATCCCAATGTTCTCATTGAGAGCATAGATAAAAAACTAAACGATTCAGAATTAGATCAAATTATTTCAGAAGTAAGTCTCGTTATAGACTGTACAGACAATATTCAAACAAGATTACAACTGAATAAGATATGCATAAGAAATAGAAAACCTATGATTATGGCTGCAGCAATAAGGTATGAGTGTCATATTGCAGTTTTCAGAAATGACAGTCTTATAGATGGGTGTTTAAATTGCCTATATCAATCAGATGAAGAGAATATAGAGACGTGCGAAGGAAATGGTGTGCTTTCAACTATAGCTGGGAGCGCAGGAATAATGGCTGCTACTGAAGCTTTAAAAATTCTAATGGGCCAAGATACAGAATTAAACAGTATGATTTCTATTTTTGACTTAAAGAACAATATAAATCAATTACTTAAAATAAAAAAATCCAATAATTGTAATATATCTCACTAATTATTATCTTTATTATTTTCTTCTATCTTCTTTTATATTCTTCTATCTTCTTCTATTTTCTTTTAACTTTTCTAATAATATTTGATTCACCATCTTAGGATTAGCTTTACCAGAAGTCTTTTTCATCACTTGGCCTATCAAAAATCCTAATACCTGCTCTTTCCCTGACAAATACTGATCTCTCTGATCTGGAAATAACTCTATTACTTCCTTAACTATTGCTTCAATTTGACCTCTATCAGAAATTTGTTTCAGTCCTTGCGCCTCTATGATTTCATCAACAGAATCATTAGTTTCAATCAATTGTTTTAAGATAATTTTTGCCATTGAAGTTGAGACAACATTTTCATGAATTTTTTGCAATAACTCAGCTGAAGCATCTGCTGTAATTGTTAAGTCTGTGATTGAAATATTTTCTTTATTAAGATAACCCATTAATTCTGAAAGAAGCCAATTAGCTGCTTGTTGATAGTTCTCTTTAAAATGATGAATTAAAGCTTCAAAAAATTCTGCAATATCTATATTTTTAGCAATCTCTACAGCATCTACTTTCCTTATTGAATATTGTTTAATGTATCGATCTACTTTTTGATCAAAAAGTTCTGGCAGTTCTTTTTTAATTTCTTTAATGAGATCTTTTTCAACTAATATAGGCAATAAATCAGGATCAGGAAAATACCTATAATCATTAGCTTCCTCTTTACTTCGCATGGATCTTGTTTCATTTTTTTCAGAATCATACAATCTGGTTTCCTGAGTAACTGATTCACCCTCATCCAATATTGCCTTTTGTCGTTCCACTTCAAACTCAATAGCTTTTTCAACAAACTTGAAAGAATTTATATTTTTTATTTCTGCTCGAGTCCCAAGAACATTCGAACCTAATGGTCTTAATGAAATGTTTGCATCACACCTAAATGAACCTTCTTGCATATTGCCATCTGATATTTTCAAGTAACGAACCAGTTGATGTATTTTCTGCATATAAGAAGATGCCTCTTCGGAAGAGCTGAGATCAGGTTCAGAAACAATCTCAAGCAGAGGTGTGCCAGCCCTATTGAGATCTATAGCACTAGCATTATCAAATTTATCATGAATTGATTTACCTGCATCTTCTTCTAAATGGGCCCTTGTAATCCTTATAGTTTTCATGCTTTTATCATTAATTGGAATCTCAATTGAACCATTAAAAACTATTGGTAGTTCATATTGACTAATTTGATAACCTTTTGGTAAATCAGGATAAAAATAATTTTTCCTAGCAAAAATTGATTTTTCAGCGATCTCAGCATCAACAGCTAGACCAAATTTAATAGCCATAACAACAGCTTGATGATTCAGAACAGGAAGTACTCCTGGATAACCAAGATCCACTAAAGATGCTTGGGTATTCTGCGGCATACCGTATTTAGTGGATGAACTTGAAAATATTTTACTCTCACATGCTAATTGCACATGTATTTCTAAACCAATAACTGTTTCCCATTTCATAATTCTAAATCGCTATTAATCATCAAGAAAAGCCTGGGGTTGCTGTAAATGAAAATCAGTTTCTTGTTGAAACAAATGACAAAAGTTTAACAACTGATATTCATGAAAATGAGGAGCTATCAACTGCATTCCAATTGGTAATTTATCAAAGAATCCAACGGGATGTGACAACGCCGGAAGTCCTGCTAAATTTGAGGATATTGTATATATATCATTCATATACATTGAAACTGGATCATCTATTTTCTCACCTATATTAAATGCTGGTGATTGAGTGGTAGGACCAATAATAAGATCCACTTCTTTAAAGGCTTCTTCGAAGTCATTGGATATCAATTGTCTAACTTTTTGCGCCTTTAAATAGTAAGCATCATAATATCCAGCTGATAAAACATAAGTGCCTGTCATTATTCTTCTTTTTACTTCATCACCAAATCCAATTTGCCTATTCGTGCGATAAAGATCATCTAAATCTTTTGTATTATCATCTCTATATCCATAACGAATTCCATCATATCTTGCTAAGTTTGAAGAACATTCAGCTGAAGCAACAACATAGTATGTAGGGACAGAATAACCTACATTTGGCAATGATATTTCAGTAATCTTTGCTCCTAATTTCTCATATATTTCAATACCTTGATTGAGTATTCTTTGAGATTCAGTATCCAATGAATTGTTAAAGAATTCTTTTGGTAAACCAATAGTTTTTCCTGCTATAGAGTTATGAAGAGAATCACTATATTGAGGAACAGGTTCCTCAACGCTTGTAGAATCAAGAGGATCAAACCCTGACATTGCTTCTAAGAAAATAGCTATATCCTCTGCTGTCAAAGCCAATAACCCTGCTTGATCTAAACTTGATGCAAAAGCAATCATTCCATATCTAGAGCATCGCCCATATGTAGGCTTCAAACCTGTAATTCCAGTAAAAGCTGCTGGTTGCCTGATCGACCCTCCTGTATCTGTTCCAAGTGCTATCGGAATAATGCCAGAGGCTACAGCTGCTGCAGAACCTCCTGAAGATCCACCCGGTGACCTTTCTAGGTCCCAAGGGTTATAGACTGGACCAAAATAACTAGTTTCATTTGAAGAACCCATTGCAAATTCGTCCATATTGGTTTTTCCCACCAAAATTGCTCCACTGTTTTTAATCTGATTTATAACAGTGGAATCATAAGGAGGTACGAAATTTTCAAGCATCTTTGAAGCACAAGTTGTTTTTATTCCTTTGGTGCAGAAAATATCTTTCGATGCATAAGGTATTCCGGTTAATAAATCATAATTGCCTGCTTGTATTTTTTTATCAGCTATCAATGATTGCTCTTCAGCACTCTCTTGGTTTAGGGTTATAAAAGAATTTAGAAAATGATCGTATTTCTTTATTCTCTGGAAATAAATAGATACCAGTTCTGCGCTTGAAATCTCTCTTTGAGAAATCATATGAATGAGTTTTTTAAGAGTAAATCGTTCCATTAATATACCCGCTTAATCTATAACCTTGGGAACTTTATAAAAACCATCTTCAGAATCTATAGCATTTTCTTGAAAAAGATCTCTATCGTTATTCGACATAACTTCATCCTTTCTTAAACGTTGACTCATATTCATCGGATGTGCCATAGGCTTGATCTCATTAGTATCAGCCTCTTCTAATTCATTAATCATATTGAGGATATCTGAGATTTGTTTAGTAAAAGTTGAAATTTCATTCTCATCAATCCTTAACTTGGATAGATCGCAAATATGATTTATGTCAGATTTTTTTACAGTCATGATATGATTTAATTAATAAAAATAGGTTCTAATGATAACTTCCTGTTGCTCAAAATCCTACTCGTTGTTAGAGTAGTTATTCTGGATTTTAATTAAAAAAAATAAATATGTTCAAAAATATTATAGGATATTTCTCCAATGATCTATCAATAGATCTAGGAACTGCTAATACTCTTGTGTATGCAAGAGGCAAGGGTGTGGTTCTAAATGAACCATCAGTTGTTGCCCTACGAACTGGAGAGGGAAGAGCATCAAAAACTGTAGTAGCTGTAGGCACCGATGCTAAAGCAATGTTAGGAAGAACACCTGGTTCAATTGAAGCAATTAGACCAATGAAAGACGGTGTCATAGCGGACTTCATAGTCACAGAAGCAATGCTACAAGCTTTTATAAAAAAAGCACATGGCACAAGATTTTTTAGGCCTAGTCCTAGAGTTTTAGTTTGTGTTCCTTTTGGATCTACTCAGGTAGAAAGAAGGGCAATTAGAGAATCAGCAGAAGGAGCTGGCGCAAGAAAAGTTTACTTAATAGATGAACCAATGGCGGCTGCAATAGGTGCTGGACTTCCTGTTCATGAAGCAAGAGGTTCAATGGTAGTAGACATAGGAGGCGGAACATCTGAAATAGCAGTTATATCGCTTAATGGAATTGTCTATGGTAATTCAATTAAAATTGGTGGAGATACTTTTGATGACGCTATTATCAACTTCATTAGGAGAAACTATGGAATGTTGATAGGAGAAGCTACCGCTGAAAGAATTAAACATGAGATAGGGAGTGCTTATCCTGGAGATTCCGTTGGAGAGATTTCTGTTAAAGGAAGAAATCTATCAGAAGGTGTTCCAAGGACCTTTACACTGAATAGTAATGAAATTCTAGACGCTCTTCAAGAGCCTCTTCAAGCAATAGCAAATGCATTAAAGTCTGCTTTAGAGCAAACACCTCCTGAACTTGGCTCTGATATAGCTGAGAGAGGAATAGTGCTTACGGGAGGAGGTTCTTTATTAGCAAATATAGATAAATTACTATCTGAAGAAACAGGTTTGCCTGTGATACTAGCAGATAACCCACTAACCTGTGTGGCAAGAGGTGGTGGTAAAGTTATTGAAATATTGGACCAACATGGTGTTGATTTTTTTGAATTGAGTTGACTGCTACAGAAATTATAAACAACGGGTGACTACACCTCATGCCGTTTACAAAAAACAAAACAATTGATCGATCAAATCCCAACTATAGCGGATTGAGAATTATACTGATATTTATTCTGTCTTCAGGGATGATGTACTTAGATTTTCAAGGCAATTATACAGATAGATTAAGATCATACCTATCAGTAGCCGTTTTACCCATACAAATTGCAGCAAATGCACCTAAAAAGATTATCAATAACTTAAAGAATAAGTTTAGTGATAGAGAATCTATCTTGACAGAAAATCAATTATTAAAAAAAGAAAACATACAACTTTATTCAAAAGTACAACAAACCTATAAACTTGAAGCTGAAAATAAAAGATTATTCGAACTTCTAAAGGCAAAACCAGAAGACGGGAAAAATTTTATTTTCGCAGATATTATTGCAGTCAATCAAGATAATGATAAACATCAAATTATTATTAATAAAGGCAGTATGGATGGTATAGAGTTAGGGGCTGCAATCGCAGATTCTAAAGGGATTATTGGCCATATTGTTCGTGATCAAGTGCTTGCTTCTGAGGTTCTGCTTATTTCAGATCCTGAGCATGGTATTCCTATTGAAATTGCGAGGAATGGACTTAGAGCAATAGCAATTGGCATTGGCTCTTATGATGAAATTATTCTCAACAATCTTCCTAATAATTCTGATATTAAAATTAATGATGTATTGATTACATCTGGCTTAGGTGGAAGATATCCTGAAGGATATCCCGTTGCCATAATTTCGAATATAGAAAGGGTAAAAGGAGATTCTTATCTTAGTATTGGAGCTAAACCAATTGCCAATCTAAAAAATATTAATGAAGTTTTGGTTATTCAAGATATTAAAAAAAATTACCCAAATGAGTAACCAACTATCAAAACTTTCCTTTATTTGGTTGATATTGATTCTTTCCAGTCTTCTATCAATAATTCCCTTACCGGAATACCTATCTTTCTTAAGAGTTCCATGGATACCTTTGTCTTTAATATTTTTTACTATTATGACTCCTTCAATGATTGGTCTATTCTCAGCATGTCTAATAGGATTAATACTTGACGTTTTACAAGGCGGCATTCTGGGTGAGTCTTCTCTTGCCTTATCTTTAATAACATACATAACCTATCGATTTAGACTGCAAATTAGAGTATTTCCTATATGGCAGATGATGTTGTCTGTATTTATCCTGCTTATAATAAATGAGATGATGCATCTTTGGATAGAAGGAATGATTGGGAAAATAGTAATTTCACAATCAAAATTACTAAGCATATTACTAGGATCTTTGATTTGGCCTTTCTTTATGGGGTTAATGCAAAACTTGCAATCAAGAATAAAAACTAGATAGTTTTATGTCATTTAAATCAATCATAACCCAAAAAGAAGATCAAAATATTTTCCTAAATCGTATATTATTTTCCTCATTATTAATTCTATTACTAGCTTCAATAATTTTTATACGTTTGGTTTTTTTACAAATTTATGATTCTGATCAATACAAATTACGCTCCCTAAATAATACCATTAGAACTCAGTCAGTACCTCCTAGCAGAGGATTAATTTTTGATAGAAATAATAATGTATTAGCTGAGAATAGACCAGTATTCCAACTTGAGATGATACCTGAGCAAGTCCAACATATAGAGAAAACATTGGATCAATTAGCTGGGCTAGAGCTAATCAACATAAAAAAAATAGATGCACTAAAGGAGAAGATTGATAGCAGTTATCAATTTAAAGCCATTACATTAAATACAAAGCTTTCTGAAAAACAAATAGCTATTTTTGCCAATAATAGAAATATATTTAAAGGAATAGATATTAAGACTAGGCTTACAAGATACTATCCAAAGGGAGAAATATTCTCCCATGCACTAGGCTATGTTGGCTCTATATCATCAAACGATTATTTAAGATTTGATTCTGCTATCTACACTGGCAAAGAACAGATTGGAAAAACATCGATTGAGAGAGATTATGAAACTTCACTGCATGGCTACCCAGGAAAAGAGAAACTGTTAGTAAATGTTCGTGGGAGAGTAATGGATCGATTGGATACTCAGCCATTTGAACCTGGAAATAATCTTATCTTAACACTAGATACTAGGCTACAAGAAGTTGCATACGATGCAATGCAAGGAAAAAAAGGTGCCGTTGTGGGTATTGATCCTTCCAATGGTGAGATTCTCATTTTTATTAGCACTCCATCGTATGATCCTAATAAAATCAGTCAAGGCATGAGTAACTCTGAATATGCTGCTTTTCAAAATAATAAAAATAAACCATTATTCAATAGAGCCATTGCTGGACAATACCCACCAGGTTCGACCATTAAACCAATGTTGGCTCTGGGGGGCTTGGAAATGGGATACATCAATCCTGATAATTTTATACCTTGTGAAGGACATTATTTCCTCCCTAATTACTCTAGACCATTTAATGATTGGACCACACATGGTTCAGTCAATACAAAACGGGCAATTCAAGCATCATGTGATGTTTATTTTTATGAATTAGCTGTGAAGATGGGGATAGAGAATATGAGTGCATTTTTATCTAACTTTAATTTAGGTAAAAAAACACTGATTGATATAGGCTCAGAAAAAAAAGGGGTAATTCCAAATCGTGCATGGAAAAAAAATAACTTTAAATCAAAACAGAATCAGAGCTGGTTTAAAGGGGAAACAGTGATAGCAGGAATTGGACAGGGTTACATGCTGGCCACTCCATTGCAACTGGCTATGGCTACTGTAATGATTGCAAATAGAGGGAGTGCTTTCCAACCACATTTAGTTCGAGCTATTGAGAACATAAAAACAGGTGAACTTCAATATACCCCAACTGAAGAAATCAATAATCTTGAGCATATAAAAGAAGAGCATTGGGATATCATCCATCAAGGAATGATTGCTGTGGTTAATGAAAGAAGAGGAACAGCTTATGGTATATTTCAGCCCAATGTGCCAATTGCAGGGAAGACAGGAAGCTCACAAGTCTTCAGTATAGATAAATCAAGCAACAAAGAGGTCCCTGAAGAATTAAGAGATCATGGATTATTTATTGGGTTTGCACCTCTCAAGACACCTAAAATTGCTTTAACTGTAATTATTGAAAATGGAGGTGGTGGAAGGTTAGCTGCTGCACCAGTTGCTGAAAAAATCATGCAGGCGATACTAGATTCAGAGAAGAAAAATGCCCTTTAAAAAACAATATGATAGTTTGTCAAGTGAAGACCTCTTTAGAAAGTTTCATATAGATTTACCTTTATTAACTGCTTTTCTAATTCTTTTTTCAATTAGCCTAATTGCCATTTATAGTGCTTCAAATAGTGATATCAATGCCGTTATCGATCAATCTATAAGAATTGGAATTTCTTTAGCAGCAATGATTCTGATTGCACAAATGAGTCCCTTGGATTATGAGCGAATTGCTCCTTGGTTATACTCATTGTGTTTTATATTATTGGGGTTAGTTCTTATTTTGGGTGAAACTAGGAATGGTGCAACAAGGTGGTTAAATATTGGAATCAGTTTTCAACCATCAGAATTAATGAAAATAGGCATGCCACTTATGGTGGCCCGATATATTGCTCGAGAATCTCTACCTCCATCTAATACTTCAATCGCTCTTGCAATTATGATTGTCATATTACCAACATACCTTATATATTTAGAACCAGACTTAGGAACATCTGTGCTTGTCGCATTTTCTGGCTTAATCGTTATTTTCTTATCAGGGATCAAGAAACGTTACCTGGTCATTGCTTTCTCTCTCTTTATAACATCTCTCCCTCTAATTTGGCCTATGATCAATGAATTCCAAAGAAAAAGAGTTTTAACTTTTCTTAACCCAGAAAAAGATCCATTGGGCGCTGGATATCATATTATTCAATCAAAAATCGCCATTGGTTCAGGAGGTTTATTTGGAAAAGGTTGGCTGAATGGAAGTCAAGGCCAACTTGATTTTCTACCTGAAAGAACAACTGACTTTATTTTTTCTATTCTTGCTGAAGAATTTGGATTGGTTGGGATTGCAATCATTATATGCGTATATTTATTCATAGTCGGCAGAGGGATTTTGATAGCCATTAATTCTCAAGACCTATTTTCCAGACTTATTGCGGCAAGTATTAGTCTGACTTTCTTCATCTATGTCTTTGTAAATATCTCAATGACAATTGGTCTTCTCCCTGTCGTTGGTGTGCCGCTTCCTCTTATCAGCAGAGGTGGGACTTCTATGGTGACTTTAATGATTTTACTTGGCATGTTAATGTCAGTTGGAACGCATAAAAGACTGGTAACAAAATAATGATTATGATCTATAGTCCAATAAGATTCTTTCTAAAGATATTTACTTTCTCTGCCCTACTTTTTATCTCTAATTTATCAGCTAATATTAATGAAAAGCTTAATGAAGAATTAATAACTGAACTGGTTGAAGAACATGGATTTGATGAACAATATGTTGCTTCTATCTTTAATCAAATAAGCTATTTACCCCAATTAATAGAGAATATTTCAAAACCGGCAGAAAAAACAAAAACATGGGAAGAGTATAGAAGTATTTTCATCACTCCCAAAAGAATTGCTGCAGGTATTCTCTTTTCCAATCAACATAAAGAATTGCTAGCAAGAGTTGAAAATGAGACTGGGGTTCCAAAAAATATTCTCTTAGGAATATTGGGTGTTGAAACATCTTTTGGAAGAATTCAAGGAAACTATAGAGTCATTGACTCGCTCTATACACTTGTTGCAGGTTACCCACCAAGAAGTGATTTTTTTAAGAAGCAGTTAATTCACTTATTTTACCTTAGTAGAGAACAAAATCTTCCAATAGAGTCCATAAAGGGTTCCTATGCTGGAGCCATGGGTGCACCACAGTTTATCCCATCTAGTTATAGAGACTTTGCTATTGATGGAAATTCTGATGGGAAAATTGACTTATTTAACTCATGGGATGATGTTCTAATGAGTATAGGAAATTACCTAGAGAAAAATGGGTGGCGAAGCAATGAAAATATCCTTAGCGAAGCCTCTTTAGCGCATGATGTCACTGATGCGAAAAATGGGACACTAAATGATTTAAGCGATTATTTTTCTAAAGCCATTAAACCTAATCATTCAATCGAAGAACTTAAAAATGCAGGCTTCATATTCTCCACATCATTACCAAATAATTCTAGAGCTCAACCAATATATTTAGAAGGATCAAGCAAAGAAAAATCTTTTATCGGTTTCCATAATTTCTATGTAATCACTACCTACAATAGGAATGTAATGTATGCATTAGCTGTGTATCAGTTGGGTGAAAGCATACAATTGATTGTGGATTAGAAATGAGAAAGCTCTTCCTGAAATCTATGTTGTTATCCGCTGTAGTAATTATTGCTAGTTGCTCTACTCAATCCCCTGTATTTAAGTCGGACTTATCTAAAAAAGAAGTCATCAAAATTTTAAATGACGGTTGTACTTATGATAGAAGTAGTAAAGAAAGATATATTGTCAAAGGTAAAAGATATCGCACCTTGACCTCTAGTAAGGGGTATGAAAAAAGAGGAATAGCATCGTGGTATGGTCCTAAATTTGATGGAAAACAGACTGCTTGTGGAGAAATTTATGATATGTATAAATATACGGCTGCACATAAAACACTTCCACTCCCTTCTTATGTAAAAGTCATTAATATAAGAAATAGGAAATCAGTTATCGTTAAAATAAATGATAGAGGACCTTTTGTAGATAATAGAGTTATTGATTTGTCATATGCTGCTGCCAAAAAAATAGACATGCTTGATAAGGGCACAGCTATTGTAAGAATCAATGCTATCAGTCAAGAAGAAGCTGCAGAATTCATGAAAAAAAATAAAAAAAGACTATTTTCTGGCAGCATCTTTGAACGAATAATTAAAGATAATGAAAAGTTTTATTTACAAGTTGGGGCATTCAGTGATCAGAAGAATGCTGAGATATTAAAAATAAAAATATCTCAATTAGGCATCAAAACAGTATTTATCAACAAAGCTAGAGTAAATGGAAAAGCTATACACAGGGTTAGAATCGGCCCTATAAAGACTAATGAATTATACAATCGAGTAGTCGATAAACTTACCTTGCTTTCTTTGAATATTAATATTATTTCAGAATAATCAATGCATTATCTATCTCCAGTAAATTATGATATCGTTCTCAGATAATTAAAAATAAGAAAAAAAAAGCTAAAACAATCAATTAATTAAATTCTTATGTTGAAAATATCTAAAATAATAATTGTACTAATATCTTTTTTTTCTATACCAGTGCATAGCATTATCATCACTCCAAAAGCACCAAAAATACCTGCAGAGACATACGTATTATTAAATGCTAATACAGGAAAGATTATTGCTAGTTTTGATCATCACTCCAAAAGCACCAAAAATACCTGCAGAGACATACGTATTATTAAATGCTAATACAGGAAAGATTATTGCTAGTTTTGATGAAACAAAACAAATTAAGCCGGCCAGTATTACTAAATTAATGACGGCTTTCGTAGTATTTGAAGCCCTCAAGGAAGAGCAGATATTATTGGATGATCGAGTGAGAATTAGCAAACGTGCAAGCTCTATTGGTGGATCAACTATGTTTTTAAACCCCATGTTAAATGTGACTGTTGAAGAATTACTACAGGGTATGATTATAGTATCTGGAAATGATGCAAGTATGGCTTTAGCTGAACATATTGCAGGAACAGAAGAAGCATTTTCTGAGTATATGAATGAATATGCCCAAGCAATGGGTTTAAAAAATACAAACTATCAAAATTCCTATGGCCTTGATGGAGATGAACACTATTCTTCCTCTATTGATATAGCAATTTTAGCCTCACGAATTATCAAAGATTTTCCTCAATATTTTCCGTGGTATTCAGAACAAACTTTTTCATCAGAAAAAATTAGAGATTTGAAAACAGATCAGCCTATAGAGCAATATAATCGTAATAGACTACTGAAAAGAGATAAAACTGTTGATGGAATGAAAACTGGCTATACTTCTTCTGCTGGATATTGTTTAGTAGCCACAGCAGAGAGAGATTCAATGAGATTAATTGCGGTGGTAACTGGATCTAAAACTCCTGATGAAAGAACAGAAGCAGCATCGGCTTTATTGAACTATGGCTTTAGATTCTTTGAGAATAAAACTATAGTTGAGTCATCAAAAGTCTACGCTCAAGCTAAGGTATGGAAAGGGAGAGATGACAATATATCTTTAATAACCAATAAGGAATTTCTTAAAACTATCCCTAAAGGATCTTCAAAAAATATACAATCTAAGATTGAAATATTTGAGCCTATTATAGCTCCGATTAACACTGATCAGCCTATTGGAAAATTAACTCTTACATTGGATAATAATATCCTAGTTGAAACATCACTCTTTTCTAATAAAAAAATAGAAAAAGATTCGTTATGGGGTCAAATTTATGATTCTGCTATTCTTTTATTTGAATAAAAACGGCATAGACCTTGTCCAAGAAACATAAAGTACCAATTGTATTCAAAAATTTAGGTCTTCAGAATTATCAATCTACTCTTTTGAAGATGCAAAGCTTTACAAAAAAAAGACACGCTCATACTAAAGATGAAGTTTGGTTCTTAGAACATCAGCCAGTCTATACCTATGGTCCTAGAACTAAAAAAAATGATATTCCATTATTGACAAATATACCCGTTATAAAGACAGATCGAGGAGGTCAACTTACTTTTCATGGTCCAGGACAGCTGATGGTATATTTATTATTTGATCTTAAAAGAAGATCTATCAAAATAAGGGATTTTATTTCTAGTTTTGAGAAAGCAATACTGGATACCATTCAAAATTATAAAGGGGATGCCTTTTTCAAAAAAAATGAACCTGGAATCTTTATTGAAGAAGAAAAAATAGTAAGTTTTGGTTTAAAAATTTCAAAAGGTTGCAGTTACCATGGAGCATCAATTAATATCTCTATGGATATGAACCCATGGGATAATATTATGATTTGTGGTAACAGCTCAAATAAAGTTTCTGATTTAAATAATTTAGGTGCAAATCTGAGTATTAATGAAGTACGAGATGATATAAAAGAGAATATTTTAAGAAACTTCTAAGACAATCTAGTGGTTCACGAGTCTCTTAAAACCACTATCTAAATCTGCTATTAAATCATTAATATCTTCCAGCCCTATATACATTCTCAGCATCGTTTGGTCAAAGTGATCAGTGTCAGAGATTCTCTCTTTTTGAAGTCTACAAGGAGTTAACAAAGATTCATAACCTCCATAACTATAACCCATACCAAATAAATCCATATCATCTAAAAAAGCAGCTAAAGCACTGGTGGAGTATGTATCATCGAGTACCATACTCATTAAGCTCCCGCCTCCCAAAAATGTTTTCGACCAATTATCATGAGATTTAGAAAAAGAAACAGGTGGATAAAATACTTCTTTAATAACTTGCTGATTATGCAACCATGCAGCAATCTTCTTGGCATTATCATACTGAGCTTCCATTCTTAAACCCATAGTTCTTAAGCCTCTTAAACCCAGATAACAAGTATCAGGTCCCACTGATATTCCTTGATTTCTAGAACAATCTTTGACTGTTTGATACGTCTCTTTTGTGCATGCCACTAAACCAAGCATGGCATCCGAGTGCCCTACAATGGATTTAGTAGCCGCTTGAACTTCAATATCTATATCGAAATTAAAAGATTTAAAATACAATGGTCCAGCCCATGTATTGTCAAAAATAATAATAATTTTAGTGTTTAATTCTCTACTCTTTTTCCTAATAGAACTAATAACAAGCTCAATATCAGGTATCTCAAAAGTCACTGAGCTGGGTGCTTCTAAATAAACAATTTTCGTTGTTGGTAATATAAGATCAGCTATAGAGGATTCCATGATGGGAGAAAAAAAGTCAATATCAATGCCAAATTTTGTTAGATATTGATTGAATAATTCAGCTGCAGGTTCATAACAACCTTGTGTTACAAGAGCATGATCCCCTTGTTTAAGAAACGCACTAACAGCAATATTGATTGCTGACATACCAGAGCTAGTAGCAATTGATCTATAAGCTCCCGTAATTTCTGAATAAGCTTCTTCTAAGGCTAAACTGTTTGGTGAGCCCAATCTTCCATAGCGAAAACTTTTAAACTGCTTATCCCAATTGTAGTATTCCTCTAATGTTTCAAATAATACTGTAGAGGCTCTATAAGGTGGAATATTGACAGCACCCTGAGTAAATCTTTTATCCCTTCCTGAATGAACTAGTGAAGTTTTCTGATGATAATTCTTTTTTTTATCTTTCATTTGAATTACTTATTTCTATTTTATTTTTTGCTTTATTTAATCGTTCAAGGGTTCCTATATCAAGCCATTCACCATAAAATATATCCCCTGTAACGATATCTTTCTCAACGAAGTCTCTTAAAATTGTTGCTAATGATTCTGTCTTTTTATCTTGTTTTTCAAACATCTCAGGAGAAAGCAAACTAATGCCACTAAAAGTATACATCTGATCTGAATGATTGCACACAATTCCATCCATTAGGCCAAAGTCACCTTCAGAATTATGATCGGGATTAGGCACTAGAATTAAGTGAGCTTTTTGTTTGTTATTAGTTTTGATGCGTTTAAAAGAATAATTCGTCAAAATGTCTGAGTTAACCACCCAAAAATAATCATCCTTTAAATAATCAATGGCATTAAAAATTGCACCTGCAGTTCCTAATGGTCTTTCTCCCTCATATAAATAAATAATCTTAAGATTTGGATAATTTATTGTTGATAAAAAAACCTCAAGTTGTTTTGCCAACCAGGATGAATTAACTACAATTTCTCTTATTCCTGATAGATATAAAGATTCAATATTTCTCTCAAGCAATGTTTTATTATCAATAGATATTAAAGGTTTTGGAATTTGATTAGTAATAGGCCTTAATCTTTCGCCCCTTCCTGCAGCTAATACTATGGCTTTCATTTGTGAGTGTGCTCTCTTAGAAAATCAGATAATAATTGAAGAGAATCATATTTATCACAAATTTTTATTAAATAATCTCTTGTTCTAGGTATATCTAGAATATAATTTTCTTTTTGATCTCTGTGCTTTAATCTTGAAAATATACCTACTGCTTTTAAATGTCTTTGTATACCCATCAAGTCAAAATCTTTTATAAATTCTTCTTGAGTCGTCTTCATTAGCAATGCTGATGACTCATGATAAAAGTGTTCGATCTTTTCTGAGACAAATTTTTCAGGAAGAGTTATATAACAATCCCTAAGCAGAGAAACGAGATCATAAGTTATAGGCCCTAAAACTGCATCTTGAAAATCCAATATGCCTAATTGATTATTGCTATTGATAATAATATTTCTTGAATGAAAGTCACGATGCACGAATACCTTTTCTTGTTTAACTGCCCTGTCTGCAATTTGATTAAAAATACTATATAGATCATATTTTTGCATCTCTTTATCGTTTATTTTTAATTCCAGTTTACAGTACCAATATACAAACAACTTCATCTCATCGAGCATCATATCTTTATCATAAAGAGGTAGCTCAGAATGAGATGAAACTCCACTATGCTGCATTTTAGAAATCAAGCTGACCGCTTTTTTATAGTAATCAGATGAGTGTTGATTATTTGATGTCAATTTATCCAACATCGTGTTATTTCCTAAATCACTAATGATTAAAAAACCATGATTCAATTCACTATCAATAATTTTTGGAACTGCTATGCCCATATCATTCAATATCTGAGCAATTCTCAGGAATTGCTTATTATTTTCATGTTCTGGAGGAGAATCCACTGCAATGAAAGTATCTTCATTGTTAAGAGTAATTCTATAATAACTTCTGAAGCTGGCATCTGAGCTTGCAGGCTCTATTCTTGTTATCATTGCATCGATGGAATTTTCTATCCAAGACTTAAAAAGAATATTTCTTTCACTCTGCTTCAATTATTACCTTTATATATTCTAAAAAATTAAATTTATTCTTTAAAATTAATCATATTACATGATAATTAAGAGCATGAATTCAGAAACCTTATTTATAATGATGTGTGATAATAAAGTATTAAAGAAGAAAGGAATGTTATTTAAACTATATGAATACTACTAAACAGTTATTTATATTATTTATCATAATGATGGTTTCTGAAGCTAGTGCTGAAGAAATCTCCAACAATACTTGCTTGATTGGTTATAAAAATTCAAACAACTTTCCAATAGATTCTGGAACATCTACTTCACTGACCGCTGGCTCCATTGAAGGTGAAGTGGGTAAACAATTAAAAATTAAGAATGAGATAAAAATAACCTCAGGAAATAAGACCATTACTGGTGGAGAAGCAGCTTTTGATGAAAGTGGAGGCATTATCCGAGTAACTAAGAATCTTATATTTGAAAATTCAGATGCTCTCATATATGGAAAAGAAGCGATTATTAGGACTGAAGAGAAAACAGCATTGATACAAGAAGGTGATTATCAAATCTTTAGCGTTCCAGCAAGAGGGGTTGCTAAAACAATAGCAATAGATAGTAATAATAACTTTAGCCTGACTGATTTTACCTATACCACTTGTACTGCTCTTGATAATTCTTGGGAGCTCAGAGCCGAGTCAATGCAACTCAATAAAGATGAGGGAGTGGCAAAGAATCTAAGCTTGAGATTTAAAGATTGGCCTATCTTATATCTTCCATATTTAACCTTTCCTCTATCAGATTCAAGAAAATCAGGCATTCTTACTCCTAACTTTGGCTCATCAACTAAAAGAGGCATAGAATTAAGCCTTCCTTATTATTGGAATATTTCTCCTAATATGGATCTGATAACCACTCCAAAATATATGGATAAAAGAGGATTCCAGCTGAGTAATCAATTCAGGTTTATGACTAATAAGCAAAAAGGTGAAACGCGTCTTGATTTTCTATTCAATGATAAACAATTAAACAAAGACAGAACCTATATTTCTCATGAGCAGATTATTAACCTAAGGCCCGATTGGAGAGTATCCTTAAAGGGTGAATACACTTCTGGAAATAACTATTTTGAAGATCTAACACAATCACTCAGTACTACTAGCAGAACCCACTTAGTGAGGTCTATAAATCTTGATCATTATAGTGATAATTGGTTTTTAAATTTTGGCATGGATAATCACCAAATATTAGATGACTCTCTTCTCTATAAAGAAAGACCCCATAGAAGATTACCTTATCTAAATTTTTCAGGTTTATGGACGTTGAAGAATACTGGTATTAATTATGGACTGAATAGCCAATTAGCCTATTTTAATAAGAATGGAGCACTCTCTGGTGGCAGGTTGCACATGATGCCCAATGTATCGAAGACATTTAACCTGAATGGCATTCAAATAAAACCCGCTTTAGAGATTGATTTAACAAAATACAATCTGGAGAAAGATTTCAATGAAAAAACACCCAATCTTTCAGCCAAAAGGGCTGTTCCAATATACAGTTTGGACTTGAATGCACTGCTGAAAAAGTCTTGGAGTGAAGGAACATATACGCAAACCATAGAACCTAGAATAATGGGAGTCTACATCCCTTTCCGTAATCAAAATGATTTTCCTGTCTTTGATACCATTCAACCAGATATTAATCACATTCAGCTATTCAGAAAAAATAGATACGTAGGTCAAGATCGTATAGGAGATACATCAAAATTAAGTTATGGAATGACAACAAAACTATTTAAAACAGACAGCCTGAAACCCATTATAAGCCTAACCTTAGGGCAAACTCATTACTATAAAGAAAGAAAAGTAACTCTTCCAAATGAGTTAGAAAAGAATAATAGTTCCTCAGCATATCTTGCAATGATGCAATGGAATATCAATAGAGAATGGTCATTAAGATTAGGTCATATGTGGGATTCAGACATCGGTAAGTCAATGAAAACAGAAACGCGATTTCAATACAAATCGGATGATGCAAAGATCTTTAATTTCTCATATAGATATCGTCGGAATATGCTCAGGCAATTTGATACCTCTTTTTCTGTTCCCATTCGAGATAGTTGGAATATTGTTGGACGCTATAATTACTCAATTATAGATAAAAAAGTCTTAGAACAATTCATAGGAGTGGAATATGAAACATGCTGTTGGGGAATTCGAGCTATCTCTAGGAAGCATTTAGCATATAGAAATGGTGCGTCAGACTCTTCTTTCTCAATTCAATTTATTTTTAAAGGTCTGGGTGAAATAGGTATGCCTATTGAAAACCTATTGGATCGGGGAATATTAGGATATGATGGCACTTAATTATGTTCAAAAAAAATAAAATAGTTCTTAAATTAATTGTTTGTACGGCAATTATTTTTAATACCAATATTTTTTCTCAGACAAGAGAACTGGGTGGGACTGGTGAGTTTATTGATGGTATTGCTGCCATTGTGAATGACGGAGTTATTTTAAGAAGTGAAGTTGAACAACAACTTGAACTAATTATAGCTAATTTAGAAAAACAAGAAGGACGATTGCCACCAAGAGATGTAATACAAGAACAAGTTATGGAAAGACTAATTATTCAAAGGGTTCAACTTCAGCGTGCTGAAAGATTTGGTGTGAGAATCTCAGATGAGGCACTAAATGCTACTATTACAAATGTAGCTCAGAATAATCAGGTTGAATTTAAAGATTTTCCAAAAATATTAGAAGCGGAAGGCATTAACTATAAAGACTATAGAAAAGAGCTAAGAGAACAACTCACCATTGATCAATTAAGACAAAGGGATGTTGCATCCAGAATTTCTGTTTCTGAAAGTGAACTAGAAAGCTTTATGGTTCTACAAAAAGATCAAGATGCTCTCAATTATGGCTACAATCTCTCACATATATTGATACCTATATCATCTTCTTCAAGCAATAACGAGACAGCAAAAGCAGAACTTTTAGTTAATAATCTTTATAAAAAGATTAGTGATGGCGAGAATTTCGAATCATTAGCTGTGGAATTCTCCAAAGGTCAACAAGC
>Ga0206683_10000272_pt1 | contig 38993 bp, 35 predicted proteins | sample M280m12015metaG_FD_155483 | JGI IMG/M metagenome (GOLD analysis project Ga0206683, IMG submission 155483) | Ammonia-oxidizing marine archaeal communities from Monterey Bay, California, United States - M2 80m 12015 | ecosystem: Environmental > Aquatic > Marine > Intertidal zone | place: USA...
GAAGCTGAGATTTCATCTGTACTTTCAGCATTGTCTTTTTCTTCAACAAGAGAGGGTGTTTCAGTGTTAGATTCTTCCACAATACTACTTTCAGACTCAAGGTCTGAACCGCAAATAGCACAAGAGACTTCATCCTCTTGTTCCTCCTCATATTGACAAACTGGACAAACCTTCATTAATTCTTAACAGAATCATGGTGTTAAAATGTTAACTGATGGCAATGTTAGCACAAATACAAGAAAAACAATATCGCTAAAAAGCAAACTTTAAATAGGAGTCGGGACAAAAAGTAGTCCACATGAAAGAGCAATTACAACAGATACAAGCGGTCGCCATTGTTACTTTCTTAGTTGTGTTAATATCAATCCATAGTACTGGTGAATATGCTGAATGGTTTGAAATTAGTGGAACGAGACAAGACGTAGATCCTCAAACTGGAAATAACTCTGGTGCTGATTATCGTTTTGAATACAGCTATTATCTTTCTGAATATGTTTATTTTGAGCAAAATGGAGAAGCAAAGACAGTCCAATATAATAATGCAATAGATTGCGATTCTTGTTTAAGTCAAATTGAAGCTTCTAAAAATGTAGAGCGTCTAGCATATGGTACTGCACTAATGGCTCTTGCCGTAGCATATATGGCAAATGATTCTATCAAAAATTTACATAAAAAAAATTTAAGAAAAGCTCTTACTAACTTGAAGTATTCAGCTATACTCGTATTAATCCTGGGTGCTTTAGCAGCATCAACCTTTGCTATGTCATGGCCAGCTGCATTAATAGAGGATGAAGCAGGAATAAGTACTGAGATGGAACAGGAACCCGTTTTAGGCTGTATTGTTAATAAATTAACTTTCTATGGAAGTGGCTCTTGTGAAGCATATGTTGAAGCTGAAAAAGGAACAGTCGATAAGATAACAACTAGAATAACTCCAATGGCATGGAATCCTGGAATTGGTTTCTTGGTAATTCTTTTAGGAAGTGTTCTAACAGGAGGAGGAACACTATACATTCTTGGTAATATTGATGAAGAATGGCAAAATGTATTGAAAAAACAGGACCTTATTGAAAGACAACAAACAATACAAGATGGTGAAATTGATAAGAATAAAGATCTTTTACGGGAATTTGAAGATACTGAAGAAAAATTAAGAAATGCAGAGAGAAAGATACAAGATGTCAAAACAGCTGCTGAAGGCATTGACTATGATGGCATTGATGATTTAAATGTTGAATTAGACAGACTTACTGCACTTAATCAAAGTGTAGAAACTTTAAACAATTCATTAGAAAATAAATTGAAAACTGCTAGAATTGCAACTTCAGAAGTTGAAAAGCGATCTCGAATGGCTGAAAAAGAATTGAATGACGACCTAACAGCTAAAACAAATCTTGAAACTGAAATTGATGATTTAAGAGGGAAACATGAAAATGATATGAGATTAAGCGATAGAATGACTCGTGAAATTGGTTCATTAAGAAAAATGAGTGAAGATGCTGAAGAAAAAGCAAACGAAGCTGAAAAGAAATTGAAAATTGAAAAACCTGAAACTATTAGTGCCTTAGAGTCCTATGATTCTGTAAAAGCAGCATATGACAAAACCGTTGAAGAAAAAAACAATCTTGAAAAAGAAATAATGGATTATGAACAGCATACCCTAGAATCTAATGAAAGAGAAAAGGCATCAAAAACTGAAAGAAATGAGGCTGCACAACGAAGAAAAGAACTAGACCGAGAAGTGAAACTTATGGAAAAAAATAAAAAACGTATAAATGATAAATTTACAACGCTTACAACTAGCCTGGAAAAAGCAAAAAAAGATTTGGCTACAGCACGTGAAAAAGCTGCAGTCACATTAAGTGAATTAGATTTAGAAAGAGAAACAATTATTGAATTACAACAAGAAGCTGAAAAACATCGGGCAAAAGAAGGTGAGATAATTGGCTTAACCGACTCATTAAAAGAAATACAAGATCAAGTTGCTGAACAAAGTACCTCAAATTCGGGAATACATAATGAATTAAAAGAAGAAACTAATAGGAAAAAGAAGACTCAAAAAGACCTTGATACATTAGAAAATGCTTCAAAACAAGTTAGTAAAGTAATGGAGAGCCTGAAAAAACAATTTGATGAAGCCAAATCTGAATTGAATATATCAATGGAAGAACGAAACCAAGCTGAAAGATTATTAGAAACTGAAAGAACTGAACATGACAAATTGAAAGAAGATCTTGAATTCATACAGAATACCACTATCGGAAGTGAAGAAGATACTGAGAGAAAGATTAAAGCCATGGAAATTGAAACACCAAAGAATCAAGAAGAAGCGAGAGAAATGAAAGAGGAAGCGGATAATTTGAGTAGTCAAAATATTGATTTATCCGAAAAGATTAAGGAGGCTCGAATCGAGAGTATTGGGAAATCTGCTGAAGAACCACCATCAGAGACTACTAGTCTTGAATCTCCCGGAGCAACTATTGGTTCGAGTGTTATAGTTAAAAACTTAACAAAAGAAACTGAGCATAATTTTGAACTTGTTAACCCTGACCAAGTTGATCCAAAGAATGGGAAAATACCATTAACAAATCCTATAGGAAAGGCTCTAGAAGGCGCTAAAGAAGGGGATGAAGTTAAAGTAGGGCCAAATCTTTTCAAAGTATTGAAATTAAATTAACCTTAATGTCTCTGTTAAAGAGACTAAAATATAGGCGCCGCTTATAGTGTAGAATGAAGTTAAAACTGCCAAGTGAAAGCAAAGTAATGCAGAATTGGAAGTGGAATGAATACAAACCTTATTTCGAAGATTTATTGAACCAAGAAATAGATGAAACAAACGTTAATATTTGGATGAAATATTGGTCGGATTTCAGTGAATTAATAGGAGAAGTAGGAACCGACGTGTATGTTGCTACAACTGTAGACACTACAGATCAAGATGCTAAAAACCGATTTAATACATTTTTAGAAGACATTAGTGAGAATGCAAGCTCAAAAAACCAAATGTTAAGAAAGAAATTATTAGACAGTGGATGCATACCTGATAACTTTGATATTCCATTGAGAACAATTAAAAGTGAAGTAGAATTATTTCGTGAAGAAAATCTCCCTCTTATGACTAATGATAGTAAGCTATCAAAAGAGTATGATTCTATTATCGGAGCTCAGACGGTCATTTGGGAAAATAAAGAAATAACAATTACCCAATTAGGGCCAGTCCTCCTAGAAACCGATCGTGAAAAAAGAGAAAAGGCTTGGAGATTAGCTTCAGAAAGAAGACTCAAAGATAGGGATAAGATAGATGAAGTTTGGAAAAAAATATTGAAAGTTCGAATAAATATTGCTAAAAATGCTAAACATGATAATTATAGGTCATGGAGATGGGAATATCTGAACCGGTTTGATTATACTCCCGATGATTGCTTAGATTTTCATTCAGCAATTGAAAAAGTAGTTATGCCTTTTGCAAACAAATTAATAAAGAAACGTAAAAAAGAACTAGGATTAGAAATACTAAAACCTTGGGACTTAAGTGTAGACCCACTCAATCGAATGCCTCTGAAACCATTTAAAAATGCAGATGAATTAGAAGAAAAATGCCATAATATATTCAATGCAGTTGATTCAGAACTTGGAAATCATTTTAAAATAATGAGAGACGAAAAACTACTAGATCTAGCTAATAGAAAAGGAAAGGCACCAGGAGGTTATTGCACTGAATACTATCACAGAAGAGTTCCATTTATTTTTATGAATGCTGTTGGAACACATAGTGATGTTCAAACAATGTTGCATGAAGGTGGACATGCATTCCATGTTTTTGAATCTGATCAATTACCCTATTCTGCTCAAAGAGATGTTGGCATGGAATTTGCTGAAGTTGCTTCCATGTCCATGGAATTGCTATCTGCACCTTATCTAACTAAAGAATTTGGTGGATTCTATGAGGAAGAAGAAGCTAAAAGGGCAAGAATAGAACATTTAGAAAAAACCATTATGTTCCTACCATATATGGCAGTTGTAGATGCTTTTCAACACTGGGCATATACCAATCCGGAAATGGCTATAGAACCAAAAAAATGTGATGAAAGATGGACCGAACTTTGGAACCGATTCCAAGTTTATGATGACTTAGATTCAAGTGAATTCAAAGATGTGATTGCAACTGGATGGCATAACAAACTCCATCTTTTCCATGTTCCCTTCTATTATGTAGAGTATGGAATGGCTCAATTAGGAGCAATCCAAGTATGGGGTAATGCTTTAGAAAATCAGAAAAATGCTGTAAAACAATACAGGCATGCCCTTAGCCTAGGAGGAAATGCAACACTACCTGAACTTTTTGAAGCTGCAGGTGCAAAATTTGAATTTGGAGAAAATATGTTGAAATATGCAGTTAATTTAGTTGAGACTAATCTCAAGGAGTTAAATGCATGAGTAACAAGGCAGTACAAGATAAATATGCACCTAATTCTATCTGTTTTGGTTGTGGGCCATCAAATATAGAAGGTTTACAAATTAAATCTTATAGAATAGATGATGGGCTAGAAATGGAATTTGAATGTGAAGAAAAACACCAAGCATTTCCGGGAGTGATAAATGGTGGGATAATAGGTTCGCTAATTGATTGCCATGGTAACTGGACTGCTGCGATTGCAATAATGGACAAAAATGGATTTGATGAACCTCAATGCACTGTAACTGCTCAGTATGAAGTAAAATTGAAAAGGCCTACTCCATTTGGTCCGAAACTTATTCTAAAAAGCAGAGTATTAGGTTTACAAACTGATAGAGCTGAAGTAATTGTCGAATTAAAAGCTGATGGAAAAACCTGCGCAACAGGTAGGGGACTGTTTGTTGCTGTAAAAGAAGGACATCCGGCATATCATCGCTGGCATTAGATTATGGTAACAGAAATAGATGAGTTATGGCAAAAAGCAATAAAAGAGCATAACGAACGAAATTATCATGAATCACATGAGACTTTTGAAGATCTTTGGCTAGAATTAGATAAACGAAATGAGAAAGATACTGTTCAAACACTGGCACAAGCAGATGCACTAGCAGTGCATATCGAAACAGGAAATTTGCGAGCTGCACAAAGGTTGATGAAACAATTGCCTGAGCTATTACAAACATTTCCTGAAAATTATAGAAATATTGACCTTAAAGAAATGAAAAACTGGATTAAGTATATGATTTTAACTATTCCTCCTTTTGGAGAAATAAAAGATATTTCTAAGAAAGAACCACCAAAATTAATCCATTGCTGAAATCAAAGCATCATAATATTCCGATTTATTATCACATGCTTCTTGCATTGGTTTTACTACTTGGAAAAGAGCTGCTGCAGTTCCATTTTTCAAATCTAATGGATGTAATGAACCCGAAAGGTAAGACTCTTCTAAATTAGAATAAGAATCGAACTCTAAATTACCTCCAAATTTTTCAGGCCGCTCTATTGTAATCCTTCCTAACGCAGGTTCAAGAAGATGCTCCCAGATATCTAAAACAGGGTTACTTTTTCTTTCTAATGGACAATATGCCTTTGATAATTTTTTAGTTAAAACCTTTTTACTGTCATGAACTAATAAGGTCCCAGAGGGATTAGATTTAGACATTTTAGCATCTGTATCCATTCTTCCAGGTCCAGATAAAGACCCAAGGAGTGGCGTATGTAGTGCAATTGGTTTTGAGAATTTTAACTTATCTGCAGCATCTCTTGCTAACATATGCGCATGCCTTTGATCCATACCTCCCAATGCTAAATCTACGTCTAAAGCATAGATGTCAGTAGCCTGCATTGCAGGATAGAAAAATTTAGACATATCTTTGTCACCATCGCTTTCATCTCGGCCCATTATTGAAAGTGCCCTTCGCATACGCTTTAGGCTGCTTGCTTTAGAAATTCGAAGAACCATCTCCCAATATCCTTCCTCATTGACCAATTCACTAGCAGTTCTGAATTTGACACCTGGGCTAAATACTGTAAACATTTGTCTCTGATAATCAACACCAGCTGCCAAATTTTCCCAGCTACCTCCTAGCTTATCATTAATGTAACCATGCCAATCTGCTAACAGTATCGTAACTTCAAATCCAGCTTCAACAAGTTCCTTACACTTTAACATTGGAACTAATGAGCCAGCATGTAACAATCCAGATGGTTCAAAACCAATATATGCTTTTGGATTCGTTTTATTAGAAAGCAATTTATCTAGTTCCTCCTCAGTAACGCATTCTGCAATACCTCTCAATACAAGAGATTTACGATTAGACATAATGTCATTGAAACAAATGAGTAAATAACTCCTTTGGTTTATATTTGAGTCACCATAAAATTATTTAAATGAGGCTAGATAGGGTACCTGAGTTAAAAATGTCTGAATCTAATCCTGATGTCCTCAAAGCTGTCCGACTTCTTGTCGGTGATATAGTCAATAAAGAAAGATATGTTATGCTTCCTGCCGACCCTGGTGAAGGTGACCCTATCCTTGGAAAATTCCGTACGGTTAGTGACGCTAAACGTTTTGCAAATAGAAGTGACATTCCTGAATTTTCACTATGGACACGTTTGAAAGTTGTTGGTGGCGGGAATAAATCATTAAAAGAAGATTTTAGTGATGATGAAGAAATTGATGATGATTTAGGTGACCTTTTAGATGATGATGCAGATCTTCCTGACCTCGAAGACGATGCGGATCTTGATGACCTTCTATGAATAGTTCGATAAAAATTCATGAAATAGTTGAAAAAGATTTGAAGGGTTCTGTACTTATTGTAGGATTTCCTAGTGTAGGTCTAATTGGTACAATTGTTGCTAATTTCCTAATTAATACACTAAAATTAGAACAAATAGGAATCATAGACAGTTCCAAATTTCCAGCCATTACAGTGATTAAGGCAGGTGTACCCCATAATCCATTAAGATTATACTCAGGTGAACAATTATGTAATGATGGCACATGCAATCAAGTTGTAGTTTGTGTTAGTGAATTTACTCCGCCTGCGGAAATGAGTAAAGAATTGGTTAGTTCACTAACAGATTGGGCTGTAAAAAAAGGATGTACAAAAATAATTTCTGCTGAAGGATTTAGTGCACCACCAAAAGAGGATGGAAAGGATAATGATGTTTATGGAATCGCATCTACAACTGGAGCAAGACCTTGGATTGAAGAAGCTAAAGTAAAACCATTTACTTTTGGAACCATAGGAGGTATTACTGGTGCTTTCTTAAATGAGGGAAAAATACGTGATTTAAACGTTCTTGGCCTTTTAGCTGAAGTAAATGAAGATGTACCTGATGCAAAGGCTGCTGCAGATGTAATCAAAGCTATCGATGAATTATTATTAGCTATTAAATTAGATCCAAAACCATTACTTAAAGAAGCTGAAAACCTTGAAAAAGAAGTGCAAAATGTACAAGAACAAGCACCACCTGAAATTTCATCTTCTATTTCAAGATATATTGGATAAGCTTATACCCCCATTTAGTACAACATATTTGTGAGCAACAAAGTTACAGACCAAATAGATGATATTTTGGAAAAAATTTCAACTATAACAAGAAAAATGAATTGGCCTGACTTGCCTGTTGATTTGAAACCACCCATTGGTGATTTTGCTTTAGTTTGTTTTCCTGCAGCTAAAATATTAAAGCAAAGCCCTTTAGATATAGCAACTAAAATCGCTTTAGAAATCAAAGACATTAAAAAAATAATCTCTGCTGAACCAGAAAAAGGATATTGTAATGTTGTCATTAACTGGAATGACATTACAATTGACGTAATTAATGAAATAAATAATGATTCTTATGCTAAGACAAATGGAAAGATAGAGAAAATACTTATTGAACACACATCTGCTAATCCCACGGGGCCTTTCCACATGGGAAGAGCTCGAAATCCTATAATCGGTGATAGTATTGCTAGACTTCTACAATACTATGGCCATAATGTAGAAACTGAATATTATGTAAATGATACTGGGAGGCAAGCTGCCACTTTAGCTTTTGGACTATCAAATTATGAAACTAAAAATAAAGGTAAAGTTGACCATGAATTAGTAGAAGCTTACCGAAATGCATCAAAACTACTGGAAGAAGAAACAGATGTTAAAGAGCAAATTTACCGGAAAATGGAAGAAATAGAGGGAGGAAATACAAAAGTACTCAAAGAAGTAAAAGAATCTGCAAAAAGAATGCTTCAAGGAATGAAAGTTTCCTTAAAACGTCTAGGTGCTGAAGCAAATAATTACTACCATGAATCTGATTTAATAGCAAATGGGAAAGTTGAAGAAGTTATCAAAAACTTAAAAAAATGTGGCATATGCAAAGAAGAAAATGGAGCTTATTATTTAGATCTCGAAAAAGAAAATATTGCTGGAAGAAATCAAAAATTCTTTTTTACAAGAAAAAATGGATTGAGCCTATACACGACTAGAGACATTGCTTACCACCTACATAAATTCAAACGATATGATAAAGCCCTGAATGTTCTGGGAGAGGACCATCGATTGCAAAGTAAATTACTTGGTATTGCTCTAAGAGAATTAGATTCTAAGGAACCTATTGGCTTATTTTATTCATTTGTAAATCTTCCGGGGGGAAAGATGTCTACTAGAGCTGGAAGAGTAGTTTACTTAGATGATATAATGGAAATGATTGTCGAACTAGCAAAAAAGAAGCTGGATGAAACTGACTTGAATAAAGAGACTAAAAATGATTTAGCAGAGAATATAGGCATAGGTTCTCTAAGATATAATATTCTTAAAGTACAAGCCGAAAAAGGATTTACTTTTAACATAGAGGATGCACTTAATTTACAAGGTGATTCAGCTCCATTTGCAATGTACTCACATGCTAGAGCTGCAGCTATACTACGGAATTATGGTAAAGATATACCCCGTATGAAATTAAATGAAAAATTATCAGATTCGGAGATAAAACTATTGAGAACTCTTTCAAAATGGCCAGATACTGTCCAAAGAGCTGTTACTAACCTATCTATTCATTATATTCCAAATTATACACATGAATTAGCTTCAAACTTTAACCAGTTTTATAGAGATTGTCCAGTAGTAGGAAATAATAATGAATCATTAAGAATTAATTTAGTATCTGCTTCAAAAAAAATATTGAATATCAGTTTAGGTATACTGGGTGTTAAAGCACCTGATAGAATGTAAAGCATTGGTGGTGAGGGAGAGATTCGAACTCCCGTGGTCGCGATCTGCAGTCGCGTGCATAGCCGGGCTCTGCCACCTCACCCAATGTAAATGTCATTCTATATCTATATTATTATGGATTTCCCGAACGAAAAATAGTACGTGATACATCAGTTGATGACATCGCCTTTTTCATATCATGTAACAAACTCTCATAATGAGATATCTGCTCTTTAATTCTATCTAATTCAGAAATATCAGCCTCATCTTTTTCTAATCTAATCTTAACTTTTTTTTCTCTATTCTGCCAACTCTCTAATTCTTTTATAACTTCTAAAATCTTATCTTCTATTTCTTTCATTATAAGAACCTTATAGTCTCAAGATTATGAGGTACACGGCAATCTAATCTTACTTTACGCCTAATATCATTTGCAAATTGTTCACAAGTTTGAGCATCTCCATGATTCAATAACACTATTTTTGGACGCGGTCTTATAGTTCTTAAATATCTCATTAACTGCCTCTTATCACTATGTCCCGAAAAACCTTCACAAGTTTCTAAATTCATATTTACTTTAACTGGAACCATTCCTCCATTTTCTCTATCATGTAGATGAATCTCATTAGCACCCTGCTGCAACCTCTGCCCCATAGTTCCTGAGGCTTGATAACCAACAAAAATCATACTATTTCTCGAATCAGGAGCCCAATGTCGCAAATATTCCATAACTGGCCCTCCATTAACCATACCTGAAGTAGCTAAAACTATTGCAGGTTCCTCTCTTCCACAAATTTCTTGCCGCATTTCAGGGCTTTCAACTTTATTAAAAATTTCTGAACGAAACGGATTATCTTGATTTTGATATATCTTATTACGTAAGTTATTATTCAAATACTCAGGATATGCTGAGTGCAAAGCTGTGGCTTCCCATATCATACCATCCAAATATACGGGCATATCTTTCAACTTACCTTCAGAATAGGCTTTCTCAAGTACAAGCATAACTTCTTGAGAACGACCAACTGCAAAAACCGGAATTAAAATCTTACCTTTTCTTTCAACAGTTCTATTAATTATTTCAGTAAGATTACGAGTACCTTCTTCTCTTGATGGTTGAAAATCTTTGTAACCACCATATGTTGATTCCATAATAAGAGCTTCAAGTCTAGGGAAATTATTAACGGCTCTATCAAAAAGCCAAGTATTTTCAAATTTAATATCTCCCGAAAAAACTAAATTATAAAGCCCTTCACCAACATGGAAATGCGCTGCTGCAGAACCTAAAATATGTCCTGAATTATGAAATGTCAACTTTAAATCAGGTGCAATATCTGTAGTATCTCCATAATTTAGAGGTATTGTATTTCTAATTGATTGTCGAATATGTTCGGTATTGTAAGGAACTCTTTTCCCTTCACTGTTCTGAATTTTTATATAATCATTTTGCAAAAGAGAAGATAATTCTCTTGTGGGGGGCGTACAATAAATTGGACCATCAAAACCATAAACAAATAACATTGGAAGCAAAGCTGAATGATCTAAATGCGCATGTGTAAGAACTACTGCATCTATTCCTTCGAGAGGAGTTACTTCAGGCGCACTTAAAAATGGACTTGGCTCCTTTTCATTTCCAGGATTGAAACCGCAATCAATCAATACTTTACTATCTTTAGTCATTAAAAGATGACAGGAACGACCTACCTCTCGATATCCACCTAATGCAGTAACTCTAATATGTTGTTCACCATCTATAGTATCACGGAATATTTTCTTACCAACTTTAGTTAGAAATTTCTTACGACCTTCTGCAATTTTATCCCCTAACATATAATTCCGAATATCTTTCAATGTTTTAGATTCCATTGGAGCTGAACGCAAGACTACTGGATTCCAACCTAACTCTCTACGAACTTTATTGAGAACTACACCTTGCTTTCCTATCGCCTTACCTGGATTTGTAGCTTCTATAATAACATCACCATTAATTTCATCAAACTTTATCTCAACAACGCCCGCTTCTTCAGGTATTATTTCGTTGAGCTTCTGTTTAGCTGCAATAATTGGCTTTCGAACACTAGGATCTGCCTTGATTACTATGCGCTTTCTAACTTTCTGAGCTAAATTACGAATTAAATCATTATTCTCAGTAAAAATTTCTACATTTGGAGTGTACAAAACCACATTAGATGCTTCCACTTTAATATCTGTAAAAGATACACTATCTGGTATGACTTCTGTCGCGACTTTCTTGACTAGTTTAATTACGTCTTCTACGGCCATTTTTGACCTCCCTTATTATTAAATTAGTAGCTATTAAGCTTCTAAATTAGTCTCAATTTTCTTTAACTCATCTGGAGAAACAGGATGATATCCTTTAGAATTTATTACGCACATTGATATGCCGTCTCCTGAAGCTGAATCTCTTTTCATTGCTGCAACTAGAGCCCTAACTCCAAGTTCTTTGCCTTGAGCTACAGTCATATTTTCTTTAAATCGATCTTCCAAAACACCATAAACAAAAGGTGAACCTGAACCAGTTGTTTGATATTTATCAGGTATTGAACCTCCCGCCGCATCAAGTGAATATACATGTGAACCTTCGGAATCAATGCCACCTAAAAGTAGCTGAACCCAGAAAGGCATATACCTTCTACCATTCATAATATTAGCCATTAATGTGGACGCGGCTTTGAGAGACATCTGTCTTCCATTCTTTAATTCATATAACTTAACTTCAGCTGATAGCCATCTCGCCAACATTTGGGCATCTCCAACTAGACCTGCAACTGTTAAACCCATATTATCGGATATTTGGAATAATTTCTTAGTAGTCTTGTGACCAATTAAATTACCCATTGTGGCCCTCATCTCTGTTGCCATTACTATGCCGTCTTTACAAACCAACCCTAAAGTGGTTGTACCTTTTTTTAAATCTTTTTCTGACAAAAATTCCCTCCAAAAAGTAGAATGTATGTTCATCGGAGCTAAGTATATTAGATTAATGGCTACTTTAGAAGCATAAACAAAATTTAAATATCGGCCACTAATCAATGTAAGAGGTTGTTTAATGTTTAAAGCCAGAATCAAAGCAGATAGTCTAAAAGAATTCATTGGAACAGTAGGTTCACTAGTGGATGAAGCAAAGTTAAATGTTACGGAAGATGGATTGCAAATTAAAGCCGTAGATCCCTCTCATGTAGCTATGATTGAGACTAATTTAGCTAAATCTGCATTTGATGTTTTTGAAGCAGAACCAATGGAAATGGGACTAGATATTGATAAATTTAAAACTGTTTTAACTGTCGCTGGAAAAACCGATATGGTTGAACTTGAAAAAGATGATGACCTAAATAGGCTCGTCGTCAACATAGGTAACTTAACAAGAGCAATGCCACTACTTGATACTTCAGGAATGCCAGACCCAAAAGTACCTTCCCTGGATTTACCGGCCTCTGTTAGTGTTGCTGTTGGAGAAATAGGACAAGGAATTAAGGCTTCAAAGACCGTATCTGACCATATTGCACTCTCAACTAGTAAAGATAGCTTTAGGTTAGTATGTGAAGGTGATAATCAGAACAGCGTGGATTTATCATTAGGAAAAGAACAACTAGAGAAATTAGATTCATCAGAGGACACCACTTCTCTCTTTTCGCTTGAATATTTTGCGCTAATGGTCAATTCTTTGCCTGCTGATAGAATATTACACATCAATTTAGGAACTGATTTACCTGTTAAAATTGATGCTGATTTAGCCGTTGATGATATGACTGGTGCCCAAGGAAATGTTAAATTTCTATTAGCCCCAAGAATAGATCGCGATTAGATGTCTAAAAAACATTTTATCCATATCTCTGACTATACTGGAGATGAACTTTGGGAAATATTAAAGTTAGCCAAAGATGTTAAAGCAAAATTTAGATCAAGAAAAGATTTTAACCATTTTAATAATAAATCATTAGCCATGATTTTTGCAAAACCATCAGCAAGAACTCGAGTCTCTTTTGAAACTGGTTTTGAATGGATGGGGGGTCATGCCTTATTTTTAGGTCCAAATGACATAGGGATTGGAAAACGTGAAGCTATCAAAGATATTTCTAGAGTATTTAGCAGATATAATGACATGATTATGGCTAGATTATTTGATCATCAACATATTATTGAACTAGCTGAACATTCAGATATACCTGTTATAAATGGTTTGACGGATTACAACCATCCATGCCAAATAATGACGGATATTTTCACAGTCTGGGAACATTTAAACACTATTGAAAATATAAAAATAGTATACATGGGAGATGGAAATAATATTGTTCATTCGTGGTTACATCTAGCAATGCGTATTCCTTTCCATTTTGTTTGTTGCTGTCCTAGAGGCTATGAACCTGATCAAGAAACTGTTCAAAGAGCTGAGGAAGCTGGCCTCTCTAAAATTGAAATACTTCATAATCCAAATGAAGCTGTGAATAATGCAGATGTAATCTATACTGATGTTTGGGCTTCTATGGGTCAAAAAGAAGAGGCTGAAGCTAGAGAAAAAATATTTAAACCGTTCCAAGTTAATTCGAATTTGATGGATTTAACAGGTAAAAACACCTTATTTATGCACTGTTTACCAGCTGAACGTAATAGAGAAGTAACTGATAAAGTGATGGAAGCTGATTATTCAATCGCCTTTGATCAAGCTGAGAATAGACTACATGTACAGAACGCAATAATGATTAAATTGAGTGAAAATGAAAATTAGGAAAGTGGGCGTAATTGGAGCCGGGCAAATGGGTGCTGGAATTGCTCAAGTTTGTGCTGGAATTGGAAAAGAAGTATTGCTCTGTGACATAAAAGAAGAATTTGTTCAGAATGGAATTAATACAATAACCAAAAATCTTCAACGAAGCGTTACTAAAGAACGAATTAATCAAGATAAAATGAATTCTACGCTCTCTAATGTAAAGACTACTTTACATAATAATGATTTAAAGAATTGTGATATTGTTATAGAAGCAATTATAGAGAATAAAGATATTAAAAAAAAACTTTTCTCTAATTTGGGTAAAATAACAAAAGAAAATACAATATTAGCATCTAATACTTCAAGTATTCCTATCAGTATTTTGGCTGAAGCTAGTGGGAGGCCAACAAAGGTAGTAGGTATGCACTTCATGAATCCAGTACCTGTGATGAAATTAGTAGAAGTAATAAGGGCAAAAACAACAGATGATGAAACATTTGGTACTACTTTTAAATTAGCTGAAGATCTGAATAAAGTCCCAGTTCTTGTTAACGACTTCCCCGGATTTGTTAGTAATAGAATTTTACTCCCTATGCTCAATGAAGCGATATTTTGTGTCATGGAGGGCGTTGCTGAACCTGAGGCTATTGATACGGTAATGAAATTAGGGATGAGTCACCCTATGGGTCCTCTAAGACTAGCCGATTTCATAGGATTAGATACTTGTTTAGCAATTATGCAAGTACTACATAGAGATATGAATGATGACAAATACAGACCATGCCCTCTTCTAATTGAAATGGTTAAGAAAGGGAAATTAGGAAATAAAACTGGTGAAGGATTCTACAAATACTAAGCACAGATTTAATTATAACCACTAATTACCTTATTATGGCTGATGAAAAAGGAACTAAAATAGAATCATTGGGTTTAGATGAAGCACTGGAGGATTTGAAATTCCTTGCACAGAAAGTTTCTGATATGTCAAAAGACCTAATGCAAAAGGCTGCAGAACAAGCTGAAGGAGTAACGGATAAGATGGGAGATGTAGTAGAATCCACTGGTGATGTTTTAATTTCGGCTGGTGAAACTATTAAATCAACAAAAAAAATGTTTGAAGATTAATAATAATCTATGATATTATTGTTTCGTCTCTACCAGGTCCAAGCGAAATAATACTAATAGGAATATTTAACTTTTCAGAAATGAAATCTAAAAATATTTCCATTTCATTAGGTACAATACCTTTAGAAATATCTATACCTGATGATGACCAACCTGCAAAAGTTTTGTAAACAGGTGAACACTTTGCAAGATAAGTAAGTGATGATGGAAAATGTTTGGTTTCTAAGCCATCTTCTCCTTTATATCCAATGCATACTTTAATTTCATCCATATCTGAAAGAATATCTAGCTTAGTAAGTGCTAATGAAGTAAATCCACAAATTCGATGAGATAATTCTAACATAACTAAATCTAACCAACCACATCTTCTTGGACGTCCTGTTGTTGTACCAAACTCTTGACCTTTATCTCTAATCATTTCCCCAACTTCATCTTCTAATTCTGTAGGAAATGGACCTGAACCTACTCTTGTAAGATACGCTTTGGTAACTCCTACGACATCATCAATTTTTGAAGGAGCAATACCTGAACCCAAAGCTGCACCGGCCGTAGTTGGACTTGAAGAAGTAACAAACGGATAAGTACCATATTCAATATCAATGTGTACTCCTTGAGCGCCTTCTAAAAGAACATTATTTCCTTCATCTATATGCTTATTTACTAATAAAGAAGCATCTGTAATAAAATCACCTAATTTATTTCTCCATTCTTTGCAAGTTTGAAATAAACCCTCTACTGTCAATCTATTATTTATTTTATAATGATTAAGTAATGCCAAATTACGAGGTAAGGCTTTCTCCAGCCTTTCAATAATTATATCATCATCTAAAAGATCCCCCATTCGAATCCCAATTCGAGAAGCCTTATCTGAGTAACAAGGACCAATTCCATTCCCAGTAGTACCTATCATAGATTTACCTTTCGAACTTTCTTCACCACCATCCAATAATTTATGATATGGCATGATTACATGGGCTCTATCAGAAATAAACAACTGGCCTCTTTCATCCCCCAAATTATCTAACTCTTTGAGCAATACATCCGGATTTACAACAACACCATTGCCTATTACACTAATGATATCTTTTCTTAAGATACCAGATGGAAGAAGATGTAACTTGTGTTTTTTACCATCTATAACTATTGTGTGGCCTGCATTATTTCCGCCTTGTGATCTGGCTACAACTTTAGAATTATCTGCTAAATAATCGGTAATCTTTCCTTTGCCTTCATCACCCCACTGAGCACCAATTATTGTTGTTACGGTCACTCTAAGGTCCCGCCTGACTTAACAATTTGAGAATATAGAGCAGGTAAAAGGAACATTGCTGAGATCATTGATGCAATCAGTAAAATTACAATGATAAAAACAAACCACCACAATGCGCTGATTTTAATCGCAAAAGCTGAAGTTAAACCTACTAATGTAACTAAGGTTGCTTCAAACAAGGTCTGTGCAGTCCTTGCAATTGCATTATAAACACTTGGCATATTCATTCCACCTTCAATAACTCTTTGAGTAATGTGTATTGAAAAATCTATTCCAACACCAATAACAATTGAGCCAATCATTACAGTTACTAAACTTAGGGGCTGACCTAATACAACGAATGTGAGGGGTTCAAGTGAAACAACCCAAACAACAGGTAATGTCGTAATAAGACCTAACTTCCAATTTCTTCCAAAAGTTAAAGTTAATATTCCGAAAACTAAAACTAAACATATAACCAATGTATTAATTTGTGAACTTATTAATTGAGCATTAACACTTGTGCCTATTGCGGCTACGCCAGTTAATTCAGACATTTTAACCGGAGCATATGCATGCTCATTTCTAATCTCATTGACACCTATTACTGCTGCTTCCATACCCTTGATATCTTTCAAAGGCATATCTACATAAATTAAAGTCTTAGAGTATTTACATTCAACACTTCCTGAAGTATCAGGTGAACAATCCATAATCATACTAATTGCTTCAGGAGTAATACTATCATAAAATATATTTAAAATAAATTTTTGTAAATCTCTGCCAACTAGTTGATTATTAGCTACTTGATCTTCATGGAGAACTTCCCAAAATGATCTTTCTATTCCTTCATCAAGTCCCAATAAATCTAAAGTTCCATCGAGTGTTGAAGATTGATTTGTTGAGAACTTAACTGCTTTCATTACTTCAGTCAAAGAAATTGCCGTGACATCAGGGACATCATTTAATCCTTCACGATTGCCATCCTCAGTTCCCGCCACTAACAAATCTACTTGGTCTAAGTGATCCACAGCATCATTGGTAACTTCATCATAATCATTCTGAAAATCTCCCCGAGCAATCATCATACCAAAAGCTCCTGCATTAAATTCAGTTGAATATTTCACAATCCCTATTAATGTTGGCTCATCATCAGGTACCATATCTAAATAATCTATATTTGTTTCAAGTAAGGGCAATACTCCAACTGAAAGCAATGTTACAACTAATAAAACAGCTAAAACGGGCTTATTATGCTCTGTTACTACCTTTGCTAACTTATGCCACTCCCCTTCTTCTTTTTTGTAATTATAATTAGTCCAAACTGCGATTGCAGGAGACATTACAAATGTACACAACAAACAAACAAAAATCCCTATGGTTAAACTCAGCCCTACTGTAAAAACAGGACCCAAGTTAGTATACATTAAACTACCAAAACCAATCATTGTAGTCAGTGCTGAAAGTGCAATCGCTCTTCCAGTAGTAGAAAGTGCTTTCATCATTTTAATCTGTGCATTTTCGCCTTCTTCTTCTGTAAAACGATTCGATAAATGCAAGCCATAGGCTACGCCTAGAGCCATTAAAATAGGACCCAAAGCAATTATTGTCGGTGTAGCTTCAATACCGGCCCAACCAATAAATCCATAAGTTATAAAAATAGAATATAAGGTAGGAACGCCTGATATCATAACAGCTCTTATCTTTTTCTGAATTAAAAATATAGCTATAGAACATAGAACAACACCTATTGGAAATACACGCCAAAATTCGGAAAAGGAACGCTCAGTTATTGCTTGAGTAACAGGTACTGGACCTGTCAACATCATACGACTGTAAGTTTGCCCATCTGGCCTACCCATATCAACGCCACGATTAATCATAACTTCATTAACTTTATCTATAATTACTGGCGGTGGGACGTCACTTGTGACACCAAATAAAATGACTGCAGTATCCCATATTCCGTCACCATTAGTATCTCTTAGAACCTTTTCAAGAACGGCAGGAGGAAGATCTTCTACAATATCATCAATATCGGACTGGCTTGGGATTTCATAATGATTTAACGTACCTGATTCAACAGCACTGTCTTTTGCGATTTGAGCACCTTGCCCTACTAATTCTGCGAAAGTAGCAGTAGCCCCATCCGATGTAGATGATGACCACTCTGCAGAATTCTCTATCATTGCATCATAAACTCTGCTGTTGGTACTGTGAAGCTCTTTAATCAAAGTAGATACGCTAAATGACCAAACTACATTATCGTAAACTCCCCCATCTGAAGGAACTATTCCAGCACCACCCTGTTCGGTTTGACCATTAGGATCGACTGTTCTTTCAATATGATCCATTTCAAGAAGAACTTGTCTACTTGTTATGTTAGCATTACTAGAAACATCATATGCATTATCTGTTTCAACATAGATTACTATAATATCGGTTGACCAATCATCTCTAACTTCAAGAAGTAATTCTTCTTCAATTGATCCCTTAGGAAGATAGACTTCCATTGCTCCATTAATATTAGTTTTACCAATTCCAATTAACATAAAAAGCATAATTACTGTCATTATACCTAATGTAATTGGCGGATAATCGGTGGTTAAATGCACAAAACTACGAGCTATAGGACTAATTTCAATTTCAGTATCTGAAGTTTCTGCCAATTTAGAAGAACCTTTAGATTTTTTAACTTTATGTATTTTCTTTGATGGTTCTGATATTGCTAACTTAGATTCAACAGATGGTTTTTTAGCTGAAGTATTCCCTATAATTTTACCGCCAAGAGCCTTGCTAATCAACTCTTGTTGCTCTTCGGCTCTCCTATCGAAGAAACGATCTATACGACCCCTCAAACCTGTTTTCTTGTCATCTCCAGACACAATCTCAGATATGTTACTAAAGAGGTGATAATAAATAGTTCACATAAGTTATAACCTTAAAATAACGGGAGCATTAATCAATTTAACAATGAGGCGTGAATTTGGAATATTAATTTTTCTGGCAATAGCCATTATTTCCTTAACATTTTTATCAATTGAGGCTGAAGGCGCTCCTGATTTGTTTATAGAAGATGTAGTATATTCTAATGATCAATCTCAAGAACGACTACTGATTGCAAGTGGAAGAGATAATGCTACTGATTACAAATACTTAATTATTGATGACATCTCAGAGTCTCCTGAAAACTGGTCAATGCCTGAATTTAATGATTCATCATGGAGTCTAGGAGGAGCACCATTTGGAGATAGACAATATAATGGAGAAGACCCAAACACAGATTGGGATACTTCAGGAAGCTCACCATACAATGATGACATTATACTAATAAGACATAAATTTCATGTATCTGGAACTGTAACATCTGCCGAAATTAATGTAGCTTTTGCAAATTATTGTACTCCTTACTTGAATGGGGATTTAATTTATAGTGAAAGTGGCGGAAATTCACATGGAATGGAATACTGGAATGATGATGGAACTAGTTCTATTGAGCCTTCTTCATTTAAGAGTGGTGAAAATGTTTTAGCAGTTTATGGAAGAGATTATGTTTATGGATCAGGGAATCAAAATAGACAGTGGCTTGATCTACAACTCACAGCTCAAATTTTTGAATCAACTAATGAATCTATAATACTTGGAGACACTGTCAACATATTAATCGAGGGAGGAAATCAAGGGAACCAAAGTGCTGAAAATGTTTTTCTAAATAGTACCACCGATACGTCTACTAACAGTAACGATTTCTTTGCTATAATGCCTGATAATTATAGTGGGAAAATATTCATTAGCTGGAGCCCTGAAAATATAGGCCTTAACCAACTTAATATCTCATTTTCTTGTAATTGTAATGAAACTAATTTGACTAATAACTATTTCATTTTAAATGTGACTACAAAGATTTACTCATTAAATACATCATTTGATAATGGACTCTTGTTTATCAATAATAGTAGACTTGTTAGCTCAATAATCCAAGTTATAAATGATGGAAGTTTAACCGACAATATAACTTTAACACATGCAGATTCGAGCTTCAATAACTGGAATGTGCAATTTGCTCCAAATAATTTTTTACTAGAGCCTGGCCAAACTCAAAATGTACTATTAACAGCCACCATACCGGAGTCTCATGAAGATGGTTTCTATAACCTTTCTTTCAAAGTTGAAAGTACCCATGATTACGTATTAACAAGAACTTTGTTGAGTAGAGGTACTACTAATGAAGTAGACTGGAGATGGATAAATTCAACGGGTTCAGAAGAATTATTTAATAATACTAACTGGACAAAATTAGGTTTTAATGATTCTTTATGGAGTGATGGAAATACTCCTTTTGGAGATACTGATTTAGATGGAATAAACTACAAAACCTTCTGGAATGGTGAAAATTATGCTTATTTTAGACATATAGTTAATATTTCGGATATTAGTCTTTATGATGGAGGATCTTTGAAGATTGGTGTTGCAACAAATAATTATGGTGATCACTACATTAACGGCATTTATGTATTTGGAGATATTGATGGAGGTGGTGGACACGGAGCTGAGTACTGGAATGAAGAAGTTCAAGTCTACACAAACTATCTAAATCAAGGCCAAAATATAATAGCAAGTGTAGTTTATAATCCTACAAATACACAATGGTTTGACCAAGAAATTCAGATTATGTTTCCACAAGCTAATTTATGGAATTACAAAACCGAAATAAACGAAATTCCAATATATCTAGATTCGACAGCTCCAACAACTAGCATCATTAAAGAAGGGTTTTACCGTAATAATTCTACTTTTGAAGTTAAATGGAGAAGCATATCAGATTATGATGATTTAGAAGGATATTATATTTATTACTTAGAAAAGGATGGAGGAAATATAGGTGAATGGATTTCTCTAGGATTTTACACCAATAATTCCATGAATTTTACTGGCCAGAATGGAATGATATACCGATTTAAATCAGTAGCTATAGATACACTTGGAAATATTGAACATAAAGGGTCTTATGATGCTGAGATGAGTATAGATTTAGACTTGCCACAATCCACTCTTTGGATAGTTGAAGGTGATTATAGATTTACCAATTTAGACGGTGTAACTCTACAATGGAAAAACAATCAAACATATGATATTCAAGCTTATTTGATTGAGTATAAAGAAGAAGGAAATCTTACATGGAATGATTTTGGATCTTTCACAGCTCCAGGCCAATATTGGTTTTCACCAGATTATGATGCCACATTCGAAATTAGATCCCGAACCGTAGATTATGCCGGCAATATTGAAAACAAAGAAACCAGCGATATAACTATCACTTTTGATAGAACAAAACCTATGGTAAAATTAAATCCAATTAATACACTTATTGGCCCTGAAAATTTGATAATTAGCATACTAAACTCTAATGAAATTTTAGCTAATATAACTTTAGAATATGCCCAAATAAATGAAAATGATGAAGTAGAACTTGACTGGAAGATATGGAGTAATAACTGGGAAAATGAATCTGCAATTATTAATTTATTAGATGGTAAAACTTATTATTTCAGAATTAATCCCTTTGATTTAGCTGGAAATTATTACACTAGAGAAACTTACCAATTTACGACTCAAATCTATTCTGAAAATAATCAAAATATCGATTTACCGGTTTATCCACTAAAACCAGTTATGATTGGGAAAATTAGAAACATGGCAATTAGTGTTGATGAAAACGGTGACGGAATCTTCGAAACCAGTTTAGAAGAATATACTGGTACGGATTTGGCCGGAATGACTGCAAACCAATATTGGATAGATTATGATAACGCTAAAGTTGTGTTTGGTAATGGAATTGATGGATATATGCCTCCTATTAATTCCTCAATGTCATTTGTTTATCATGGTTTTGACTTAAAAACTACAATAGATGCAACCCCTCCAGAACCAGTTACTATCGCTAGTTTTATTATTGAAGAAAGAAATAATGTTACTCTAGAATGGGAGCGGCCAGTAGATGCAGTAAGCTTCTTAATTGAAACTAAAAGAAATTTTACTACTGACTGGATTCCAGTAGAAACCATATACACGAATAATACTGATGAACTAAAATACAAAATCATAAATTTAAGTAGTGGTTTTCATTATTATCGAATTATTTCTATTGATAGAATGGGATATACAAACTCAGATATGGAAAATAAATTTTTAGAAATAATTATTGAGACTGAAATTATCAATGAAGTTATAGGAGAAGAAAAAACGGATAATGATATTTATAATTATGTAGGTGCTGCAGTGCTATTAATCTCAATAGCATTAGCCTCTGCAAGTTATCTATTTAGAAAGGGAGAATCAGATGAACTTATTGGTGAGGGGCCTGTATTAGTGCCTCTAGAAAGTATTACACAAGAAGGATCTTATGATGATGGAGAACAAATTCTAGATGAAAAAGATAAAGAACCTTTTAGTGTAATTTCAGGGAGCGAATTTTCTCGGCAGGTTTCATTCATATGTGAGGCTGGGTGTTCAAAGGAATTTAAAAGTAAAAGTGGCGATAAAGAAATCATGTGTCCTTACTGTGGTACTCTCGGTAAATCTCCACTATAAACTGAACAACTATCTTTAAGGAATACTTGCTTACCTAATTATGACTCCGAGCTCGGAAGTACCTGGTTTTTACAAGAAAAAACCGTCCGAAAGATTAGAATTCATCAAAGAATTTGCTGATCTTTCAGATGAAGAAGCAAATGCCATAAGTGGATATGGTGCATTAGGTGAAGAAACTGCCAACAGAATGATAGAAAATGTAGTAGGTACCTTCCCACTTCCTTTAGGTATTGCTGCGAATTTTATGGTTAATAAGAAAGAATATATGGTTCCTATGGCATTAGAAGAACCTTCTGTTGTAGCAGCAGCCACACACATGGCTAAAGGAACAAGGAAGAAAGGAGGAATTACAGCAGATTCTGATGAACCTGTTATGATTGGTCAAATTCAGTTAGTAAATCTAAAAGATCCATTTGCAGCAAAGAAAATAATAATAGAAAAGCGAAAAGAAATAATTAAACTTGCTAATGAACAGGACCCAATTTTAGTCAAGTTTGGAGGAGGATGTAAGGATATTGAAGTTCGTGTACTAGATTCTGATACGGGACCAATGGTGATAACGCATCTACTAGTAGATTGTAGAGATGCAATGGGAGCTAATGCAGTCAATACAATGGCTGAAGCTGTAGCTACAAGATTAGAAACTATAACTGGAGGTAGAGTCTATCTTCGAATTATATCTAATTTAGCAATCTACCGTAAATCAAGAGCAAGTGCAATATGGCCTGCTGAGTTTTTAGGAGGTGAAGAAGTTGTTGATGGAATCATTGAAGCATTCTCGTTTGCATGCGCAGACCCATTTAGAGTTGCAACACATAATAAAGGAATCATGAATGGAATTGATCCCGTAGTAATTGCTACAGGTAATGATTGGAGGGCAATTGAAGCTGGAGCGCACACATATGGCCAATGGAAAGAGGGACACTCTTCATTCACAACTTGGGAAAAAACCAAAGATGGAGACTTAAAAGGCAGTATTGAACTCCCGATGGCTATTGGTTTAGTAGGTGGAGCCACGTCAACCCACCCTACTGCAAAAGCATGTGTAAAAATACTAGATGTTAAAATTCCAGGAGGAGCTACAGAACTCTCACAGGTGATTTGTGCAGTAGGATTATGTCAGAATCTAGGTGCTTTGAGAGCTTTAGCCTCAGAAGGGATACAAAGAGGACACATGGGGTTACATGCTCGTAATTTAGCAGTTCAAGCTGGTGCAAATAAGACTGAAATTGATAAGGTTGCTGAAATGCTGAAGAATTCGGGTAAAGTAAGAGCAGATATGGCTGAGAAATTTTTAAACGAAATAAGAAAATAATGGTTGTTCTATCCGATGAGGCTATCTTATCTGCAATTGATATTGGTGAATTAAATATTGAACCATTTAACGTAAACAATCTAACTCCAAACGGATATGACTTAACTATTGATGAAGTCGAAATTCCTAATGAGACTAAAATATCTAAAGGAAGTCTTGTTATTCCTGCTGGAAAACGTTTTGCAGTTTCAACAAAAGAACGTATCGAATGTGGTGCTAATGTTTGTGCACAATTATGGCTTCGAACAAGTTGGGCAAGAAAGGGCATAATGTGTAGTTTTGGTAAAATTGACTCGGGATTTAAAGGGACTTTGACCTTACTTGGTTTCAATTCAGGCAGTGAAGATGTAGAATTAAAGATGGGAGAAACTTTTGCTCAAATGGTGTTTGAAATGATGTCAGGACCTGCTGCATCACTGTACTCTGAAAGAAGTGGGAATTATCAAAATCAGAAAGGAATTACCTGGTCGAAATAAGGAAGTTTATTAATTCCACAAATCCATCCCCTTCATCATTTGTAGTTATATATTTAGGATATGTATCTATTAAACCTTCATAATTCATTACTGATTTAACCCCAACTGTAGACTCAAAATACTTAAACATTGGTGAATCATTGGGTGAATCCCCAACATACAATATATTCTTACTACTCAAACCTAATTCCTTAAGGACTTTTAACGACATTTGCTCTTTATTATAATCTCCAAACCATATATTAATGTGAATATTTGATATGGCTGTACAAGCTCCTTCACCTTCTGCAAAATTCACAATATCTACTATTTCTTTAGTAGATACCTGCGTTTCTTCTGCAATATCTATTGCTAAATCCCATTGCCTAAAAGATTGATCTGAAGCCATTTTAATATATGGAAAATTAAGCAAACATTTCTCAAATAACTCATCTAATCTTCTTCTATTATTATACTGCATATCTAAATCATAAAAAGTCTTTCTAATTATCTTATCTTTGTTTTTATAAAAGAAAAAAGCTCCATTCTCTCCAACCACGGCATCAACTGGCCACCATCTAGCAATTAAATCACACCAACCAGCCGGTCTTCCAGTTACTGCTACAGTCTTCAAACCTTTTTCTCGAATTGATTCTAATGAACTATAAGCCTGACTCTTGAGTTCATCACTATTAACAAAAGTACCATCTAAATCAAATAGAATAGCTTTAATATTGCGCGATTCTTCTGTACTCATATCTATTAATGGCTTCATAAATCCTTACAAAAACCTAGTTTTAAATATACTTCGTCAATTTAAGGAGTCCGAATAGGAGCTTAATATGCCATCATTGTACGGTGCAGTCAAGAGCAAAACTGGAGAATTACTCCAAGAAAGTATGGATTACTGTAAAGGTGCACTTCAATCAGTTTCCCGTTCTTTTGCTTTAACTATTCCACTTGTAGAAAACAATATCTTAGGTCCAATTATGGTTGGATATCTAGAAGCTAGAATATTAGATACCTTTGAAGATGATATTGGAAGAAGAGAGATTACCTTAGAAGAAAGAATTCATTCTATGAATTTACTGATGGAAGTTTTAGAAAGTCCAAGCAGTCTTTCAGCTAAAGAAAAAGCTAAAACACTAGTGGATTCAGCTGATGAAATGGTCGCTAATCCTAAATATCGAGATTTAGTAAAGAATATGGAGAGCATACTTACAGTTCATGATAGCTTTGATGAAAGAACCAAAGAATGTATGGTTAGATGGTTAAAAGAAATGAATTTTGGAATGCAAAAATTCCTAAGACAAGAAGTTTACTCATTTGAAGACTTAAATGAATACTGTTACTATGTAGCAGGTACTCCATCGGGATTCTTAACAGAATTAATACGAACCCGATCTAAGGATCTCTCTGAAGAGAACTCAGCTATTTTAAGAAATAATGAAAGAGACTTTGGATTATTCCTTCAAAAAGTAAATATAATACGAGATTATAGAGAAGATATATTAGATAATGAAAAAATATTTTGGCCTGGATTTTTATTTGAAAAACATAATCTAATACCTTCCGATCTTCTTAAATCTGAACATGAAACTCAATCCATGGCTATGTTAGATGCAATGCTTGATAATGCATGTCAACATATTGAACCTGTTAAAGAATATCTTAACGCAATACCTGATGAATATGCAGGTTTTAGAGCTGGGGCTGCAGTAAACTTTGCTATGGGAGTAGGAACTTTGGAAACTATGAGGAATAATAATGAGGTGTTCTTTGGTGAAAAACCTGTTAAAATCACACATGAAGCCAGAGATAATATTCTTTCAGATCCACTAGGTTTTGTTTCTAACTGAAGCTTAATATTGCATCTTGAATATTCTATATTAATGACTCAAAAGTTGAGGCTTATAGCTGCATTAATATTTTTATCATTATTTTGTGTAATGAATACTGAAGCTGCCCCTAGTACTGGGACTATTCAAGTGGCATTTATCATGGCTGAATTCGAAGATCAAGATTTTTATGACGAACATGATCAAGATTATTTTGAAGATTTAGCATTTGGTAGTTCAGATTCTATGTGGCATTACTATGATGAAGTTTCAGGAGGCCAATTAACAATTGAAGGTGATGTTTTTGGCCCATATACTTTGGATGGAGATGCTGTAGATTATTCAAGTGGTACTTCATTCGTTAGAGACAGTGTAGAAATAGCAGATGATGATATTGATTTTAGAAATTATGATGCCGTAATGGCAATACACTCAGGGCCTGGTGGAGAATCTACAGGAGATAACGATGACATATGGTCTGCCCATTGGCCTAGTATCACAATAGATACTAACGATGGCGATTATCAAATAAAGAAAATTACTCAAATACCTGAATATGAACAATCTTCTGGCGAAAGAGAGCCACTGGGTGTATGGTGTCATGAATTCGGACATGAACTTGGTTTACCTGATTTTTATGATACTGATGGGTCCTCCGAAGGATCTGGTAATTGGGCAGTTATGGCTGCTGGATCTTGGGGGAATAATGGAGAAACACCCGTTTATTTTAGTGCATATTCAAGGTACTGGCTAGGATGGGAAGAACCGATACTAATTGAAGAGGATATCAACAACTTAGTTCTTGAACCTATATCCGAAGGGGGAGAAGTATACAAACTTCCAATACCAGGAAATTGGTCTAATTCTAAACAATATTTTTTAATTGAAAATAGACAACAAACAAATTATGATTCTTACTTACCTGGTGAGGGGTTGCTTATTTGGCATATTGATGAAGAAGTCCTAAATTCAAAATGGAGCTCAAACACAGTGAATAATGATGAAGAGCACAAAGGAATGGATTTAGAAGAAGCAGATGGTAATGACGATTTAGATAGTGGAGCTAACCGGGGAGATACAGGTGACCCCTATAACTCAGGTACATTTTCAAAAGATAGCTATCCAAATTCTCTAGCCTATAATGGTACCGAATCTGGTTGGAAAATTGAAAATATTGAAACTAGCGGCGATAACATCATTTTAGATATTAGCTTCTTGTCTAAACCACATGCTGTAGCTGATGCTGATGAGGCTGTGATTACAGAGGGTTTAGAACTTCAATTCTACGGCAATGAGTCATGGGATGAAGACGGAAATATTGTAAATTATACTTGGGATTTTGGAGATGGGGAATTTGCATATACTGACAATCCAAGTCATATTTTTATTGAGAATGGAAGCTATGATGTTGTACTAACTGTAAGAGATAATAACGGACTTGAAGACTCTTTTATATTGAATATTTTTGTTAATAAAAGACCAATTCCAGTTGTACAAATTTCTAAATTTGTAATAATGTTAGGTGAAGAGATTACATTCGATGCCTCGGATTCTTATGATATTGATGGTGAAGTTGAGTTTTACCAATGGAATTTTGACGATGGCTACACCTCAAATATGGCTACAATTGATCATGAATACAAAAACTCAGGAATATACAATGTATCTCTAAAATTAATTGATGATTTAAGCGATATAACAACAGTATATTACATAATAGAAGTCATAAACAGATTACCTATAGTAGATTTTTATTTCGAGGGAGGTAATAGAACTGCAACCACTATATTCGAGTTTTATGATTCATCATACGACGAGGATGGAGAAATTGAACAATGGTTCTGGGATTTTGGTGAAGGAAATACATCAGATGATGTAGCATGTAATCAAAGCAAAAACTATTGCAATAAGGTATTCTGGTTTCCTGGGACTTACAACGTGACACTATTCGTAACTGATGATCAATTGGGTACAAATTCAACAACCATCGAAATTACCGTAACTCCCACGCTTCCTCAACCCCAAATTAGAATACCTGACGGTTTGAGACTATCACCATTGACTATGTCCAACTTCAAAACGTGGTATATACCTGCGGAGAGATTAATATTACTTGATGCAAGTCCTACATGGGCTTGCTGCATATGGAAAGAGGATCGAGCCGATGTCGAATACTTTTGGACTATAGAAGAGGAAACTTACTTTGGAAAAACTGTGCAATATTATTTTGGCCAAGAAGAAACCTCAATACAATTGAGAGTTGTTGATAGTTGGGGCAATGAGAAAACAAGAACATTCACAGTTGTTCCTCAAACCGTGCCTTTGATAACGATTGAAAATTGGGAGGATTACACCGAAATAGTAGTAGGTTATGACATGACATTCCAGACTATCTCAGAAGATGGTACCTTTGATTTGTACAGGTGGTACATACAAGAACGTAAATTAGATGATGATTATCTATTAATTGATGACATAAATACAAATGATTCACTCCAATTCCCTGTATTTTCAGAAGGCGAATATCTAGTAAAGGTATCTGGAAGACACACTGAAACCAAATTATGGGCTGAAAATTTCTCTTTTACAGTATTTATCTACAACAATCCTTATGCATATCTTGAATTCAATAATACCATAAATGAAGGAAATTGGGTGACTTTTGATGCTAGTACCTCATCCGGTTTCTGGAATGGATCTGAATCTCGTATTGCGCAGAGTCTTAACTTAAATTATGAATGGGCTTTGGATGGAAAAACACTAGCTGGTAATGATAAGATTATAACTGTACTTATGGAAACGGGGGGAGAACATAGAATCGACTTGCTTGTATCTCAAGAACCAGTAGGTTCACAAATATTCATTACCACCTTTTACGCAGATTACAAACCATGGGGAGTGCTAAGTACACATCCTAGCAACCCACGATATGGTGAAGACTTTGAAATTTATCTTAATGCATATGACGAAGAAGGTGAAGCATATATTAATTTTTTGAAAATAAGTGTATATGACTATGAAGGTACACAAAGAGCTGAATTACTGTATGAAGATCAAGGTTCTAATTTTAATATAATTGTCGAAATAGAGTATACGGGAACTATAATTTTAGAATATGAATTAATCGATGAAAAAGGAAATTACAGAACAAATATTAGTACTATCGAAGTTCTTGGCTGGCCAGATATCTATATTGAATCATTAGAAATTGAGGGGACAAAAGAGAAAGGAAAAACTCAAAATATTGAATTTATTTTAAAAAATTATAACAAAACTTATGAATCTGTACTATACAATGGAGCAGTTGCCATTGGTACAGTTGACTTATTAATTAACGATGAAATTGTTAAAAGTTGGAATTATAATATTGAAGGTGAAGAATCTCAAGTCTTTAATTTCGAATGGATTGCGCCTGCCGGATATTATGAATTCGAAGTAATAGCTTCTGTTTCAAACGGAGAGACTATTCTAGAAAATAATAATATGACAAAGTCAGCTACTTTTAAGGCCGATGTTAAATCAAGTATTTTACCATATCCAAATTTTGTTACAGCCTCTGTATTATTAATAGGAATTTCAGTTTTAAAACATAGGAAGCCTAATTAACCACAACTAAATATTCAACTATGGCTGCAGCACCACCCCAGATGAGAAGAATACCTACTGAACAATTTTTTGATCTGAGAAATTGGAGTGCAGATAAGGCTGAAGATTATGGCGGTAAAGCGTCTATGATTGTTCATACTATGATGTTGAGTAAACCAGAACAAATCAAACAAATAACTACTGAACTTCATGATGGAAACATGATTTTGATAGATTTTACTCCACTTACTTCAGATCAAGAAACTTTACACAAGATACTTGCTGAATTAGAGAGAGCTGTAGCTGATATAGATGGCGACTTAGTTGGTGTAAGTCAAAAATGGATAGTGGTTGCTCCAAGTGGTGTAAGAGTTTCAAGAAAGAAAATGAGTGTTTAATTCATAATGCAAATAGCAGTTATTGGTAGTGGAATGGTAGGGGCACTTATAGCTACTGAATTATCAAAAGAATATCAAATAACCGTTTTTGATAATTCAAAAATTAGTTTAGCCAACCTTGAAAATAATAACCAAAATATAAAACTCAAAATAGTAGATGTTAATGATACACTTTTTGAAAAAGAAATAAAACATTATCAATTAGCAATTAATTGCCTTCCTGGTTTTATGGGTTATAAAATATTAAAAAAACTAATAACTCTTGGTATTTCTTGTACGGATATTTCCTTTATGCCCGAAGATTGTCTTAAACTTTCAGATCTTGCGCTAAAATCAAATTGTACAATTATTCCTGATGCAGGTGTAGCTCCTGGATTAAGTAATTTAATTATTGGCCACATAGCTGCAAACAATGATATTATTGAAATTCGAACTATGGTAGGAGGCCTTCCAAAAGAGAAAAAACCACCTTGGAATTATAAGGCTCCTTTTTCCCCAATAGATGTTATTGAAGAATATACGAGACCTGCTAGAATTAAAAGAAATGGTGAAATTAAAATTAAAAAAGCTTTATCTGATATTCATAATTTTGAAGTGGAAAATATAGGTTCTCTTGAAGCTTTTTTAACAGATGGGTTAAGAACTTTACTTAATTCAGATAAAAAAATATCCAAAATTCCAAATTTACTTGAATATACAATTAGATATCCAGGTCATGCTCAATTGATAAAAAAATTAATTGATAAAGGAGGATTTTCAGATAATATAGTAAACTTTAACGGAAAGAAAATGACACAAAAAGAAAAAACATGCATCCAGTTATTTGATGAATGGAAATTATCCGAAAATGATGATGAGTTTACTTTTATGCTAATTACTGCTATCAAAAGAGATGGAACTGAAATTAACTATACTGTTTATGATGAAAAAACTGAAGGATGGAGTAGTATGGCTAGAACAACAGGTCTAACGGCATGTGCTTTTGCAAAGCTAATTGCTGAAAAAAATATAACCAAAACTGGAATTATCTGCCCAGAGGTATTAGGTCAAGACAAAAATAATTATGACTTTGTTACAAACTTCCTTAAAAATAAAAATATACGCATTACATGTAACTAAATTTTACTTTTAAAAGGATACCAACCAACTAGTATTGCAATAAAAGTCAGGACCGAACCCAAACGAAAAACTTCTTGAAAACTCATATTAACTAAAAGTTCTCCAACTACAATACTACCAACTCCACTTCCCAATAAACTAAATGAAGTTAGAAGACCCATCGCTCTAGCTCTAAGTTGATAAGGTATATTGTCAGCTATAATTGCTCTAGCACCCAGAAAATAAGTCATATATATGGGAGGCAAGAATGCTAAAGTCACAAAATAAATATTAGTTGTTGATGAATAAATTATTAAACTAAGAAATACAGTTATAGTTGAAGCTCTTATGGCCTTTTCACGGGGATAATTATCAACTAATTTTCCAATATAAGGGGCTGTAATAGCATGGACAATGCCACTGAGTAAAACTATAATTCCCATTCCAAAACTAGATCCTGCGACTTCTGTTAGATATATTGGTGAAATACTTAAAAAGAACATATAACCTAAAAACATTATAAAAGTTGTAAAGAAAAGGCGAGATATAGGCCAAAAATATTCTGCGAAATTTAACTTGATAACTTCTCTAGGCACATATCTTTCTGTAGAACCCATGTAACCAACTACTGCAAAAACACCCAAAGAGGCCGTCAGTAAGAAAGAAAAAACAACGGTAGGATGAGATGAACCATAATCCTCAGATATTACAAGGAAACCTCCTAGAAATGCACCAGCACCCCAACCAAAACCTAGAGCTGCCTCAAGTTTTCCCATTAATGTTGCCCTTGCCTCAGGGTCTAACTCAGAAAATAGTGTTGCAATCTGAACCATACCACCAAGAAAAAATGACTGCAAAGTTCGAACTAATATCAATCCAAATGGCCCCAACCAAGGCAAAGGAATATACAAAATTGATGAACACATTGCACATAATACAACAACAGCTTTGCGATTCTGCCAACGATCTGCTATAATTCCCCAAAAAATAGAACCTGCAACAAGCGCAAAATTAGGTAGGCCCACTACTAAACCTAATGTTCTAAAATCACCAAGAGCATTTGCTTGCATCCTAACTAAAGTAAAGGCTAAACCCTGTGTTAAATTATAACACAAAGCACCGAATAGGGCAAGACCTATCTTATTTTGCACTCTCAGCCATTGATAGTGCTATTTAATCAATGACACTGTACCTTTTTGACGAGTTATCTATGTCTGGAAAGGAAATCATGCCTAAAGAGAAAATTCTTTTGAAATTTGGAGGATCACTAATTACTAAAAAAAATAGCCGCTTACCTGTAATTAATAATGAGAATTTAGAAAGAATTGGGAAGTTACTAAATAACAATAATTATGATATTATTATAGTACATGGTGCCGGATCATTTGGACATCCTATTGCCCAAAAATTTAATTTAATTGATGGATTAAATAACAGTACTGAACAAAAAGAATCTATTATAGAAATAAGAAAACAAATGCGAGAATTAAATCAAATCTTATGTGATATTATAGATGAAAATGGTATAAAAACTAAATCTATAATTCCTTCTAAGACAATGAAAACGAAAGGTGCAAGACAAATCTCCCAATTTCCAAAAAAAATGTTTGACGATATTATAAAAGAAGGTTGTATTCCTGTTACTTTTGGAGACGTAACTGATGATGAATTACAAGGTATAAACATACTAAGTGGGGATGTTATTATGAAGGAATTAGCACGAATATACAAACCTATTTTTTCAGTATTTATAATGGATCTTCCTGGCGTTATGGATGGTAATCCTAAATCTGAAATAAGTGATATTATTCCTGTAGTTGATTCTAATATTATTCAAACATTAAGAGAAAAAACTGAAGTTAGTGAAACTACTGATGTTACGGGAGGGCTAATTGGAAAGTTAGAATGTGCTCTTGAAATAGCCGAATATAGTCAATGTTGGATAACTAATTTGGATTCATTAAAAAACATTTTAGAAGGGAAACCTAGAGGCAGTAGGATTGTGCAATGAAAGAACCGGGCAATGATGAATTAGCCCAACTTTTTATTTCAGTAATAGGAAATGAATTTACTGTCGAAGAAGCTTCAGAGAAATCAGAACTAAGTATAGAAAAAGTAGCTGAACTAATTTCAGATCAAGACTCATTAAAGTTCTTTAAAAAAGAAGGTGAGGACGAACTAAAGATATCCTGTAATTATTCTTGGATTTCTAAGAATCTTTCTAAAAAAATGAAATTACGTAATAAAGAAATTGAGGAAATTGATTCGATAATGGAAACGAAGTTCCCAAAACATGCTGAACAATATTGGTCTGAAGATAATAAGATTACTAGAGATTTAACATCAAGAACATTGGGTGAATGGGTTGAAAGTGAACTTAGCTTCTTAGCTGGGTTCTCACTGTGGTTTAGAGAAAAGGAATTAGATGGGAATTTAGACTTATCAACACTAGTATCGGATGCAATGGGTGAAAACGTTTCGGCATCAGGAAATATTGAGTTTGATAGAAAAAGGCTTGAATTGTTAAAAACTTTAACTACAAATGCATTGATAGCTCTAAAAGATATGAGTCCGGCTGGAAAAATAGCATACCGAAGCATGGATGTTGCAATAATAAAAGGGATATCTGATGGAGATGAGAATTACGCTAATAAAATGAAAAATAGGACACTACCACAAAAAAAATCGTGGTGGAAATTTTGGTGATTTAAAAAATATTATCTTGGAGTTTGAGTACCAGGTTTGTATAAATCATTAGTATCTTTATCTCTTTGTTGAATATTAGATTTTTTTGCCAAATCTCCATTTAAATCAATAAAATACAAATAACCTTCTTCTCTTTCTACTGTTGCCTTTGAAATCAACGTTTTCTTTCCGCCTTGATGCTTCCATACGGTACAATCTTTTTCAACAAAATAAAGAAAACCATCTGGTTTGGGTAATCCTAGTTTTTTAACGAGTTCAGCCATTATTTTTGATCAACCACAATCTTACAAGGCGTTGGAAGTTTATGCGATGACTTCCTCAAAGCTTCTTTAGCCTCAAGAAGAAATGCATCAGAAGTTCTCAATGTAATTAATTTTTGACCTGATTTAACCCTAGCTGCAGTTCCCACTGTTTTTCCAAAAGACTTACGCATACCCATTGAAACACGATCAGCCCCGGCACCTTGTGCTATTTTGTTATGTCTTAATACATGGTGAGGATATACTCTAACCTTCAGATGATATCCCTCACGACCTGCCACTTCCTGAATATATCTATTTGCAGTGACTCTCGCCGATTCTAAGGCATTATGCCTTACAAGACATTCTTCATCTGCTGATAATGTAACTTTAACACTAAAATCGGTTGTTGCAGAACCTATGTCAAACTTAGTTATACGGCTTGCTGGAACGCCACCGATGTACTCTTTTCGAGTGTATGCTTTTTTCTTGCCCCGAAACATATGGGCAGGATTCTTCTTAGCCATTTACTAACCTACTTTTTGTGCCAGATTGTGTTCTATTTAAATCTTTACGTAATCATATGCTAAGATTAGAGTATTAAACCCCAATCTGTGTGTAATATGATATGAACATCCATGAATACCAAGCAAAAGGTCTATTTGCGCAGTATGATGTAAAAACACTTAGAGGCATTGTGGCTTCAAATTCTACTGAAGCTGCAGAGGCTTGTAAAGAATTAGGTGGAAATATTTGGGTCGTTAAGGCTCAAGTACACGCTGGCGGTAGAGGCAAGGGTGGAGGAATAATACTGTGCCGTTCACCTGATGAAGTTTATGAAGCAGCAGGGAAATTGATCGGTTCAAGGCTAATAACTCCCCAAACTACGGCTGAGGGTGTTGAGGTTAGAAAAATATATGTTGAAGAAGGATGTAATATCTCAAGAGAACTGTATCTAGGAATTGTATTAGATAGAGAAAGAGATTTACCAGTTATCATGGCGTCAACTGAAGGTGGAGTCGAAATAGAGGAAGTTGCGAATAAAAATCCTGAAAAAATTCTGAAAGTTCATATTGATCCAATTACTGGCCTTGGAGATTGGCAAGCTAGAAAAATTGCATTTGGACTCGGATTAAAAGGCAATCAAATTAAACACTGTGCTAAATTTATGAAAAGTCTATACCATTTATTTGTAAACTTAGATTGTTCTATTGTTGAAATTAATCCTCTTGTAGTTAGCTCTGATGATGAAATTATTGCTTTAGATGCTAAAATAAATTTTGATAGCTCGGGTCTTTTTAGGCATAACGAAATTGAAGAATTAAGAGATGTTAGTGAAGAAGAACCTCTTGAAACCAGAGCAAATAAAGTTGGATTAAATTATATTAAACTTAATGGAGAAATTGGATGTATGGTTAATGGAGCTGGATTAGCTATGGCTACAATGGATATTATCAAACTTCATGGAGGTGAACCTGCTAATTTCTTGGATGTTGGAGGAGGTGCTGATTCTAAGCAAGTAGCTGAAGGATTCAAAGTAATCTTATCTGATCCTGAAGTTAAAGCTATATTTGTAAATATTTTTGGAGGAATAATGAGATGTGATTTTATTGCTGAAGGAATTATAACTGCTGCAAAAGAAATCAATATGGCCGTACCATTGATTGTTAGGCTTGCTGGAACCAATGTAGAATTGGGTAAACAGATGTTGTCAGAATCAGGATTAAACTTGATATCTGCAGATAACATGAATGATGGAGCGATTAAAGCAATTAACTCAATTGGAGGTAAAGCATGAGTATTTGGTTGGATTCTAATAGTAAAATAGTGGTACAGGGTATTACTGGTAAAAATGGCCAATTTCATACCGAACAAATGCTAGATTATGGTACTAAAGTTATTGGGGGCGTTACACCGGGTAAGGGTGGCCAAGAGACTCAAGGATTACCTATATGGAATACAATGTCTGAAGCATCAGATGCTGGTGCAAATGTTTCATGTATTTTTGTACCTCCTCCATTTGCTGCTGATGCTATAATGGAAGCTGCAGACTCAGGCATTGAATTAATCGTGGCAATTACTGAAGGAATTCCTGCACTAGACATGGTCAAAGTAAAGAAATACATTGAAAATATAGATACGCGTCTTATTGGACCAAATTGTCCAGGTATCATAACTCCTGGAAAAAGTAAAGTGGGCATTATGCCAGGTCACATACACAGAAGAGGAGATGTGGGAATTATCTCTCGTTCAGGAACACTAACTTATGAGGCCGTAAACCAAGTTACTGAAATCGGTCTAGGACAATCTACCTGTGTTGGTATTGGCGGAGATCCTGTAAATGGAACAAATTTTATTGATTGTCTGGAAGCTTTTGAAAAAGACAATAATACTAAATCTATTATTATGATTGGAGAAATAGGTGGTAATGCTGAAGAGACTGCATCTGAATATGTGAAAGAATTTGTCTCAAAACCTGTTGTTGGCTTTATTGCTGGAAGAACAGCCCCTCCTGGCAAACGTATGGGGCATGCTGGCGCAATCATATCTGGTGGAAAGGGAACTGCTAAGGCAAAGATGAATGCTATGGAGCGTGCTGGAATTCATGTATCTGAAAATCCTTCAGAATTAGGGAAAAGACTTGAAGAGATACTTTAGTTGATGAAATTACACTGGACACTGATTCGTATTGCATATTTGGGTAAATCATACCATGGTTCACAGATACAGCCTAATGTAATTACAGTAGAGCGTATTTTAACTGAAAAACTTGAAGAATGTGGGGCCTCAAAACCTAAATTTGCAAGTCGAACTGATAAAGGTGTCAATGCAATTGCTAACATTATCCTAACTAGCTCTGAAAAAAGTAGTGAATTATTAGCTGGTAAATTAACTGAAAAATTGAGTGGCCATGATATATGGGTTAATGGATTCTGTGAAGTTAAAGAACATTTTAACCCTAGAAAAGCTACTTCAAGATTATATCGCTATTTAATTTATGGAAATTTGAATGTAGACGAATTTAGTAAAGCAATGAAAACTTTTGAAGGTATACATAACTTCGAAAAATTTTCAAAAAAAGATAAAAGAAACAACCCTAATCCAGAAACTGAAGTTTTCAATATCTCTATAAGCAAAATCAGAAATGGTTTAGCATGCGATATAGAAGGGCGATCATTCCTTTGGCATCAGGTTAGAACAATGGTAGGAGCTGCATGCGATGTGTGTAGAGGTGCAAGAACTGTAAAGGACATAAGAAAAGCTTTAGATGGTGAATCTATATATTTTACAGTTAGTAAACCTGAATTTCTCACATTATTACAAGTAAATTATGAAAATATATATTTTGAAAAATTAAAAACACCCCGAGAAGTGATTAAAAAACATAAGTTGGTTCTTGCTGAAACAGCATTCTGGGATAACATAGTTAGTTATCTAGATAAATAGTAAACTTTATATAGAAGTTTTGAAGAAGTTGCACATGATATGCCTAGGAAAAGTTTCTCACCTTAATTCCAAGAATTTAGCAATCGTTTTAGCTAAAGAAAAGGTAAACAAAAACACAAAGATTTTTGATTCAGAAATGAAACTAGTTGGAAGAGTCGTGAATATTTTTGGGCCTGTAAAAGAACCTTACCTAGCTATTTCTGCCAACAAAGGATTCAGAATAACTAGATTAGTTGGTAGAGAGGTCTATAGAAAATGAAACTTAAATGTCCCGAATGTGAATCACTAAAAATTAAAGATGAAGGTGACAGTGTTATGTCATGCAATGATTGCGATTTAATTTTTGATTCAGGACCTAAATGGACCAGTTATAATCCCGACACAGTTGTTCCATCAATTCCCCAAGAACAAAATATAAATTCTAGAACCATTATGAAATGGCAGAAGGAAACAAGAACTGGAAATTTAGCTAGTAGAAGTATCCTTCTAGCTTCGGATGAAATCGAACGAATTGCATTTGATTTAAAAGTAGATAATACTATCAAAGAATCTGCATTAGAAATATTTTCAAGCTCATCTAAAGCTGGACTTGTAAGAGGAAGAAGTAGTGAAAAAGTTGCTGCAGCTGCAATCTACACTGCATGCCGGATGGAAAATGTTCCTAGAACTCTTGATGAAGTTGCAGATAAAACTAACTTAAATCGAAATGAATTGAGTAGATTACACCGATTAATAACACGTAAGCTTAAACTAAAAATTAGTATTACAAATACCTCAAATCTTCTCCCACGTTTCTCAGATAAACTTGCATTAAATAGAAATATAGAAATATATGCACAAGATATAATCAATACTGTAGAAAATAGCGATTATAGACAAGGTATTTCCCCAACTGCATTACTAGGTGCATCATTATATTTATCTTGTAAAAAATATAAGGTTAGAAGAAGCCAATTAGAAATCGCTAAAGCTGTTGGCACTTCTGAAGTAACTCTAAGAAATAGAGCGAAAGAAATTATCAAACTAATCTAAGAAATATAATAAAAATAA
>Ga0206683_10000274_pt1 | contig 38907 bp, 47 predicted proteins | sample M280m12015metaG_FD_155483 | JGI IMG/M metagenome (GOLD analysis project Ga0206683, IMG submission 155483) | Ammonia-oxidizing marine archaeal communities from Monterey Bay, California, United States - M2 80m 12015 | ecosystem: Environmental > Aquatic > Marine > Intertidal zone | place: USA...
ATTTACATATAAATAATACATATATTATTTCATGTAACTCATTTTTAGAGCACACCCTGTAGAAATGAATTTTTTTTTATTTTTTTTCTATATTTGATGAAAAAATAGAAAAAAGGTGTTCTCCCAGGGGGGTGCTCTATTTTTCCACCCGCACTCTAACGCTACTCCCCCTGTTACCTGTAAGTGGTGAAAAGTAGCAGTAGTGCTGTGTCGGGTAGTTTTTGGCATGGGCAATAGCATCCTATGTTTTTAGTAGTAGTTTTTTCCATGGGCAATAGCAGTCTATGTTTTTAGTAGTAGTTTTTTGCGACCCTCATTTAGTGACTAATAGCAGGGTCGCTGTGTCTATATATGGTCGTGTTAGCGCACGGGTTTTTCCGATTTAGGCATTAATTACAAAAAATGATATTCTAAAATCGATTATATAGGACTAAACTATATGGTTCAAACAATGTATTTGTTGGTATAAATATATAAATACATTCTATAAATGCCTTTGAAGACTAGAAAATGTCATAGCTGTAATCGTAGATTTGCATATTTGATAGGCGTAAATGGTAGTTTAATGTGTTCAGGATGTTATGGATCGAAGTACAGGTACGAATACCTTGAAGAAGTGGCAAGTTATCGATAAGTCGGCATCTACCCCCAAGACATGCAATGAGTCGTCGAGGTCACGCGTGTAGCATATGTTCACAATAGAAGGTATTCCCTTCGGAAAATAACGCTGTCTCCATGCTAAAAATAATGGGATTTGGTCGTGTGTGATGTTTACTAGTAGTGTGTCTATGTTATAGGTCATGAGTATGAACTCAAACCGTATAGTGTTTCTATGAGGTACGTCTAATTTTGTACAGTATATTCGTTTTCTATTAAAGATAAAATCATCAAACGTTTCACTCTGCGGATCACAGTAACCTTCTAGCTTTTCCGTAGCCAGATATAGATATTTCATGATATAAATAACCATTCCATGTATTTATATGCGTTTCACAACAATCACCGGTAAGGCTAAGAAATATGTCGAAAAATATTTTGATATTTATTCAATTAGATGTGAATTTACAGCTGCTTCATTAGTAAATTTGCAACCCCAATGTCCGATGATCAACGACGAAACTAAACTGTATGGTACCTTTAAGAATCGGTTGTATCATTTCCCAACGATACGAGAAGAATTAAAGGCGTATTTACAATCGAATACGGACGACATACAAGTGAATTTTATCTTAGCCACGAAAAGTTGGGAAGATGTTTTCAATGCAAAGGCAACAAAAGAATTGATAAACCCGCCGACAGTAAAGATAGAAACTAAAACTATATAAGTATATTATTTTTAGATTAAATGTCCTGGACACCTGTAAAGACTGCATGTGGACTTTACGAGTTTAAACATAAAACAGGATTACGTGTACTTTTGTTTCCTAAGGATGGATTGGAGGTTACTACTGCTAATATCACCTACCATGTGGGGTCTCGAAACGAGGGATTGGGAGTCCGCGGGGCAACTCATTATCTTGAACACGGGATGTTCAAAGGTAGTAAAAACTTCAATAAAGAGAAGGGTAATGGAATGTGGGCGTTGGAAACCATGGGTGCGTACATGAATGCCACTACGTACACGGATAGAACCAATTACTTCTCGGTGGTTGAGAGTGATAAACTAAACGAAGTGATTTCCCGTGAAGCAGACCGTATGAAGGATCCTTTGCTGGATGCTCATGAGCTTAAGAACGAAATGACCGTCGTTCGCAACGAATTTGAGCGTGGGAACAACAACGATTTCGAAGTGTTGCAGAAACGTATTATGGCTATGGCGTTTATGGCTCACCCCTACCATCACAGTACCATTGGGTGGAAGTCGGAGATCGAGAATGTAAGTCGTGATGCTTTGAAAACGTTCCACGATACCTTCTACAAGCCTAGTAACGCAACGTACACTTTTTGCGGTAACTTTGATTGCAAAACGGTGTTGGATCTTCTAGACACTGAATTTGGGAGCAGGTACGAGGATGGTTATGATAAAAGTATTCCGGATATGTACACTACGGAACCGCCTCAGATGGGTCAGCGTCGAACTGTGATGTATCGTCCTACGAACTGTGCCCTTATGTCGATCTCGTTCAAAGCTCCAAATGGACTTCATAAAGATGCTATCGTCCTGGAAGTTATTTCCAATATAATTTCTAAGGGTCCCCAGTCTATGTCAGAATCGTACAAACGAGACAATGCGTGTCCCGTCCACGACATTATTGTGGATTGGGAACGTATGCGTGATCCTTATTTGTTTAGTATTTGGGGTACTACAAACTTTGCTAGTAAGGAAGCGTTGCAGAAGGCAGAAGATGTTATCGGGGAGATTACAAAGAATCTGAAGGTAAAGAATTTAGATTCCGACATGGACCGTGCAAAGGTTTACATTCGAAACAAGTGGAACAATGAAATGATGGGGACAAGAAAGATGGCTAGTGCTATCAATGAAGCTATTGCCCGCGGTGATGCCTACGATGTCTTTAATCGCTTTAATGTGTTGGATAAAGTTACGACAACCGATATTATGCGTGTGGCTAAAGACATTTTCAACGAAAAGCGAAGTACAGTGGGTTGGTTACTACCCGGTGAAGTACCTAAGGGAATTAAACCTGGAAGTTATAAAGTGTTAGAGGGTGAAACCTTCGAACTGTCTGACTTACCAGTTCCCAGTAGCTCTTCCTTTGAAATTTCACCGACTGAGCTAACCAAGTATAACTCAGACAAGACTGACATTCGGCTATCTCTCCAACATGTCGATTCTTCCGTAAAGGCGTACGCATGTAGGTCTATTCTTTGTGAGTTGATGACAAAGGGGTTTAAGATGGCGAAGCGCAATTGTGTGGAGAAAGAACTGTACGAATTTCTGAGTGAGCGTAATATCATGCGTCAGGTTGCGGCAGGAGTCGATGCTATTCATATTATGGCATCTGTTCCCAACGAAGCGAAGACTTTGAAATCGGCTATATCTCTTATCAATCATGAGATTTTGAAACCTATTATGAACGAGAACTCGTTCAAGTATCTCAAAGGTAAATGGTTGGCAGAATTACGTGGTAACAAGAGCAATGTGAACAATATGGCAAAGGTTGTATTTTCTCAGTCGTTGTTTAACAAAGGCGATCCAAATTACAAGCATGGGTTTGATAGTATAACAAATACATTGAAACGGTTGACGTACGACGATGTAAAGCTGTATCAAAAGAGTATGAATTCCTCTACCCGTTTAGTGACTATTGTTTCCCCGAACGATGTCGAAGGTCTTACGAATGAAAAATCTTATGTCCGGGACTACAGCAACGATGTTAAAGAGCAGGCTATGTCACGCGATATTCGCATTCCCGGCAAGTCATCTGTAGTAGTGAAGTATGGTATGGTAATTCCCGAATATTCAGATGCTCTGCATTTGGCTGTCGCTGTACTTGGAAATGGTTTTTCCGGGATGCTAATGCAGATTGTACGTGACAAGTATGGACTGACATACGGTATCAATAGTCGTTTGAGGCATGGGAAAGGTTGTGCGATCTTTGAGATTACGGGTACCTTTTCACCGACGTTATTGGACGAGGGTATTCGACGAACCAACGAGGTGTTGCATGAATGGCTGGGACGAGATTTGACCGAACATGAAGTTGGTATTCAGAAGATGGAAATGATTGGGTCTCGCAATGTTCAGTTCGATACACCTGGAGCTTTGGCGAGTGCAATTCACCAGAACAAAATAATCTATGGCGATGTAAACCGTATAAATAATTTCGAGAGCCTGATACATGGTGTATCATTGGACGATGTGAATGCGGCAAAGTCTGGTATCGAATTTGAAAAATTGGCATTGATTAAAGTAGGTACTTTTTAACAGTATAAATATTTATTAATATCATTTAAATGTTGAGATACGGTCCATATCTGTACTCTGTCTTATATCTCTTGAGTGTGATGGTAGACAATACGATGATTTCCGGTTTATTGTTTGCGATTGCACTGTTCTACGTGTTCATAAATTTAATATATGAATGGGATGACATTATAATAGTTACACCGTTGTTCATCTTCTTCTGTGCGTTTAGCCCTACACCGTTTGATAAAGTGGCGACCATAACGGTTCCTATCCTCGAGTTTATTTTCTTTTGGTGGTTTCACATCTTGCGAAAAAATAACGAGTGCAACGATGGTTATTTGGAAACATGTCGTAAGTCGGTGATTTTATCATCTACACTTCTTTTAATATCTGTATCGAAGGCACTGGAGGATGTGGGTTACACCATACTAATATCCTCTTTATGTATTGTGGTAGCGGTATGTATATTTATATACGTACACATGGACGTATGTTTTTCAAAATCAAAAAAACAATATGGTCTAACGAAGAACGATGAACAAGAGGAGTTATTTGGTATAAATGACGATATGATTTAAGGAAATGAACGACGAGGAAGAATGCACGTGGGTCAATTTAAAAATTCTAGCGAAACTACAACCCTTTGAACGATTGGGTACTAGACGATCGCACTTCGAGATAAATCCGTCCAACACACTTCAGGAAGCTATTTATCGTTGGTGGAATGGGTCCAACCGTGAGTCGGATTTCAACCGTATCAAAGATCTGTACAAAACAGCCGAACTCATGGAAAACGAACCAGATAGGATGAAGGAACATTTAACGGAATCTATCAAGGGACTTATATCGTTGCAAAAGACATACGAGAAGGATATAACGATGAAGGCTAGGATTGACTGTTTGATCGACACTGTAAATAATATGATTAAGTAGTATATAAGTAACTTTTAACCGCATAAATGAGTAATTTAACCGATTATTTATCGTACAGAGACCCTAGAACCCAAGGTTATAATGATTTTATCTGTAAATTAAAGGACGATATTCCCAAATTCGAAATGTCTGATGTCCGAGTTACCAAACCCGATATAAATTCTCATTTAATCGGTGAAATGGAAATTATATTCAATGATGACAACCGTTATTCCGTAGAATGTTCGGGAAACTTCTGGGACAAAAACTTCGATAATTTTTATTTAAAAAAGTTATCCACCTATCGCATGGTACAAGAATGGATGGCGCACCCTATTGGGTTGTCAGCCGAAGTGTGGATGGCATCGAAATCGTTTAAATGTCCGGAGTGTCACAAATCCAACCTAACACTATCCGGTGGTTCAAATGCAGCATGGGCAGATTTACATTGCCAAGAATGTAAAAATGTATTCGTGGAACTAAAAACAAAGTCAAGTAAGGCAATAAAACGAATTATACGTCAGAGGAACATGTCCGCCGGTTCATACCGTTGGTTTAAAGCACAGGAGAACGAAGGTATCCGCCATTACATCGTCTTGTTACCTAAAGATGGTGGAAACATATACCAGTGTAAAATACGGAAAGCATCTGCAACCGTAGATGGTAAACTGTGTGCCTACTTAAAAGGTGCACCTGAAAAAGCGACCCTGAGAACATCGATTGTTTTAGGGTCTCCAAAAATTATTGGTAAATCCGACCGTGTAACCATGTCAACGGTAGAAAACCAGGGAGCGAGCGTGGTAAAGGATTGGATAGCAGTAAAATTTGGACATTACGCCAGAAAAATCCAGAGGTTATATAAAAGAGTATATAAGTAATTTTAAATCATTTAAATGTTCGTAAAAGTATTTACTGGCATTGTACCGAAACGCGCGACCTCTGGGTCCGCCGGTTACGACCTATACACACCAACCGACCTAGTTTTGAACCCCGGACTACATAAGATAAAACTAGGTATAAGTGTTCACCTTCCCGAGAAAACCTTCGGTAGTATTCGTTGTAGGAGTAGCCTTGCAAAAGAGGGCATATCTGTAGAAGCCGGTGTAATCGACGAAGATTACCGTGGTGAAGTTGCGGTCATGTTACGTGTTCGTTTCCCCGTAAAATGTCCCCGTGGACATGCCATCGCACAATTGATAGTGCAGCCCTATCTAAGTCCCGGTATTATCGTCATGGACGACCTAGTGACTACCGTTCGCGGTACTGGTGGGTTTGGTTCTACTAACGCAGCAGACTAGTATATAGAGTTGAGTTCGCCTGTACGTTTCTATAAATGTCCGTTTCCTTATTGACTATAGCATATACTTTTAAAATTTCATTTTTTGAACATGGTACACTATCCTTTCCATACAACCTAGACCTACTAATCTCTACGATATAATCATTGGGTGATTTGTTTTGGTATTTTGCATCGGGATCGGCTCCGTGTTGTGCCAATGCTAGAATAGCGGTTTTCTTCATGTTAAAGACTGCCAATGACAGTGAAGTAAACCCTTCTCCGTCGGGAAAAAAGTTTAGATGAAAATCCAACGGTTCGGTAATACAGTACCAAGGCAGTGCCGGTGTATTTACGGTCAAAAATTGAATCATGGTCGCGTCGTCATTTTCTACGGCATAGTGTATGGGTCCCTTTCCTTCATTATCGACTATAAACATAGCGTCACGTAGTGGATGTATGTATTCGTACTTTTCATTCTTAACCGCAATGTGCAGTGGGGTTTCACCACGTTTATTCTGTTGACATGTCGGAACCCCCTTGTCTACCAGAAACTTTACCAGATCCGACCGTCTCTCAGCTGCATAATGAAGGGGACTATTCAGTAATGAATCTTGGACATTGAAATTTGCTCCCCTGTCGGATAAAATGTGAACCTGAGTTTGATAATTCCCACGTACTACGAAAATGCATAGTGGCGTTAACTCTGAACCTACGGTGGCGTTGAGATCAACGGTCTTGAAATCGTAACCTGCTACATCGTACCTTCCAATATTCGGTGAATTACCCATTTAATATAATATATATAATTATTTATACTGCTATTTTAAAGGAAGTGGCTTTGCTATTGTGAATAATCTTTTAAACTCTTGCATGTACAGGGTGGCAACTGCTGGGTTCTCTATGACTTGGAGATTTTCAATGTTGGTGCATGCGGACTGTGTGAGATTGAACGACCCCGTACTGACCCATATAGGATTTTCATGTGCATCCATCCCTATGAGAAATTTGTGATGCATAAGACTTGCCGATCGTCCCCGACCACACCCTAATAATTTTATGGTTGGTATACCGGCATGTTTCCGTAGTTTCTTATACTTTTCTTTGCTACTCTTTGTCCTGGCAACTTTGTCCCGGGTACATATCATGGAGACGCCCTTTAAAGATGACATTGCCTCTATAATTTTCGTGTTGGTGAACCAGGCTGCACATCCCATGATGAAATGGGTATCCGAGCGTTTGATTCGGTTGATTAGATATTTTTGTATTTGCACGGTGTCAAATATAAAGGTGCTGTCACCAACGGTTTTGGGTCCTCTACCACCAGATACAAGTTTATTTAGATTGACTACTTTAGGCATTTATAAGACTGAGATACATATATTTATACTGATTATTCGGCTCGAGTGCGTTTTACGCGCTTTGGTTTGTTCATCTTGAATTTTTCGCCCGATTCGGTGTACGTTTCGCGGAAATTTTCCAGAATACTTGGGTCCTCTAAGAATTCTTCTAGGTTTTTTTCGGTGAAGGAACACCTCGATACTTCTTCTCTCATAAACTCGTACCCACCGATGTCGAGTTGGGTTACGTCGTTCTCTACCATGTGTTGCTTGATAACATCCATATTTGCTTTCTGTTCCTTCCTGATTTGTTTTAATTTTGTCTGTGCTTCCAATATTTCGGGTTGAAGTGCTAGGAAATCATCGCACGCTTTTCGGTATACAAAATTACTTATGGTTGCTTGGCTCATTTTTAATCTTTTGGGGTATATTTATAGTCCAAAATTAATTGTATGAGATGCCCAAAGTCTTTGAATGTACTAAATGCAAGAAAGCTATAATTGGTAGTATATATTCGTTGATAGAACATAATAAAAAATGCAATATCAAAAACCAGATAAAGGGTATTACATCTACACCAAAAGCCAGTGTCCGTCCTGCACAGAAATGAAAGAAAAACTTCCCGACGCGGTTTATATTAATTGTGACGAGTATCTAATGGATGTGGATGGCTTCCTTGATTTTTTGGACACGATCACCGACCGGGGACCTACCACCTTTCCTATGGTATTCCTCGACGGTGAGTACATCAGTAGTGATAAAGTTTTCACTGTGAACGACGAATTTTAGCATAGTATTCTTCCCGTAAGTCTTTGGGCTCACCGTAAACCTGAAACTCAAACCATCTGGGTTGAATGGGAAATCGTTTAGGTAACCATGTCCCATACCACCCCAAAATCCAAGGGAATACAATCGGAATATTATAATTCTTTGCAATGTGTAACCTTAAATTATAAAGAGGCATCGGCACTAGGTCGTAATATTTTTTTTCATTGACGATAGCGTATATGGTTACCCCCGCCCGTTTCGCACATCTCAAGAACCCTACTCTGTCCGTATAATGTACTTCTTTTTCCACACATATAATCTCTGGGACGCCACCTGGCAATAATATTACCGAAGTATGTTTTAAGCCCCCAATGATATCCCTGTAGGTAGCTGGTATTGCACCTAAATGTTTGGCAATCCACCCTATGATTGGTACCATGAATACTATTGGTGCTACCGCGATGAGGGTTTTCGACTTTGGTTTAAAGTGTATGCCCATCACAGCAGCTGTACATAGTATGCCATGGGGGTGACAGCATATTAAATGATTCTTAGTTAGATCTAGGTTGATATCAATGTTCTGGAACCATACCTCGAATGGCGCTGAGGAAATAATATCCCTTAGAGAGGATTCTTTGATTTGATCGTAGGACATGTATATTGCCGCGGATATCGCTAATGATATTGGCAGTGCAATGGTAAAGAATGGTATCGCTACGATAAAGCCTACGATAAATATCGGTAGGAAAAAGACCCACATAAAAATTAAACCCGTCATACAAATAGCCCAGAGGAAAAGCATCGTATATATTTATCATGTTTTGTTTATATATGCACCTACATTGTTGTATCATCGAATGTAAGTTTCCAGATACCTTTCCCTATTGGAAATGCCGAGATCATATGCGAGACGTCATTATGCCTACCTTGGACGAATTTGGTTATATTTTACCCGAACCAGAGTTACAAAAACGAATAAAAGATTCGTGTGGCGATGGTACTTTAAAAGTTTCTCTCTGTATATATTTATCCGACGAGGAAGCAATGAAAACAGCTTCTATTCGTGCGGAATGGAAGCCATTGGAACCTACTGTTGAGTTGGACAAATCCGAACGTAAAGCATTGCGACGCATGTCTAAACGCAAACGTAAGTGTGAAGACAAACAGTGTCCTATCTGTTTGGACACCTGTGAAAAGCCAACAACTATATCGTGCGACCATACGTTTTGTTATTCTTGTATCAAACGTTGGATGGGCATAAAGCGCAACTGTCCGGTGTGCGACAAGGTTATCGATGTCAAAAAGTACGTGCGCAGGAAACGATTGAAGCTGCGCGATAGAACGACTTCTGAGATATAATCTGTAAGGTTTTGTCATAAGTCATGTGTAAATAAATATTTTCGTTTTCGATGACCATTGCTGTCAGTATGTTAATAAAGTTTCCAAAAATGTTCTCAAACAAATAATCCCAGATGAGAAGAGTTTCTTCAAATGGAAACCAGTTTGCAAAGAGGGTGGGACCTGTCTTTATTAGCAGTAGTTTGATCATTTCATTCCCGCGCATTTTTACAGCTAAACGTCGATGCCTGGACATAAAGTTGAGGCGTACCAACGCGGCGGTAGAGTCGATGAAATTTAGTATTATATCGTCGTGTTGATCTCTAGGGTACAATGGTCTTAAATATCTCATAAGCGTATGCATCGCATAGAAGGTGTCGATATTGGCATATTTTGGACAATCTTCATGAAACACCCTGTACAGTATAAAGACTATGAAGCACATCCCCTGGGCATAGCCTACGGATGGGTTGGTGTTCGCGTAACACATTAAAATTTTTCTGAGATCCTTTAAATGATCGGTGTACCATGTTGATTCCGGAAAGGTTCGGACTAAATCTTGCATTATGGTATCTTCGTCGGGTATCCTGTCCAATGGGAGTATTAATTTCGTTTTACGAAGTTCTCTGACCAAATCTAATTTTCCAATTAGAGTATAACGCCACCTATGAGCTCTCATTTAGTAATGCTATTTTATAATTTATACTGTAAATAAAAAAGTAAAAGTATATAAGTATGATTCACTTCAATATAAATGGCTGAACAAGATAATACATTGTTTTTTACATCACTCGCTAAAGGCGTTCTCGAAATCCTTTTTGGTGTCGCAATCTTGAGTAAAACTCGAGCTATTGATCTCAAAGAGGATAGTCTCAATATCGATGCCACTATTAATAACATTGCCCTCTTCGCGGTTGCTTTTAACTTTCTCATGACGGTAGTCGTCGGTGTTATGGCTAACCAGGGTAAGAGTATGGGTGCAGTTACCAAAAAAGTGTCGGATATGGCTCGTAACGGGTTGACACAATTGGTATTGGTAAATGCCGCATTCCAATATGGATATAACGTTGACGGCAAAGACACTGGAATGGGATCTGCCGGTGAATCTTCTTCTCTATTGACACTTATCGGTGTCGGACTTGTAAAGATAGTGTTGGAACCAGTTCTAGACCTGGGAAGTTTCGGTCAGTTGGTTGAAGTACACTGTGAAGCCGCCGCATGGCGCAATCGCAAACGTATGGCAGTTGCCCTTGCAGTTGCAGTATCCCTCGGTGTTTTAACCGGAGATATTATTGATAAGGGTGGACTTCCAGACCAGAGCGATGAAACAAAGGTTCTTGCGGGAACCACCATTGGACTTGAAGGTCTTCACTTGTTGCTCCTTCTTTTGGGCATTGCTGGCGCTTCTGGCATCGAATTCTTGCGCGCTTGTGCATTCGGTGATAAACTTAGTGGTGGAGACAACTGCGAGGACTCCTCCTTCCACGGTCTTAATGAAATCCCATTGATCCGTTCCATCGTTGTAACCCTTGCCACTAGCGTTTTGGCAATCTTGATCGGCGACGAAGCCGCGGCAAGCAAAAACATGTCCATCTTGATTGTATCCCTGTCGGCAATCATGTTCGCGGATTTGTTGGGCAGAAACGTAGCTTAACTTACATACCTATCATCTCTAACCTACGTTGTAACATTGTACCCTCTTTATGTTTAATAACTTCATACGCTTTCCGGTTCGCTTTGCGTGTCGATGTCTCCTCGTTGTGTAAAATTACAAATTGACGCAATTTCTCACTGACGTATACAGTAGAATACAGTGCCTGGTCTACCCTCACTGTTTCTATAAATATTTTATTTTTTTGCGTCGCAATAGTATATTCACATTTGTACGCTTCCTTGTATAGCCTATCCTCGTAATGTTCTTTCTTATGGATACGTCCCTGTAGGGTAACTTCATAGTTTAGACAGTCCATAACCTGTAGAAAACGAGCAATGTGACGATTTATATCGTCTGGAAACATTTGAGTATATAAACGGATCTTATATACCTAAAGATGAACATCTCGGTTAAAGTCGGTGATGTTATTGAAATTAAACGAGTAATCACTGTCAAAGAGATAGACAATGAAAATAAGCAGATAAAAATCCAATGGAAGGATAAGATGGGGAAAGAAAAGTTACAATGGGTGACATACAAGATGTTTTTAATGCTATAAATATACATATTTTTTTACTTTAAATGCCAGATATAGAACGTTTAACATATGACGAAGATACACCGAGGTCTAAACGCCGCAAAATTGAGGAAACTACAATTTCCTTAGGCTCCAAACCGATATCCTTTCGGACTTTTCTAGCGAGTGCATACCTATTCTACGAAGAAGAAAAACTCATCAAGTTGGAAAGTGTTCAACCCCAGACATGCATAGGAGCTCTGACCGAAGGCGGTAAAAAGAAACAATCTGCCCAAGGTGATAAATTGATGCTCAAGTTAAAGATGCTTCTGGATTACATTCCGTTAACATACAAGAATTGGGAGAGGTCTAAGATGCAAAAGATATTTCACCGGAATTTTATGCAAGCTACTTGTATGCACCTGTATCGTCACGACCCGGATATTGACATCGATAACATCATGAAGATGAATAATTTCACCAACCTCAAACAGCAAGTGCTATGCCTCACTCCCCGTCGATTCGGTAAGAGTACAAGTGTCGCTATGTTTGTTGCAGCGTATGTTTTAACTGTGCCTCACAGCGAACAGTGTATCTTTAGTACGGGACGGCGCGCTTCTCAGAAATTGTTGGAGCTTATACGAGACATGATAAAATCTGGAAAGTACAAGGATATGTTCGTAAAATGCAACGGTGAAACTCTTCTGGTCCAGGGACCGGATCCTCTGGACGTTAGAAAGGTTCATTCTTACCCATCCTGTGCGAAAACCTTACGTGGTTGTGGTGGGGATGTAGTTTATATGGAAGAAGCAGCCTTTATGGCACTCGATGTATTCTTTGAAGTAATTGTACCCCTGTTAGAGATGGACACAACCGCATTGATTGCTATATCCACGCCCCTCGATGGAATGAACTTCTATAGTGAGATGTTCGAATTGAAGGGCGGTGATGGAAAGCCCTTATTCAACCAATTGAGAATCGGCATGAGTTGTGAGAAGTGTCAGAAAGCAGGTAAAGCCGCCGACTGTACACATATGGCTAGTGTTGTACCCCCCTGGAAGAGCGCGGCTAAGTTTGATATGGTAAAGGCAATATACGGAGATAGGAAGGACATTCTCGCACGTGAATCGATGGGTCAAATCACCAACGACGCGGCGAGTATATTCTCTCAAGGTATGGTGGAGAAAATGCTTGCAAAGCAGCCGTGGGTGTTGAAATCCGGAGCAAAGTATGTTTTCCTTGGAGTAGATCCCAACGGAGGCGGTGATTCTCAAATGGCAATCGTTACGATGGTGATGGAAATGAACAATATCATATTCTGTGGGTTTGAAAGCCATGGGACTAAGAATCATGACCAAGTTGAACACATGTTACTGGGTCATATTCGAATGATTCGAGCTCACCCAGATTTACGCGATGCCTGGATTATCAATTTCTTCGAAAGTAACCTCGGATTAGAAGCCGCGCATATGGCGCATATGTGTCGAAACGAACGTAGGTGCTATACGCAATACGAGAAAGGAAAGTGCGGTGTTCTTACTACTCATGCCAGAAAGGAAGCGTACACCCATTCATTTTTGAATTACTTCAATACGGAGGCAGCCCATTTCATAAATGATTGGGTATGTTGCAACCCCTTTGAAGACGCAAACACACGTCACAAAAAAGTAAAGGCAGAGCTAAAGAAACAGATGTTGAGCTTCCAAAAGATGGTGTTATCGAATGATAATCGACCCTTCGAGATAGCCAAACACATATATAGTGGTAAGGTAAAGGCGGGAATGAATGACGACATTGTTATGACTATACTCTTCACAACGTACTGGGCAATCGAGTTCGTTGCGAAAAGATTGGAAGCACCTTACGAATCATTTGAAGCATGTTAGTATATAAAGCAATAATTTATAAATAAATGTCTGCTGAAGATGTAGTAACTCGTATGTTTAGTACGGAATATAAAGACTATGATTTCTTTACGGGTACAAACCCCTGGGATTATAAAAAGGATATAATCGGTGGTATTGAAATTGAGACTTGTGTGAATGGGGAGCTCTTCGACACCGATTGGTTCGATGAATTTGAACCGTACAAGGAGACTATGGATGAGAGCATAAAATGTTCTGAAGGTGAGGCAGTCGAATATATTACCTCTGACCCCTACCCCATTGTGGATATATTGGACCCGGGTACGGAGATTGGTGCTGCCACACAACGGATTATGGAAAGCGAGGATGTATATCCATGCGATAAAAATAGTAGTGGTCGAGTATCGTGCGGGACTCATGTGCACATGTCAAATGATCGACTTACGATGCTAAAGTATCCTCACTTTGACAAAGTTATGCGATATTTCTGGATCCAGTATTACCAGCCGTATTGTTTGCAGCGGTTTTATAAATTTCAGGACAGGGACAAGAATATTTTTTATAGTCAAATATCCAATGAAATACCCCAGGGGAAATACGAGATGTTCAATGTAGTGCCGTCTTACAGCGGTTTACCCAGAGATAAAATAGAAATGGCGTCTGTCTTGAGTGTGCTACCAAAACGAACCTGGCATTTTGAGTTTCGGGGTTACGGTGAAATGCGTACCGGATGGACTGATGAAAACCCAATTGCAAAGGAATATATACAAGTGTTAATGAATATGTGGTACGAGGCTGAAGATTATTACACCAAGCATAATATTGCTGACGCCGACAGGGTTCTAATCACCAAAGTAAGGGGAGGTGTTCCAAAATCACACCCGGTAATACATACTATCGAAAGAATGTTGGACAAGCCCCATGACAGGTTTTACAAATTAAAACACGAAACTAAGAAAAACCACAAATACATGCAGCCGAACCGATATTTTAATAAGTTGGAAACCATAGCACTGTACGGGTTAATACAAGAACGGTATGATGAGAATTACTTCCAGATAGCCTTAACCCACCAACTTCCAAACTTTGACTTTAACAATTATTGGATTGAAGACGTTTTGCCATTTAGTGAGCATATCCTAAGACTGACGCCCCTTCAAGGCGGATGTTATCTTATAGTTTATGATAAAGATGTGGTTAAGTTAGGTATAGAGGATAACATTCCGGATTTAGCGTCAAATATTGAAGAACTTATTGAAGATGATTTTAAGGAAATTGACATATTGTGGGAAAGGAAACAGAGAGATACTGGCTTCCAAATACATTTTGGGTATAATTGGTTTGGGTATCCTCGACCTAAAATTAAAAGCCGACCTAGAAATAAAAAAAAGAAAAGACGCGCTCAGTTAAAATTCTAAGTTATATAATATTATATTTTTTTAAAGTAAAATGCCTAAAGTGTGTAAGAAAAAGATCAAACATAAAGAAACATGTTCTATTTGCATGGGAACACCGAAAAATAAAGCAAACATCGGTTGTTCTCACGAATTCTGTCGTAAATGTATCGTTAAGTGGTCCAAGACTGAGAATTCGTGTCCCGTATGTCGGCAAACCTTCAGTACCGTCAAAACTGCAAAGTCCACTACTCGAATAAAGGACAAATCCCAGTCGGACGACGATGGATCGTACAGTCGATTCGAGGACAGTTTTATGGAGTTGATCATGCATTTTATATTCAACCGAAGGTTTCAATTCCAGTTTTATGCAGACAGTCTGATAGATCCCACCGACATGCGATTCAGTGCGGTTGAAATTATACGCGACACGATCTTAGATGTTCCATTTGCAAGGGCATTTCAGGAGTACGAACAGACTATATACCTGGCAACAAGACGAATAGTCGATTTGCATCGCCGAATGACTATTTCCAGAGCCACTTCAAGAGTATAATATCGTCCAGAACAATCGCCGACAAGAAGCACAAGTATAATAATGTATTCTTGTCGTATACAATCCAATAGTATTGTAACCACCAATTTACAATACACGATACCATATAAATATATTTCGAGTAATTCTTTAGCCACTCCATATTCGGATAGCATAGTCTAAGTCCTAGATATAAATTTACAGGGAAGGACAGGGCAGAGAAATATGTATATAACACTAACAATTGTCCGACGTTGCTGTTCTGGAAATCTACGTTCCAGGCGACCAGCATGAAGACAAACGAGACGGTGTGATGTAACCGTGTACTTGTCGGCAACCGGTTAACTTTGTACAAACCGACAAAATCATTCGAGACATACATACTTGCAAAGATACGTATGGCATCGTTGTCCCAATAGCCATTACAAATACCTGGAATTAATAATAAAGTGGCGGCTATCACCAACAAACATAAGTATACTCCCTTAATAATATTCTTTACCACGTAGTATTGTTTGTCCGTGGTCAGTTTATCGAATTGAATCGTGTTGTAGGTGAGGTAATTCTGTGTATGTGTATATGAAAAATAAATTAAACATGAGGATAATAGAAATACTATGAATGGTAGCATTTAATAACTTATACTAAGAATATATAGGTGGTTAGAGCAAATTTACCAGAGCCTTTGAATTAACTACGACAAGACGAAGAATCTGAGGATAATAAACTTACCTATGCCGATGCGCATGTACTGTCTGTACCGAAGCCAGCTTCGTTTGTAGACGCATCATAAGCACCAGTAGATTGACATGCGCGCTTGTACTCTCTCATTTGTTCTATACATACCGGATGTTCCGAATTATAGCAACATTCTTCTCTATTAAACACTACGTGTGCGCCTGACAACCCTGATACAATTTCAGTGTAGCCTGCTTTACCAGCACTATCTACCTTGAAAACGCCAGTGTCGCATGCTTTGCATTGAACAACATATTGTATTCCATCATGGTTCTCAATAGCATCGCCGCCAGCGGTGATTACAAGGGTATTGTATTCTCCAGACGCGCACGGTGGTTCGCCTTGGAGTGTTGGGTGAGATAAAAATTTACCATCGCCGAATGGTCCGGATAGAAGAGTGCTACTAGCAAGTGGTAGTAATGCAAGTATCGCGAGTAGCTTCATTTTATATACCCTGATATAATTATATAGTGTCATTATTTAGTTTTGATAAAACAACGCCGACAAACGGCAATGTACATTTCGTTTGAGCCTATTAATAGCTGATCTTTCTCGTCTGTAATTCTATACGTAAACATGCCAGGTGTACCATCCTTGCATTGACTACATAAAGCCAGACAGTGGTGAATGTTGGATGCCACGGGATACAACTTAAATATCTCGCCGAAATTTTCACGCTTGTAATCACCATTTAAGCCCGCTACTATCACATCCAGGTTCATCTGTTCAACCAAATACATCACTCGATTGTATAACTCTTCGAAGAGTTGACCTTCGTCGATTGCAATAACATCGTAGTTTATCGGAACTACCCATTTTAAATCATTCACTTTGATCGCGTCCATGGTTTCACCCGAATGAGTTACCATCACCGGTTCATCGCTGTACCGTTTGTCTAAACTGTGGTTCACTACCAAGACGCGCTTCCCGATGGATTTGTAACGGTTTACCCTACGAAGTAACTCTGTGCTCTTACCACTATACATGCAACCGACGATCAACTCAAGGCTCATTTGTTACCAAATTGAATCTATATATACAAACTTATTTACAAGTTCTATGATTATTAATATGAACAGAACAAAGAAAATACAACCACAGCATGCAGCCAACCCTCTCGCACCAGGAGGTTCTTCGTCTTCCATTTAAAGATAATTTAGGTTATATTTATATCGATCATTTCAGGCTTCCCATTAATTCCGAACGAATACTCACCGATCTTACGTTGGGGACGTATTCTCCACAGTGTACCGTGATTCTCCCAAGTCATACCATTGTAAAAGCGACGTTCTATCGGCTTCTTCAAGTAGTAGATACCATCTTGGAAAAAAAACATAGATTCACCGTGCACAGTATACTCTATCTTACCTCTAGGCTTACGAATTTTAATCATTATTATATACGACCTAGATATTTATACACTACCTAATTATTTATTTTTGGTACTATAAATGTAATATTTTATGCTGTTAATGCCTAAAGTATTGCACCGTACCGTAAATGGTATAGAGCAGAAGCAGTGTTGTCGATGTAAGGAATGGATGGACGTAAAAAAATTTTCAAAAAACCCCCGAGCGTGGGATACACTATTGGCTAGATGTAAAGACTGTGACAGCAAAAGAGTAAAAAACTCATTAAAAAAACCTGAAAATAAAAAACGAAGACAATCATACGACAAAAAATATAATCGAAGCAAAGCGGGGAGAAATCGATATAAACGGTATCGCGAGAGCGAACATGGGAAAGAACAAAAAAGACAAGACAAGAGAAAATGGAGGAACAGAAACAAACACAAACTAGAGTGGAAGTTACGGCAGTACATGAGTTCGCGTGCATGGGAAATATATTTCAAGAGCAAGAAAACTAAAAACATATCCACCATGAAAATGTTTGGTTGTAATATTCTGAAGTTGCACTGTCACCTGGAATCAAGATTTCAAGAATATATGACAACAGAAAACCACGGGAGGAAGGGGTGGCATATAGACCACATCGTTCCATGTAAAGCATGGGATCTAAGTTCTCCGATAGAACAACGTGTATGTTTCTGGTATAAAAACTTACAGCCGTTGTGGGCAAAAGATAATATAGAGAAAAACGACAAATATAAAGAAGAGGACAAAACGTTATTGATAAAACAATGGATATTTTATAATATTTAATATTTACCGCCGCGAAGTCTGAGTACGAGATGCTGTAGGATTGTTAGTATGAGAATTTCAAAAACTGTGCTGTTATCGATGTGTACTTACCAATGTCGCTTCTTTTTGGACTGTTAAAGTGTTAGTAATTTAAAGTAATATAATAGGTTGTTGTGCGGAAAACTTACTATTGTAGTCGCTCAACGTTCTGCCATCTTCCAGTTGCTTGCCCGCAAAGATGAGTCGCTGCTGGTCGGGAGGAATTCCTCTGAAATGGTGTTAGTTAATGAAACTTAAAATATATAAAACTGACGGTGTACTTACTCCTTGTCTTGGATCTTTTGTTTGACCCCTTCGATTGTATCTGTTGGTTCTACGTCCAGTGTGATAGTCTTACCTCTGTAGGAGTTGTTAGAAAAGTTGCGTTGAAGGTCAATTACGATTTAAAAGTTACTTACGTTAATGTTTTTACAAAGATTTGCATATTTATTATATATACCGGGACTTATATACTCCGAAATTAATATTGTGGGATCGGAAGGCTTCTAGAATACTTATCCGGTGAGTATCTTATCGAATGTAAAGTCTTCCATCTTTTAATATTACGTGTTTTAATATAAAATTATAATATCTTGGATGAAAATTACCAATAATTTTATCCAATTGAAGGGCTTCTCTACGGAGTATGCGTATTATATTTTCTAGGTCGGGATTGATGGCTAAAAAACTAGGTGGAGGCTGAAGCCAGCAAAAATGAGGTTGATCGGTTTCATGAATATAAAAGTACCGATTTCTATATTCTAAGTCCGTCTGAAGCCTATCAAGGAATTTCCGCCGAACTAGGTTGGTGGCACGTAGTTTTAAAATATAGGGTTTTAGTATGTGTATAGCTTTGTGAAAAACTAGGTTGGTTTTTAACAGATTATAAATTTCTTTGTTCAAGATTACTATATTAATCCAATATTTTTTATCTAAAAAATTAATGAACGATGGCATCAAATGCAAAGGGACCCCCGACATTATTTAGGGAATTATCACCGAAAGATATATCGAGTTATGTTTGTGACGATGACCCTAAACAAACCTTTTGCAAATTATGGGGTCAACGGGTCAGACGTATTATAGTGGCGACAGAGGAGCGTTACCTTACCATACCGGACAATTATAATACACCTGTCGGGATAGGGTACTCCAGGGGCGATAATTTGTATGCCATGGGCATTTCAAACAAAACTGGTGTGATTGACACCCACCAATATACTATTACGGTCCAAACCCCTATTGTGTACCGAATGTGGGGTCCCTACCAGCGTACACCGTGGACCGCATTCGAGATTACGGATTTGTTGGTCTGGAGGTGCAGGTTAATGAAGGAACCACGACGGATCTTCAACGAAGATGTAAAATGTTTCGAGAAGTCTCGTTGGATGATGTTTGTGTTCTGGGAAGGGAAACTCGAGGAATTGATTTCTCTGGAGATTAACTTGATGAATACCATATTCGATTTGGATGGTCGTGTAGGAGGTTATTTGAAAAGGAATGTCGGTGAAAATATAGAAGCGGCAGTCCGTGAACAGTATCAATCAACCTTTTCGTTGAATGGAAAGGAGATCGATTTCAATACTCGTCAGTCCTGTTGGGGAAAGCAAGTGTCTTTAATGTTAAAAAGTTTACTATAAATGATTATTATACCAACTATAATGACAGAACTCAGTCCTTTAATCGAACGTCACCAACTGAAGGGGATAGAGGATAGGCTTGGTAGGGTAGAAACTACATTAACAGAAATATTAGAAAATGGCGAGTTGATGGAAGAACGAATCAAAGACAAGTTGGGTTCTCTCCAGGGAGAGCTAGAAAGGAACACTATGCAAGTAAAACGCATGAAATTAAAAATTGGTCAGGGTATGCGACCGGTTACTGTAATTGTATTAATCCTTGTTGGTCTTATGCTTTGGACGTGGGCGTTTACCTGGCTTCGTTATTAACTCATCTTTAGTTTCTCAAACCCTTGTAACATTCTAAATGTTGAAATTATAAAATACAACAACAAACAGTCTGCAAACACGTAAAAGATTGAAATGTGAAACGACAAATCTTCAGATATGGTATCCCTGGCTTCTGGTATACGATATATAACCGTAAATAGATTAATACTACCAATGAGCAGCTGCAACCCCATTAATATACCCAACGACCAGGTATCGTGAACTCTACTGACCGATATGCCATACAAATCCACAAACACGTGAAACAATGCTCCCAGCCACAGGAGATTCGAAAAGGTACGCCCTAACATGAAGAATGCGTAAAGAAATCCTATAGGCAATAAGAATACATGGAGAATTCTTAGCTTTGCACAGTTGACGTCTACTGTTTTTAAGATAGGAGGTTCTCCACCGTAATCCTGCATCGCTATCTTCTCGTTCACGTCCTTTTTGACCAGGTATGTCCTTAATGATATCAATCGTAGGGATAACATTGTGTCGGAAAATATATGTACGAACGCCAAGAGACCCCAGACAACCTTTTCAAATATCATTTCAAAACAGGTCGCCGAAGGCTCCGCGATGCATCTACTAACGGCTATAAAATTAAGCCACAGGACTACACCGTCGAATAGAATAGCCGAAAACGAAAATATCAAGGTCACCCCTGTGAGTATACTACTGTCCGCTATAGACGCAAAAATTGCCAACGGTTGGAGAATCAAATGCAATTGGTGAATCCAGGAGATATTCGCACCACTAAAGTAAGGCTCAATGCTGGAATATATTAGAACCAAAAATAAATTTGTTAGAGCGTAGGATCGTATTAAGTTCCGTGTACTAATAGTTTTTAAAGTATCGACCGGTCTAAAATCCATTTTATAAATACAATGCACATATTATATACTGTAAATTACCTTTTCTTACGAGGGACCTTCACTTTCCTCCTTTCTACATTGTCAGATGTTTCTTGTTTGGGTTCTTCTGTTGTAGTTCGTTTCACATAACGGTCCCAGGTAGTCTGCCAATCGTATAATTCCTTCATTTTCTCCATTTTACAATTAAAATATCGAGTATATATATGATAAAATATTTCAATAAAATGAACGAAGGAGATTTATTAAAAATACAAGGCGAAACTGGCGATTGGTACGCAGAACTAGTAGGTATCGACGAAGACGGCAAATTGGAAGTCTTTTACATCAATAGGACCAAAGAAAATCGTTGGGTTTGGGAGTACGACGAGGATTGGCAGGTCGTATCTCCGAATAGCGTATTGGAACACATACCTCTAGACAAGAACAACCCACTGACATCGTACAAAACATTGGGATTTAAACCATTGTGTCCGGATTCATTTGTCAAAATAGACGAAGAAGACAGTATACCTGCCGATCAATTGATGCCAACCGGCGAATACGACGAGGACGAAGGAATGGAATCGGACGATTCTTTGCGTGATTTTATCGTGCCGGACGAGGAGGGAGAAGCCTTTACGCATGCACCGATGGACAGTGAATTCGTTCAGCAAACCCACGATTGTGTAAACCAATACAACCAATGGGAACCCAAAACTTCATCGGAAAAGAAGATGAAATCTTTTGTCGATTCCCTAGCACATAAATACAAACAACAAGACGATAACAGACAATTCGCACAGGGGAAGTCAGTGGACTACGATCACCCGCCGATGAAGAAAAAATAATTATAAATAGAATAGTATAGTATTTAAAATGAGACGCTCTAGACGTATACGTGGTATTGAAACGAAAAAAGCCGAGGCTGAGGTATTGCTAGGGAAAGATTATTATAAGAATTACCTGGGAACTCGCTCGGAGTTTAAAAACCGTCCGGATTATGTCAAACACGCAAAGAAAGTAAACCCAGAGCTATTGAAATTGCACAATCAAGGAGTAAATCCATACTGTGCACTGTACAGCGTCGTCACGGCGTTGGAAGTTGCAAGAAGAAAACCATGGACAGACGAAGAGCGAAAGGCGCGACATCAATTTTGTTTGGATAAAGGAAGGTCCCAAGGTGACCATTTGGAAAATACCCTTGGATATTACAAGCGTCTGTTTAAAGACATGGACTACGGCAAAGATTTCAAGGGTGATAAATCGTACGGAAACGCAAACGATCTTATTCGAGCCCTACAGAAAGGTGTATGTGTAGTCTCTCTCAGTTGTGCGGACGTATACAACAAATTCAAAATACGTTCTACAAAGTGTGACGGATCTGGCGATTGGCATTGTATTGCATGTGTCGGCTTTGTGGAGATAAACAACGAACCCATGTTTGTGTTTAAAGATACGAACAACCATCGAGGAGACCCAACAAACCTGGCATTTCTCAAAGCGGGAGAAGTATGTGACGCTGAAGTACAAATGCAAGAATACGGTGATCCATTGATGGCGCTGGGTAAAATGAAAAGAGACATGGTGAAAAACGCATGGACATTGTTTCAGGAAATTTACAGCATTACCCCCGTAGTTAGTAAATTAAAATTATAAATATAAAAATTATACCTCTAAATGTCCAATGCTTTTGTAACTTCTCTCAAGGATAGGAAAATCATGCATGCTTCTACCCTAGCAGCGTTTGTCAATAAAACACCGATGGTCTTTCGAAAGTATTGGAAAGAGTATACTACCAATCCAAAATTTTCTCCGCTTTTTGGAGGCAGAACGAAGGCAATATACTTCTGTCATGGTAATTTGTTCGAAGACAAAGCATTGGAATACTTATTCGAGAACTTTGATTTGGATGTAAATAAACTCACCGAGCAGTTTCAGGCGGCATCCGCATTTAACATATACGAGCAGGAGTACGTAAAAATCAATAATCTTGACATGCAATCGTACGAGGCTAGAGCCGGTGTAGGAAGCAAGCTATACATGGATGACAAAGCAATTGTAATTAAGAAAGTGAACGCCAACTATAAAATTCAATGGAGTATCGTTGATAAAAAAACGTGGAAGACCGGCAAAATGACGTATATCAGCAAAGACCTCCTGTTTCGTGGATTGAAGCGCGAGTATAGTCTGGGAGAGAGAATATATTTCAAGTACAGCAATGTCCGAAACGATAAACCAGAGTCGTTTGACATTATAGACATTCCGGCGTTATTGCCATTTACCATATCATCGCGACCGGATGGGTACTACGGCGAAGACCATATAATCGAAGTAAAATGTCCATGGGGAAATCTATACAAAGCAAAGGACTCGCCTATTGGCAACGGTGATGGAGAAGAGATATTTACGATACCTGTACACTACAGACTCCAGATGTTTTTAGAAATGCTAGTACATGGTAAACGCAAAGGTTACTTTTTTCAATATTATAATCCATCCGGGTGGCAGAATTTCGTACGTCACCTATGCAATCAGGTGAATAACATTACCGAATTGGACACAGACGTTAGGGTGTACAAGCCATGGGTAGATGTAGACACGAACATGACTACTGTACTGTACCGTGTGATTGATAAACTCAAGAAATTGGATGCGTCTTACGAAGAGCGGTGGTGGAGGTATTGTAAGGCAGTAGCTTCGTTGCCTCCTCCAAAGAGCAAACGTACCGATGACAAACTAGAGTACGACGAACAGTATGCAAAGCGAGGCTATTATTTAATGCAACTAACCACATCGGAAAAATTGGATGGATGGGGATTCGACGACGTGGCAATTAAAACCATCATGCAAACCTTACCATTCGGATCATCCTTTAAAGTGGGTACCATCGTGGAACATGACGAAGACAAGGAAAGAATACACATTGTTTGGGATCAGGTGAAGGACAACAACCTGAATGTGTACCTCGATGAATTTTACGAATGGATGGACTACGATCAATTCCGCGTCGGTTACCTGCATATATTACGGACACTGACTACCTCTGTCCGAAGAAAGAACCCCGCAGATTGGAGAGCCTGGGAGTTTGATTTAAAAGATGGAGCTATCTCACCGGAACCACCGAATCCATACTCCTACCCCGAAGCAGTGTTGTTAGAGTTGGATCTTAGCGACGACATGGTGTGGAAGTCTATAATAATTGCCCTGAGAAGTTTTTTACTCGATTTAAAATACAAGGTTGATTTTAGACAGAGAAATTATAACAAGGAATTAATGTCCACACTAGAAAAACTCAAGATTAAATTTATAGGCAAACATTCGGGTGAGGATAGCACACCAGCGTTAACCCAGACACTGGAAGCATGGAAAAACTTGAAAATTTAAGAATCCAAACAAAAAATAAAAATAGAGTATATATATCTACTTTTTTCTTTGAAATATTATGAGTACCATCGCCAATCAACAAAAACGTAAACGCAAAGCATCGACCAACGCCATCCGTGAAATCAGACGGGAACAAAAGAGGACGGAAACCATTATTCCGGTCGCACCCTTCTCTAGGTTGACACAAGAAATTTCACAAGAATTTCGAACCGACATCCGTTTCAAATCCGATGCACACAAAGCCCTACACGTTGGCGCCGAAGCATTCTTGGTCGAATTGTTTCAAGATGCCAATACCGTCGCCATTCACAGTGGTAGGGAAACCGTACAATCGAAGGATCTTAGACTGGCGTATAAACTTTCGAATTAAACTATAAATATAAGAATATAAGATATTAATGAGCGTTTTGTCCAATTCAACCCATTTCAATATTAGTAATACTACCAGTAAATTTCTCGAAATCTCTGTTTCGGCGGATCAAAACTCTTCATTTCGAATACGCCATAAATCCCAACATATCTATGAAACACCGCGAAACAACGTGGATCATGTCTCTTACACGTCTTGGTTCGTACACAGTGTTACGAATGTTATGCACGGCTCATCCATGCAGTACGTCAAGATCAATTTACCCGTAAATGAAACTGTCGAGTGTGAAATCTCTTGCAAATCCGCACTGGTATTGGAAACCTCCATCAAAGATAAAAAATCTAGAGATCATAACAGAGGGGAAATGATTATACCACCAGAAACACAGGGGTGTGAATTGCACGTCATATACAACCAGTCCAAGGGTCTAGCATATACTTCGAACGGTAACGTAGCCATAGGACTGAATAATTTAGATTCACAGACCGTTATAGTAGCGTCTACCATAAAAACGATGGAAGGACATGTTATTGATATAGAGGATAACTCACCGGCGATGTGTAAAACTCATATTGTATAATACACTATATAAGAAGATATATTTATTTCTATATGGAGAACTTTTTATTAACCAACCGATGCACCCGTACGCGCGTTAAAACCGAAGATAACCATACGTTGAAGGTGTTTTCGGTGTTCTACCAACACCCTGCACTCCTAGACCCAGCCGATTGGAAACTGTTCAACGCGGAATCGGAACAGGTTCTAATGGACAAGGATACCATATATCTCTTAGACAAACATCTGTGTGAATTTGGGTACGAACCCAAAACAGGTACGATATTAACCTGTAAGATTACCCCCATCGAGAAGACAGACCTGGACAAACATTGGGACGAGATGTTGCAGTTCTGTCTCGAAGTAAAACGAGATTTTGCACAGTTCTGTGACGAGGAAACCCTGGGATTGGATAAACTCAGTCTTAAATCCGATCAGTCACAGGATTGTTCGGATTCGACTTCCAACGGTCCCACGCTTGGAAGTATTCTTGAAGAGACAACGCAAACTCTTCCCAGTAAATTAGACGAGGGTTTAGATTAGATTCGGTGTTTTCCATTTTTTATTTTAAATAATAATAACATTTATACTATCGCACACTCTAAATTGTCGGGGCTAGCTCGCCGACCTAGTTCGACCTGGATTTTAAATACGATTTCTCCCTTGTATCGGGATGCCATAACCCACCCAGTATTACCCCCTCGTCGAACAAACCCGAGGTATGGTCACACCTATCACGATTGACATACGTCCAACAACATTTGGGTTTCTTTTTACTACTTATTTTGCCACCTTGGATCATTTTACCATTGTGCTTTGATATATAGTTTATCAATTTTGATACTGATTCCGAACCACTCATTTATACATGCATCAATAATACTTATACTTGGCAAATAAATGTATTATAATATAGTGCTTACTACTTCGATCTTAACTTCCCCAGTATATGGTATACGTATCCTTTCCACAGGAAGTAAGTCCCTCGAAAAAGATGTGATGACAGTCGATTCCACCAAACCATCTAGTATGTGGTCGGTTTATATTCGCATACTGAACGATATTGTCGATCAATTCACCGCATGTGAAATATCCTCGTTTGTTCGTAAACGTATGTTCGACATGCTTCGTCGTATACTTTCTTCTTTGAGTATGCTTATTTTCCAAAGTCATGGTATTTCCAATTAGTCCAGGAAGTGCAAGGTCGGCGGACGTCGCATACTCTGGTTCTTTATCGTAATCCGTCTTGTCGAAAATCAACGGTGTGTCCACGGTAATTTTAATGATATCCGACGTTTGTGTTTCGAAACGATTATAGGATCCTTCGTGAACCTCCGTCTCCGTAGTTTCAATATTAAGTGTCCAAGACAACCGGTCGAAGTTATCGTGGACGGTCTTTCGCGTAAAGGAAGAAGGCGGTTTCGTTTTCATGTTTGGTTTCGTTTTCATGTTTATTTTATTTTAAAAATAATATATTTATATATTATCTGAACGCTTTAGAGTTTTAGGTTATATAACCGACCTAGTTCGACCTAGTTCGACCTAGTGGGACCTAGCTGGAGAAATTTTCCTAGAGAACTTATATTATATTATTATTTTTTTAATTAAAAACAAAAATGAATTTTATTCGCCAAAAGGAAAATTTAACCCAATTACAAACACACGGTTACGTCGTCATTCCATTTCTCAGGAAGGGCGGTGAATATACCAATGATTTCCGTGAAACTTTGGCACGAATGCCGGAATTTAAAGACCCCAGTAACATGTTACGAAATGGAGAGCACTTCGTATGTGGTGGTTTTGCCGCCCTCGGAAACCCCTCTAGTTTCCACAATACCTATGTTCGTAGGATACGTCGCGTAGCCCATGAGCATGTAATAAAGACGGTGTTCGAACCCCAATTATCGCAAGACAAAGACCTACTGTTCGAACAGGTAATCGATCGTATGATGTTCCGCCGGGCGCCTAAAAAGCCTGGCAGAGAAGCATGGCACAGAGACGAAAGTCCAAACGCACTAGAAGGCGATACCATTTACGGAGGATGGATTAACCTGGACCAGACTTCGCAGTATTTCTCTGGATGTCCTGGAACGCACCTTGAAGTAAAGGGTCAAAACACCGGGTTTGCGAAAATACCAAAGAAGGAACATCCGCGGTACAACAAGTTAAAAAATAAAATCGAGATACCCCCGGGTCATATATTTATCTTTTACGAAAGGATGGTGCACGAAGTGTTACCAACATCTCACAAAGAAGACACGCATCGTTTATTCATGGGATGGCGTACGACTTACAGTACGAAGCCTCTTTTCACCGATCTGGAAGAGAGATTGCAGAAACGAGCCGTTATGCAAATCAAGAGCGGACAAACCCCACCGATATACCCCAGTTTATATTGGTCCAACTGGAGGAATTTACTCGAAGCATGGTCCAATACTCTGGTCGATAATTGCACCCACAAAAAAACCATTACTTCAAAGTCCTCTACTTCCTATGGAGACTCGTACAAAGTTGCACATCGGTACATGGAATCCCTAGAAGATTACGGTCTAATCACCGACCTGTGCCCGCCGTACACACAGGATGAAATCAATATCCTCAAGCCACAACGGTATTGAATGAAAATGTAGCACCGCAACCACATGATCCTGTAGAAGACGGATTTGTAAATATAAAACGTTTACCCATTATATCTTCACTCCAATCTATTTCAGTCCCTACTACCAAAAATCCAGATCTACCACATACGGTGATTGGTACTCCTATATCTTCTATACGATGGTCTTGAACATTACGAGTATTCTTAGGAGTTAACATATATTCAAAACCGTTACACCCGCCTCCCTTTGCACCAAAAAGAATGTATTGATTATTCCCCAGTATTCTCCTTAATTGTGGCAGTGCAGCCTTTGTTACTGTTATCATTTTTTTAAGGTAGATATACATTTATACTGCAATCTAGGTCGAGCTAGGTTGATTATCTAACCTAAAACTCAGAAGCGTTCAGATAATAAATAAATATATTATATTTTTTAAATAAATATGTCTTTAAACGAAGCGATAACCCATGAAATGGAAACATGCGAAGCAAGACTTCACCGATGGTCCGATGCACAACTCGAAGATTATAAATGTCATCTATTAAACGACCCAGCGATTAAATCCGCCCTGGAGAAGGTATCCAGTTACCACGAGTGTTCGTTCGGCACCGCGTGTTACAAATCCTACAAACGTTGGGCAAAGGCAAAGGCGGTGATTGGCAACCACATGCATAATTCCGACATGGATTATGACGATTGGGACACCTGGGCATCCTCCCCGATGAAGCAAAGATGGTGGGGAATCAAACAAGATAACCCATCTTCTATCGTTCTCGTTCACATCGGGAAATTCTACGAGGCGTTTCACCATGATGCCGACACCCTCCATAAAATATTTGGAGCCCCCTATACCTATGGGTATGTTGCACGCAATGGTTTCCCTGCAAGCAAATTCGACGAGTACCGCGACAAGTTAGCGGAACATGGGTGCAATGCGATACATATCATATCAGTATAAATATAGAGTACACCCCTATAAATGATTAAACTTTTTATTTTCTTTATTTCTTGTTGCTTGGGTTGTGCCATAAATATGACGAATCTGTCTCCAGGAGATCTCGAGAATATGTCTATAGAAGATCTCCAGAATCTGTATCCCGATCCCCCGGTTGTATCCGGATGTCCCACGTCCGAGCAATCGATACACCCTGAAAACCGCCTTGAATTGGTAAAATGTGATAGAGACATTTTATTTAAATATATTGGGGAACACAAATGCTGTGAGGTGAGCCATTTAGGGTGTGACATCTTGGTAAGCGCGTATCTACTAGTGTATCCTGAAGCCCCCTACGTTTGTCCCAAGAGTTCATAATCATTCTGATTAACACAACCTAGTACGAGAAAACTTACAACAACAATAAATGATGTGATAACAACACCGACAAACCCTATTCGTTTGGTTTGATAATTGTTGTCTTTATAACGCTTTGCATTCGTTAAATTTAATATTTCCCTGGTGTAATCATTTACGAATTTCTGTTCGGGATCTAGCGTTTCACGGTATACTTTAAAAGATTCATAACATGGTATATGTTCCACTTGTTTTTTTATATCACCTACGTAATATTTACCCCAATGTGAAGTTCCTCCGAATTTATTCACCAAAGTTTCAACAGAAACGTGAAACTCATTAAGTGTATCCTGACTTTGAAGATCATAAATATCTACTACACATGCTTCTTTTCTTGCAAATGTTAAACACGTTGTGTTTTCCTGACCATGAACATATCGTATCAAAATTGTACTTATATCGTGTTTTTCACCGTCAATGGACGATATAAACTTACTACAATTTTTAAATGGTATCGCATATGCGCTGTACATCATTCCATACTCTGGAAACTTACTCCATGCCTCTACCATTGGTTTTTCGGCGTCACCGGTTTCAGCAAGATCCAATAACGGAAATTTACTTAAGGATGGAAACAAAACCACGACGGGTATAATGATGCTATCCCATATAGCCGATATGAAATCGTCGGTTTTAATTGGATACTTTTCGTTGGTAGCGTCGCCGACTATTGTAATATATTTTAGCAACCCCTGGTCGCGTTGATTATAGTTTGTTTCAATAATTCCTGCATCGGCACCTGGTAATAAGTTGATCGCTTCGTCAATAGTGATTTTATTCTTTTTTATGTTCACCTTTGAATTTGGATATATATTAATAGTCATGGATGTGATAATTCCTAATAATCCCAGGTGTGACCTCCAATAATACAAGTCGTTAGTATCAATTATCGTACCATTGGACAACACAGCTGTTATAGACACTACATCTTCGGCAAATGAATGGAATGTAAGACCATGGTGACTAGTTGAAAATGCACCAGCGAGAGATTGATCCTGTATACTACCAAACCCATGTATAATCTTTTCGTTCTCCAGTAATCGTGTTATTAAAGACTTTAACGAAGACCCTGCTTGGCAGGTTACAGTTGTATCTGTCAAATTTAAAATTTTGTCCATCTTTGACAATGATATCATAGTATATTCGGTGCAAATCAATGGAGAGAAAGAATGACCACCCCCGACAACACGAATCTTATCATTGTTGCGAACAATTTCTTGTATTTCTTCTGCTGAAGTTGGTTCTAGAATAACCTTTGGTTTACATCTTATAGTATCTCCCCAGTTCCTAACACTGTCTCCTTGTATCGGTGATCTATTATCGGAAAGATGTGTAAATGCTGGACCGTCATATACCGGATTAAAAATATTATAAGTCAAATACGGAAGATTTAGAAAGAATAATATAACAGCTACGTGGGTGCCCTCGCGTATTCTATTCCTCCTAATAAAGGAATAAATGCCATACAGACTCAAGGAGAGTAAGAGTTGAAATACAATTTGATATACGTGATACATTATACTTTAACTTTTATTTCTTTATATACTTCACAATTGTATCGAACTTGTACAGGCTTTGATATCTCCACGTTGGACTCGATAAGATTGATACACGGTAACACTCTGTCACCGATCTTATACGTCCTACCCCCGGTGTTATGAATAATGAACCATTTCTTCGCCCGCTTCGCACTAGAAATACCGTTACTAAATGAATTCTTCCATGCGTCGGCACTATACTTCTTCCCTTCTCTACGTTCACGTTGTTTCCCACTCTCTTTACACCCTATACACTTGTACTCCGGTCCGAATACACAAAGGGTATCTTCAACATGTTGCCAGATACACAACCCCGTCCAATTCCGATCTTTGGTCATCTTTTGGTATTTATTATACTTCTTCTTGCACAACAAAGTTCCCTTGCAGCTCCCAAGTGTCTCTGGAACGTACAGGTTGGGAGGTCGTTGAGATTTCATAAAGTCGTGGACCGCGCGTTTGATTTTACCAGCGGAGAAGATAGAGGAACCGAAGGAAAATCCAGCGGCTACCAAATTAGACAGCCCTCCTATGTTCTTTTCTATAACAGTTTTAATGAGCGTTTGATAGATAACCGAAGCTTCTCTGTATATTCCACCATCAATGGATAGAAACACCTTAGGAAACCCCGGCTCGATCTCACCCAACATGCCGATAATGTTTTTTGCCCAGTACGTTTTACCCGACGCGCTAGGTCCAAACCCCATAATTAATCGCCCACTGTCTTGCTCAAAATTGTTGACGCGAAACAGACTCTTATCTTCTTCCCATATACCAGTTACGTTGCGAAGGTCAGAACAGGTGATATCTAGCTTTGCATTGATCAAAGACAATTCCAAACACCGGAGCATGTAAGCTGTCGATTTCATCTCTTTTGTTACGTAATCCTTCACAAACGATTGACATTGGTCTCGACATTTGATCCATTTCGGCTCCATGAACGATTTTTCTCGAGCCGAGAACATATCGTCTACTTCAGCTTTAAAATTATTAACGAAATTCTCTACATTACCGAACGATCGACGCTCTATCTCCTTACCATCGGGAACATTAGATAGGTACATTTAGTTAAGTAATCATAATAATTATAGTCTTCAAAATTAGATACCGTATATAAATATGCCATGTATAATGAAATGAAACCGGTGTATCTATTTTTATTTTTGTTAATAATATCCCAAGTATTTATTAATTATACTTTTACGATGTACAAGACTGTGCACAACGCGACTCGGCACGACTGGGTATTTATTTTGGGAACTGGCAGGTCAGGCACTACATCGATATTACACATGGTAAATAAATTATCGAATGAAGTGTATCTCCAGGGGGAACCAAATCAGTTAATTCAAAACTTGAGAAAATTAAATGATTCCATTTTTAGTATACCTAGAAATTCTTCGGGGGCGTATTATGCGGAGGAGTTCGATCCACAACGTCTGTATACCTCATTTAGGCACGTCGTGAAGCACGAAATCGGCAACATGGGCGATAAAAGGGTGGTGGGGTTTAAAGAGGTAACCATATTACGCCCGATGGACTTAAACTTTCTCTACAGACTATTTCCGAACGCTAAGTTTATAATCAATTGGAGATACGACTTGGACGCACAATTCAAAAGTAGAATGAAAATACATATGAAGAAACCCAAAACGGTAAATGGATTAAGGCAAATAACAGAACAGTTGACGAATTGGTCGAAAACAATACCAACAAGACAAGTGTTTCTTTTACCATTGGAAGAATTTTCATTGGGAAGATTTAATCAGATGGTTGAGTTCCTAGGGTTTACAGGGTGCTCATACAACTACATATTGCGAAACAACTACCAGCAGTCATTGGAATATGATGCACGACAAGACGCTGTACAAGGTAAGTGTTTGTATAAGTAATTTTTCGGTTAATATTTAGATATCAAATGGAACGTACGGGTACGCTGAGGTTTTCACCTCTTTCTTCTTCTCGCCTTTCTCCATGTAGACCACGACAACATGCTTTTCGAGGTCTGCTGCCATACCGTAATCTCCACCAGGGGTACGGAACGCGCGGAATACCATTTGCATGGAGAGAAGGGACCCATTGGTGATATACTTGGGTTCAATCTGGACGTACTCTCCTTGTTCATTGATCCTCCAGAACACCAGAGAGTTGTCTGCACCGCCAAACCCTTCAAGACGTCGTGTCATACACAGTGCGGGGACTTCAGACCCATCGATGTTCTTCATCTTCAAACACGAATGTTTCGCATTCTCGATGAACGATTGGTCGTCGTCGTACTTTGCAGTTGCGTCTTTCCAAGTGCCTTCGTCGTGGTACGCTACGCCGATGCATTTGTCGCACATATCACCGATCCATTTTAGTGCTTTCTCCTGCTCCTGTTCCAGGTTAGGGAATACATTTTTTACCGCGTCGGGGACACCCGGGTAACCGGTAAAGGTGTACCTTGCACGCTTGATGTCGGACGGTCCGTACGTGCCCTTGTTGTGGTTGCCATTGCCAGTCAAGTACGACCAGTGTGCGCGAAACGGAGGGAGTGTCACCGTCACGTTGTATTGTTTATTATCATCTTTTTTGTGTACCTTCGGGATCCGTTCTCGAGAACCACCACGCTTAGTATAGATAGATATGTCGAGTTCGGTCTTGTCGTACTCGTTGACCTTCGGGTAGGTCGCTTTGGGGGTTTCTTCCCTCGGAGACAACTCCAATTGAGTCCCTTTCGGTTTCTCCGGTGAAACCTTTAACCTTTTTAATACTTGTTCACGTTTTTGTTCGAATGTGCGCTTCATTTTGATAAGTTTTTGTTTATTTATATACTTCTTTTTATTTTAATTAAAATAATATAATATTTGGAAGACTAGGGCGAGTAGAGTAGCTCCACACGACCTAGAACCTAGTTTCGACCTAGAATTAAACTATTTCTAGGTATATATATGCTGACCGATATTTATAAAATGTGTACTGTACTATTAGGTACTCTGAACATATACCTACTAGCATGTGGAAACTCCTTAATTGTTGCAAACCATAGTAGGGCTATATCACTGTCTAGCCTAGAAAGTAAAGGACCCATTGAAGTTTTGAAGTATGGTACCACCACGCCCATACCATCAGGTACAAAGGAAGTATCAAGGGAATCAACCACGGTCGGTTCAGAAACAAATGCAACCACCCAAGTACCAGAATACCTATCAAATACATCAACTCTTCATCCAAACTTACGAGGTCAAAATTCGTCATCGACCACACCAGGCAATGAATCACTAACAGCGAACAAAACAGATCCTGAATCATTATACAATGTCACCAATGATTTATATAGCACTAAAAAGGTTGAACCCCCAGATTATACCGGGTTATGGGTAGGTTTGTCGTTGTTTATTACCTTTGTGATTGCGGGGGGAGTCAAACTCATAAAATGCAAAGAACCCAAGGAGACGGTGATCCCTGAGTCTAAACCTCCTATAGATAGAGAAGCGAAGCGCATCATTCAAAATAGAAACTCCTGGGCAAATGCACCTTCGGTTGCCAAAAACCTGCAATTTGGACCCGCATCTAAAGCCCCGCCTCCACCACCATCTAGTGCCAGGTTACAGATCAAAGAGTTAACTCAACCAGGAGGATTGGAGAAAATTAAAGACTTGAGAAAGTCAAAGCGAGCCCAAGCCGGGGATGCGCGATTGCGGAAACAAATGCAAAAGTTGAGAGAAAACACTATAAATTCTAACCCCGGTCATTAATAATGGAGGATTTGACGGTACAGGATTTACTATCGTCGGATATAATGAAAGGGTTTGTCGCCGATTCCTCTAAGATTATTCGCGAGTGGTACGAGTACATCTACATAGCAAAGGTGAAATCTGTTGAAGGAGTGTACAAGATTGGTAAAACAAATTCATTGAAACGTAGGGATTTGGAATTGGCGAGCGAAGTCACAAAAATAGAACCAGCTTCTATCATATATGCGTGGAATATACCTAGACCCCTGGCTGTAGAAACGTTGGTAAAAGGCATCTTACGAACCAACTTATGGAAGAATGCGCCAGAGAATACACCGGGTGCATCCGAAATGTTTCAAATACCTTTGTACGCCATGGTGTTAGTTGTTCGATTGTCTATATTGTGTGTTTTTGTTGAGAAAGGATATATCAATCAAAATGTTACAAGGCTACGTAGGCGACTTCAACCGTACATGCAGGGGTTGCGATTCAATCAAATACGATACAAGACAGAGCTCTATCCGCCCAGAGTTCCATCCATACGAAATCAACCCTATTCATTAGGCACATATGTTATTGTTGAATTCCCACTAGATGCATATAAGAAAGGTACAGAGGGTGAAGCTTACAACGGTAAGTCGTACACTGGAATTATTGTCAAAGTCGGAGCGGATTATTACATGGTCGATTGGGAGTCTACAAACGAAATGGTGTTTTTAACCAACAGTAAAGCTCCATTTGCATGGACGCGATCCATCGATTCTGGACAGAGAATATTGGACATAGAGAGTGTGTGCACCAAGTTCAATATCCCGGGGATTATATATTCCGTTGAGTATAGTGTCGGTGATAACATACAAATTATTCGTAATGGTGTGTGGAAAGATGCCGAAGTTATGCGAGTTGACGACGATGGAATAACTGTAAACTTTGTAGAGAACGAAGGAGAGGACTTTAAGGAGAAAACGGTCGAGGTAGACGAAGCAGCGGCGCTTTTACGTCCAAAGGGGGGGTCTAATTTAAAATTCTAAAAATGTGTGTATATATATCTATGATTATTATGTTATATGTGGAAAGCCAACACCCTTGTATTGTACCGAAGAGAAGAATTTAGAGTTGAACGTGATACGAAAAAGAAATCGAAAACTATCGTTATTAAGCGTAGGTTTCGTCCATACTATTACCCACGAATAACTGTACAAACTTCAGAGTGTGTGTTCACCGGTGTAAATGTCCGTCGAATGGCGTTAAAACAGGGCGACTTTGTGTTTTATGATTCCGACGCATTTACATTGATGACATGCATGGTCCTGGAGCGTCTTGGGGATAACGTAATCATACAGCCAAAGGGTGTTGGAATAAACCTGGAAGTATCTATTTATTCACCGTGTATTGAACTTATTCGTGTTCCAGTCGAAAATTTTCCCGTACTGGTTGAATCAATGTCCTCCAATTTATTGGATGCCAGGGTCATCGTAAACAATGAATCTTCGACGAATTCGTTTTACATATTGGACTACGAACCCATGTCGAATAAATATTTAGTTGGCAAACAGTCGTATACTGGCGACCAGTTTCAATGGTTGGACCGCGAGCAGTTTAATGTGGCGTACGTAGATCAGGATCAGTTCAACCATGAATATAATGTTATCGGTGAATTGAGTATCGATTTTTTTGACATTCCTGTACACAATATGGAATTGTTGGGCGAAGAATGTATCGTTAAATCACTATGGTTTCATGTCTGTAACTCGGGGAAGAATCACTATGCGTCTAGATTTGAAACACCCTGGGACATATATACCATTTGCCTTTGGTTGGAACATTACTCAACCTATTGGAAATCCAAACCATACTTTCGAAGGGATTTTTCACCGATCAACTCTTTAATTCAAACGTGTTTGGAAAGTAATGTATCGGCAGATGTTCTTCAATATTTGACCCAAATATCTCTAACGGATCACGAATCGTATCGAGCAGAGAGATTTAAAGCAAAACTGAGATCCAAGCCTTTACTCAAGACAAGAATTAAAAAGGAGGGTAAAACACTAAAAGTCGAAGTCTTGACCTCTATTAATTCCAGGAGTCGTTATTCTGGAAAGAACGATGTCTTTCTATTCAATTACGTGGCGAAAGTATTGTGGTACCTGTCCAATCGACCGGTATCGAGACCGTGGGTGGAAACCAGAGCCCTAAAGTTTTGGTTGAAACCTATACGCGACAAAGTAATATTAAAATTACCTCTGAAACCATTCCAAGAGCGCGTAGTTGCAGAGATGAGACACCGTGAAATTCATGAAAATCTATCGGATTTATTAATTTTAAACACCAAAAAGGGGTACAAATTTAACGCACTGGCGTGTAAACAGAACGGGTATGACGTTAAAGGTGGAATTCTAGCATTGCCCCCTGGAACGGGAAAAACAATATGCATGTTGGCATTAATAAAACAAGGAATTGAATTGTACAACATTAGTAGGACATTAGTGGTGGTACCCTTAACATTGATGGATCAGTGGATTAAAGAAACGGAACGGTTTACCGACCTCAGATGTGGCGAAATTCACGGTAGGAAGTGTACGTACCAAGACAAAGACATTGTGTTTACAACTTATGGAACGGTCACCTCGAAATTTGCAGATTTAAATCACCCTATCTTTGATTCATTTGACCGAGTGGTATTTGATGAATCGCATCAACCAAAAGAATTTCGATCCAAAAAGATACGCGCCTGTTCGTATATTCATACTACCTACAGATGGTGTATTTCAGCCACACCGTACAGAGAATCCTCATTCCATAACTTGCACCCACAATTAGCCATGTTGAACGTTTTTCCATTTGATAGTGCCAGGACCAATTTTTTCCCTCATTTAATGTGTCAAGAAAATGACCATACAAAGTGGTTAATCGCACAAATCGCGTCCATTATTATCAATCCAAACGTAGATCATTTGAATATTCCCGGTCCGACCTTCCATATCGTTCGGTGTACCAATACGAATCACGATCTCTATGAACTCTTGTTTCAAATGGTCAGACAGAGGGTATCGACAGTATTGGATAAAATGGGGTTCAGATACCAGCAGGTTATGTCACTCGTCAATATGTTGGGGGTTTCTGCAACCGACCCAACTATATTACCCCTGCACGTTTGGGGAGAAAGATGCGATACAACTGATTTTGCAATCACAAACATGAACGATTTGTGCCAGGAACTTTCCAAACAATCTGGGTTTGCAACCGAGGTGTTAAAAACACTCGATAAGATAGAAGAGACGACATGTTGCCTCTGTTTAGAGACTATGGTTCGACCGACTATAACGGATTGCCTGCATCTATTTTGCCACGACTGTATCAAAAAATCACTCGAATTTAAACGAAATTGTCCACAGTGTAGGAAAACACTAGACTCCAATTCCTTCAAAGAAATAACCACCAAACACGAAACCACGAAGAAAGACGGGTTTCTGTACATGTACGATAACCTGGGGAGAAGGATCAAACTGCCAGAACGTCTTAGTGAAATTATGAAACAAACAAACCCCAGTGATAAATTGATCAAAGTCAAAAATATCATAGAGATGGAAAAGCGGGTAGTTATATTCTCTCAGTATAACTCTGTATTGAGTCATTTTTACAAGAACATCGAGTCAGCGTCTATCATCTCTGGCAAGTGTACTAGAAGAAGCCGAGCTAGGCACATCGACGATTTTAAAACAGGGAAAACAAACGTTATCTTATTGTCTACTAAAGTAGCAGACATAGGCATCAATTTAACCGAGGCAAACGCAATTATATTTTTAGAGCCGGGTTTAGAATCTGCGGTAAAAACACAGGCGATAGGACGAGTTCGAAGAATTGGACAGGAGAATTCAATAAAGGTTTACACCATGGTGACAGAAAACACCATAGAAGAACGAATAGAATCCGCCAGAACAACGGTAGAAAATGATCTAAACGAACTAATGTTATCCTCCAACCTATCCAGAGCTACCAAACTCAAACGGAAAAACAGACTTAATATGCAATATATACTAAATATTTTATCACTTTAACTTACGTTTCTTTGTGTTCATCTTTAACGTAACATAACTATCAAAATCACCGTCGAATTGTTCCCAGTCGCTCATCCTGGAATAGGTAGTGCAATTGAATGCTACGAACGATGAAACTTTCGCAAGTAAATCTTTTGTTTTGAT
>Ga0206683_10000275_pt1 | contig 38840 bp, 61 predicted proteins | sample M280m12015metaG_FD_155483 | JGI IMG/M metagenome (GOLD analysis project Ga0206683, IMG submission 155483) | Ammonia-oxidizing marine archaeal communities from Monterey Bay, California, United States - M2 80m 12015 | ecosystem: Environmental > Aquatic > Marine > Intertidal zone | place: USA...
TTTGGAAAACAAAATTCCAGATGCTAAAAAGCCTAAATCAATTGAAATAAAAACTAAATAATGCAGGAGTAGGAGCATGGCAAACGTTCAGATAATTAAATTAACCTCAGGTGAAGATATCATGGGTGAGGTTTCAGATACAGAAATAGATGGTAAAGCATTTTTACTTGTAGATAGACCCGCAGTAATCCTAATGATGCCTAAACCAGGTAGTGATGATGAATTTGGCGTTGGCCTTGCTCCTTACGCTCCTTTTGCTAAAGAGCATAAAGTTCCAATCTTTCCTAATCATATAATTTCAGTATATGATCCCGATAGAAATTTATTGAATACATATACAACTAAGTTTGGCTCTGGTCTTATACAACCTGATTTTATAAATAAAAAGATATTAAATGAAATTAAGAAATAGTGTACGAATACAGAGTAAAAATTAGAAGAGTAGTAGACGGAGATACAGTAGATGTGGATATCGACTTGGGCTTTGGTGTCTGGCTCAAAAAACAAAGAATACGTCTGTATGGGATCGATACTCCCGAAAGTAGAACCCGTGACCTCGAGGAAAAGAAGTTCGGACTTATGGCCAAAGAATTCCTCAAAAAAGAACTTGCCGATGGAGCTATACTCAAAACAAGGCTTGATGGTAAGGGAAAATATGGAAGGATTCTTGGTGAATTTATTACTATAATAGATGGTGCGAGGCATAATGTAAATGAATATATGGTTGAATCACATCATGCAGCTACTTACCATGGACAATCGAAAGAAGACATCATAGAACAACATTTAGTGAACCGTACCTTTTTCGATAGTTAATAGTTGACTCTAGGTTCGAAAGAGCCTATAATGTATATATGTTGGTGTTGGATATATTATGAATTTTTATACTTATGCACGTCATTATGGCGACAAAATCTTAGTCCGTGGAGTGAAGAACGGAGAACGTTTCACATCACGACACGACTTTAGACCTACCCTATTTGTCAAATCAGACAAACCCTCAGAATATAAAAGTATATATGGAGAAACGGTATCTCCTATACAGTTTGACTCAAACAAAGAAGCAACAGAATTTTTTAATAGGTACAAAGATGTTTCCAATTTTCCAATATTTGGACAGAACTATTATGCCTATCAATACATAACAGAAAAGTATCCCAACGACATTGAATGGGATGCCAAGAAAATAGCCATAAACTCTATTGACATTGAAACAACGTCAAAGGGTGGCTTTCCAAACGTGGACTCTCCAAGCGAGGAAGTAGTAGTTATCACACTTCAAAACAACAACACCAAGAAGATAACAACTTTCGGACTTGGGGAGTTCACACCTTCCGCAGAAACAACAGAATACGATATAGATTATCATGCTTGTTCTGATGAATACACTCTTCTTAAAACGTTTTTAGAATGGTGGGAAGAAAATTGTCCTGATATTATTACAGGTTGGAATACTCAATTATTTGATATTCCTTATCTACTTGCTAGAACAGAAAGAATATTGGGAGATGGAGAACATAAACGTTTCTCTCCTTTTGGAATAGTACAAAAAAGAAATATTAGATTCATGGGTCAGGAAAAAACTGCTTATGAAATAGTAGGTGTTGCTCAATTAGACTATTATGACTTATATAGGAAATTTACTTATGTTACTAGAGAGAGTTATAAACTAGATTTTATTGCAGAGACAGAGTTAGGCACAAAGAAATTAGAACATGGTTTTGATACACTTCAAGAGTTTTACGAAAAGGATTGGAATAGATTTGTAGAGTATAATATTATTGATACAGTCCTTGTTGATAAGTTAGAAGATAAAATGAAACTTATTGAGCTAGCAATTACAATGGCATACGATGCCAAATGTAATTTTAATGATATGTATTCTGCAGTTAGAACTTGGGACAGTTTATTATACAATCATTTATGGGAGAAGAAAATTGTCTTACACCAGGGCGGTGGTAGGAAAGAAAGAACAATCGAAGGAGCTTATGTCCAGGAACCTGTTCCAGGTGGTTATGATTGGGTGTGTAGTTTCGATGCTACAAGCCTATATCCTTCTATAATTATGCAATATAATATGAGCCCAGAAACACTTGTTCCTGGTTTCCAATATGAAGTAAAAGTAGATGACTTGTTGGATAGGTATAAGTTAGACAAATTAAAAGAAAAGAATTATGCCATGGCAGCTAATGGTACTTGTTATACAAGAGAGAAACAAGGGTTATTCCCTGAGATAGTACAGAAGTTTTTTAATGATAGATTAAGATATAAAAGACTAATGCAGGAGTCCCAAAAGAAGTTTCAAGAAACTGGAGCCAAGGTTTATGAAAATGAGGTTAGTAAATATAATAACTTCCAAATGGCAAGAAAAATTCAATTAAACAGTTTATATGGAGCACTGGCAAACCAATACTTTAGGTTCTATGATGATAGACTTGCAGAAGGTATTACAATGACAGGCCAATTAATAATTAGAGATACAGCTAAGGCATTAGACAAATATGTTAATAAAGTCTGTGGCACAGAAGATAAAACTTATTCTTTTTATAGTGATACTGATTCTTGTTATGTTACTTTAGACAATATGGTTAAAAACTTCTTTCCTGACGCAGACAAATCAAGAGTTATTGACTTAATAGATAAAGTTGCAGGAGAGAAAATAGAACCCGCAATAGATCAGGCAATGCAATCCTTGGCTAACTATACTAATGCTTTTGAAAAGAAAATAGACTTTAAAAGGGAGATCATAGCAGATAAAGGCATATTTGTAGCTAAGAAACGTTATGCGTTAAACGTATATGATGATGAGGGATTACGTCTAAAGGAACCTAAATTAAAGGTAATGGGATTAGAGATAGTAAGATCAAGCACTCCTGGCGTAATTAGAGCGTCTCTAAGGGAGGCCGTACGTCTTATACTTACTAGCGATCAAGATACATTACAATCCTACGTAGCAGACGCCAAAAGGGACTTCCTCAGTAAAACTGCAGAGGAAATTGCTTTCCCTCGAGGATGCAACAACATGAAAAAGTATAGAAGCACATCAGACATATATAGCAAAGGTACTCCTATTCACGTTCGAGGTGGATTGTTATATAATCATTATTTAAAGAAGCACAATCTAAACTTAAAGTATGAACAAATAAAGGAAGGAGATAAGATTAAGTTTTTATATTTAAAAGAACCTAATACTATAAAAGAAAATACAATAGCATTTTCTTCTAAACTTCCAACAGAATTTAATCTACAAAAATATATAGATTATGACTTAATTTTCCAAAAGGCATTTGTGGATCCTTTAGAAAATATCTTGAATCCACTTGGCTGGCATACGGAGCCACAAGCATCCCTGGAGGATTTGTTTACATGATAGAATATGAAAAAGATTTAGTACATAACGCACTAGGTAGACCTTATTGGATTTATAAAGACGACACGTTTTACCAACAAAGGATTGCAGGAGCAGGACCCTATCAACAGAAGAATTTAAAATATATTAGAGCATTGGTGCCTAATGCTAGAACAATAATTGATGTGGGTATGAATATAGGAATGAACACTATTGAATACGCCACTTGGGCTGATGAAGTAAAATCATTTGAACCTGTTAAGCAAACATATGATATGGCACTACTCAACATAGAGTTGGCAAAAGAACAAAAAGAATTCTTAAAAGCATGGTGGCCAAACGCATCTCTTATACAAAGAGCAAATATAGAGACTAATAATTGCGGTTTAGGAGATAAACCAGGATCTTTTGAAATACAGATTAAAAGGAATAATGCAGGAGCAAATCATCTTAAAAGAACTCACACAAAAAGAGGTCCTGTTGGAGCCTCTACAAAACCAAGTGTAGACGAAATACAGACAGTGGAAATAAACACATTGGATTCTTATGGTTATAAAAATGTAGATGCAATTAAAGTAGATGCTGAGGGTTATGAATATCCTGTAGTTATGGGAGCAGAAGAAACCATAATGAGAGATAAGCCGGTTGTTCAATTAGAAATGATTCAAGGCCAACCAGAAAGGTTTGGATACACATTACAAATGATACAAGACTGGTTTTTAGAAAGGGAGTTTGTTATTACTCTACCAGATGGTACTGAAGTTGATGATGAGTTTACCTATTATAAGAAGAATGTAGAGCGCTTTTTCATACATAAGAGTAAGTATGAGAAAAGAACTTTGGAGAATTTATTTACATGAGAATACCTAGCAGTGAAATGCAAAGTGCTTGGACAAAAGATTGGCCATTTAAAGATATTGTTGAAAGTTTACCAGAAGAAGGAAAGTTAATTGAAATTGGTCCTTACTTAGGAAAATCAACAGTTGCATGGGCAGAGGAATTTGAAAGACAAAATAAACAATGGTCAATACATACAGTAGATATTTTCGCTGGACTTTCAGGAAAATTTTGGCCTGAAGATGTATCTCAAGAGACTATAGATTTTTTAAATACATTAATCATATCAGAGGCAGATCATTTAGCTACGTTTAAAAGAAACATAGAAGGTTGGGACAATATAACATGGGAGAAAAAGTTATTTACTAAAGACTACCAACCAAAAGAAGAGTATGATGTGTTATTTTATGATGGATTGCATGAGTATAAAAATTGTATTGAAGCATTAAACTTTTGGAAAGATAAAGTTTCCTGGATGATTATAGATGACTATGGTAGTGAATTTAAAGGAACAGATGAAGCAGTAGATGAAGTAGTAGAACAAGGTGGTTTTGAATTAGAAAAAATGCCTATTGAAATTAAACCTATGGCGGTAATAAAAATATGATGATGTCAGGTTGGGTTATGTTAGGAATAATATTGGTAGTTGATATTGCAATATATTGGGCTATTGATTTGGGTTTTGAAAAGAATTTTTGGAGAGAAGATGAGACACGGTAAGAACAGCGCATATGGTCGTAAGGCCAGACGAGAAGGAGCTTTAGAAAGATTAAAAGCTTCCAAGTTTACAGAAAAAATGATGGCAGACGGCAAAGAAAGAAATGAAAAGAGCTGGACAAAGAAAAAAGAGGCGGATATTGAAAGACTTGAAGAAAGAATTAAACATGGCTAAGGTAGCAATAGTCGGATATGGTTTTGTAGGCAAAGCTACAGAATATTTCTTAAAAACTCATGTTGAAAATACACCAGAGATATTGATCCATGATCCAGATCTGGCTTTAAGGATAGGTGATTGGACAGGTATAGACTATGCGTTCATATGTGTACCTACACCACTTAAAGGATCTAAAAGGGCGTATAACAGGAAACTAGATACAGACATAGTAGATGAGGCTTGTAAGAAAGTGTTCGGTAAAGTATCTAGGATTGTTATACGGAGCACAATAGGTCCAGATCAGACCCATAGGTACACAACAAATATGGGAGCAATTATTTGGCCAGAGTTTTTAAGAGAAAAACATTGGAAAGATGATGTTGATAATCCAGATCTGCCTATGGTAGTGGGTGGTTATCAAATGGATCAGTTTATAGACTTTGTTAAATGTCATAAAAAGATCTGGAAAGTTCATCCAGATGAAGCAGCGATGATGAAAATAGCAAGAAATTCAGCACTTGCTGTAAAAGTAGATTTAGCTAATGAGTTTAAAAATATATGTGATGCATGGGATATGAACTATAATACATTAGCAGAATTTTTAAGTTTAGATCCAAACTTAGGAAAGACGCATTGGGACGTTCCAGGCCCAGACGGAATGGTAGGATTTGGCGGTACTTGTTTACCAAAAGATTTGACTCACACTTCGTCTTTATGCTATAATAATGATAATATTTTAAAAGTTGCGGTTACCGCAAATAAAAGAAGGAGGGGTGATGAACCTAATAGAAAAACTAAAGAAAAACTCAACGATTCAACAATCTGAAGTCCTAACAGACTCCATGTTTTTTAATGAGCAGGATGTAATCCAAACATCTGTGCCGGCAGTTAATGTCGCGTTAAGTGGAAAATTAAACGGGGGTCTAACAACAGGTTTAACTGTTTTTGCAGGACCAAGTAAACATTTTAAAACAGCATTTGCCATGTTATTGGCCAAAGCATATTTAGACAAATATGATGATGGTGTTGTTTTGTTTTATGATAGTGAGTTTGGAGCACCACAAGCATATTTCGATACCTTTGGTATAGATACAAGCAGAGTAATACACAGTCCAATATCAGATATAGAACAGTTGAAACACGACTCTATGCAACAGTTGAATGGTTTAGAAAGAGAAGACCATGTAATGATTATTGTTGATAGTGTGGGTAACTTAGCAAGTAAAAAAGAAGTAGAAGACGCCTTAGAGGGTAAATCAGTAGCAGATATGACAAGAGCTAAACAAATGAAGTCACTGTTTAGAATGATTACACCTCATTTAACTATAAAAGACATACCCGCTATTGTTGTTAATCACACATATAAAGAAATAGGATTGTTTCCTAAAGACGTTGTAAGTGGTGGAACAGGTATATATTACTCAGCAGACAACATATATATCATTGGTAGAAGGCAACAAAAAACAGGAACAGAAGTTACAGGATATGAATTTGTAGTAAATGTTGAGAAGTCTAGATTTGTTAGAGAGAAATCTAAGATTATTGTACAAGTGGCCTGGGAAACAGGTATTAGTCCTTGGTCTGGTTTGTTAGAAATGGGATTAGAGTCTGGATTTGTTGTTAAACCTAGCAATGGTTGGTATCAGAAATGTGATCCTAAAACGGGAATACTTTCTGGTGATGGAAAGAAAAGACTTAAAGCTTTAGATGGTAGCTTTTGGATACCTATTTTAGAAGACTTTGAATTTAATGCTTGGGTAGAGAACAGATATAAAATGGGTGGTGACTTGATACAAGCAGAATTTAGTGATGAAGACATTGAGCAAGAATACGAAAAAGTGTGATAGGTGTGAGAAAGCCTTAAATCTAGACGAAGATAAAGCATATTGTTTTCATAGTGATGAAGGTGAGGTTTATATCTGTAGCCTTTGTGTAGCAGAAGTATTTAACGAGTATGTAGAGAACATGGATGAAAAATAGAATTGAACAAGTAATATTAGAAAACCTGATATACTCTGAACAATACGTTAGAAAAGTAATACCCTTCTTAAAGTCTTCATATTTTATGAATCATGAAGATCAGAAAGTTTTTTCTATTATTCGTGATTTTGTAGAAAAGTATAATAATCCACCAAACAAACAGGCAGTAATTCTTAGCTTAAATGAAGATAAAACATTAAACGAAGAAACTCATAAAGTTTGTTTGGATTTAGTAAATTCTTTATCCGAAGATAAGCCTGAAACGAAATGGTTAATAGATGAAACAGAAAAATTCTGTAAGGATAAAGCATTATACTTGGGCGTTATGGATAGTATCCAAATACTTGATGGAAAGAATCAAGAACAAGGCAGGGACGCGTTGCCACAGATATTATCAGACGCACTTGCAGTAGGCTTTGATACAAATATAGGACATGATTTCATAGAAGACGCAGAAAAACGTTATGATTTTTATCATAAGTTAGAAGAGAAAGTAGAGTTTGATTTGGATATGTTTAACAAAATTACAGAGGGTGGACTATCTAACAAAACTTTGAACATAGCATTAGCAGGCACGGGTGTAGGTAAATCACTTTTTATGTGCCATATGGCGTCTAGTTGCATCGATAGAGGCAAGAATGTACTCTATATTACCCTAGAAATGGCAGAAGAAAGAATTGCTGAACGTATAGACGCTAATTTAATGAACATGCCTATTATGGACTTAAAAGACTTATCTAAGGCAATGTTTGATGATAGAATTAAAAAGATTAAAGATAAGATTGAAGGCAGACTTATTATAAAAGAGTATCCAACAGCATCAGCACATGCAGGACATTTCAAAGCATTATTAAATGAATTAAAATTAAAGAGAAGTTTCTTCCCAGATATCATATTCATAGACTATTTGAATATATGTACAAGTGCTAGATTCCGTCCAGGTACTCAAGCTAATACTTATGTTATTATTAAAAGTATTGCAGAAGAATTAAGAGGGTTAGCAGTGGAACAAAATGTTCCTATTGTTAGCGCCACACAAACAACAAGGGGTGGTTTTGATAACAGTGATGTATCCTTAACAGACACCGCAGAAAGTTTTGGGTTACCAGCTACGGCAGATTTGATGTTTGCCATTATAAGTACAGAGGAATTAGAACAAATGGGACAGTTTATGATTAAGCAATTGAAAAATAGATATGCTGACCCTACAAGAAACAAAAGATTTATGATAGGTGTGGATAGAGCAAAAATGAAGTTATTTGATTTAGATCCTTCTGCACAAAAACAATTAACAGACGCAAACATAGACGTTCCAATATTTGAAAAGACAGAACAGGAGAGCAAATATGACGGGTTCAAATACGACTAATGGAGTAGAATGGAAAACCAAGGACAAAGTAAAGGCAGAAATAGACAAAGTGGTTTATATGCTGGGGTTAGAGCCAACTGATGATATTGATCAGTTACGGAGTATTAAAGATAATAAATTAAAGAAACTTATTCGTCGTTACGATAGTATAAATAGTTAAGTTAATTATACGACGAAGGAGTCAAAAATGGCAGACACAACACAAAGAACAGACGATCATGTTAGCATTAGTTTAAAAGACTACAATGCACTATCGGCTAAAGCAGGCGACAAAGACGCAGATTCAGACTTACGACCTTGGTGGGCACAACCTGACAAGAGAGGTTGGATGTGGGTTGCACCTGAGTATTTCTCAAGATGGAGGATATTCCCTAGGGCGTTTATCACAATGTACATATACCTATTATGGTATGCAGTTATGTGGTTTATGGAGTTACCAGAACCTTCAGTAGCACAATCAGGCCTGATATCAGTATTGGTTGGAGCGGGAGCAGCCTGGTTTGGTTTATATGTCAATAGCACATCAACAGAACATCACACGAAAAAGTAATGCCTGAAATACAACTAAGCGAATTTTATGTAGAATTTTTGGGGTTTGTATTTACCTTAATTGTAGCCTTGGCCATGAAAGATTGGGCAACATCTTTTGTTAAAGGAATGAAGTTTAAATACAGCGCAGCCTTCACAGAAGGAGACAAAGTAATTTTAGACGGTTGTCCTGCACTTATAGTTAAGATAGGATATCAAGAAACAGTATTTGGTGTTTACGGCGAAGGCGGATATACGTGGAGATATGTACAGAATGAAAGAATAGCATTTCTTAAACTAGAAAAGATAGTTGATAAAGATCTGCATGTTGACACCAAACAAGAGAAAGCCCAAAAAATAATAGATGCGCTTCAAAATGAAGAGATCAAGAAGAATGGGAATGCAATAAAAAATATGAAGGAGAAGTGATGCCACCAGCTAAATTTAAACCCAGCGGACGGAGATGGATTAAGGATCCAGCAACAGGAAGATCTACAAATAGGTGGGAGCACGAACACTACTACTTAAAATGTCAATCAAAAGAGACATTATTTGAGGCTATAAATAATCATAATACAAAGCCTAAAAAACGACAACAGTATGTAAACGAATTAGTAAGACGTGGAGTGAAAATACAATGGACCAACCAAACCCAAGATTAGGAGCCCTTAGAATATTTGATGGCGTTTTCTCAGATGAGAACTGTGATGATCTCATAAACGTATTCAAATTAAACTTAGACCTTCACAAATCAGTAGAAGATCCTAATGGGCTTACAGCAACCGGATACGAATACACACGATACCATTTTGAAGAAGAGTTCCATACTGGCATCGTTGACCAAGTCGCTAAACTCTACGGAAAATATTTAGAAGAACTAGAGATACCAAATCTAATAAATCACCAAGGAATGGAAGAAATTCTTTTAACTAGGTATCGAGCTAATACAAACGATTCTTACTCAGGTCATATAGATGTAGCGGATAACACAGATTCCATTAGAGCAGTAGGGTTTAGAGTATATCTAACAGACAATGATGTAGGATATACAGAATTCCCAAGACAGGGAATTGGCGTTGAACCCAGAAAAGGGAGAGCTGTGGTGTTTCCACCCACGTGGGAATACCCTTATCAGTGCAAGAATGACCCAAATACTGACAAATACATATTAACCACATACCTACATTATTCAGAAAAACAGTCAAATCAAGAGGTTAAAACACCAGAAAAAGGTTGACTTTTGGTTCTAAAGAGTGCATAATAACGGTATATTAAATAAAAAGGTATAAAGAAAATGACAGATTGGGACGATTTAACAGAAAAAGAACAATTGCTAACATATATTAGTGATGTTCATAAAGACGCTTATGGGTTTAGGCCTAGAAGTGGTTATTCTGATATGTCTGTTCCAGAGCTCAAGGTTGAACTTGATAGACTCTGTGATGAAGCTTCGGAAGAAGCGGATCGTATAGATCGTCTCCAAATTCAAAATTGGCAAGATCTGAAAAATCATTATGCTTCTTTAGTTAATATGGGAGCAAAAGACTTTAGACAAGCTCTTGAATGGGATATGCAAGCTGAAGATTGTATCTACGAAGGTGGCTATATGGACTTCGGTATGTATTGCTACTCAAAAGGCATTAAATATTCCAAAGAAAGAACTTTCGAAAGATTAGCAGCTTAATTGCTGTTTTGGTCCTATAGGTACTTGACTCTTGGTTAACAAGAGTCTATAATATGTAAGTTAATATGGAGAAATGTTTATTATGACTGAACAACTATTTACATACGCAGGCTATAGCGTCACATCATCAGGCCAGACAAAGGCTAGATTTGGTAACGATATGGTATCTCGTATTAAAAAACTTACGGCTAACTCAAACACCGATACTTGGTTCGTTGAATTGCCGGAAGCCATGACTAAGCGTGACGCATCAAAACACTTGCTGACAATAGAGGAGTTAAATTCTCAATTTGAAGTAAGGGATGCTTTACAAAAGGTCGTGTATCGTAATGTTCCTAAGTCTACAAGAACCGTTAATGTTGCAGCACCCGCTGTTTCAACTGACGCTATTGTTAATGAAGGGACGCTTTAGTAACCAATAATATGGAGGCCTATAACATGGGAACTCGTAAAGTGGTAAGCCAACCTGTGAAAATTATCAATTTTCTACAGTCTGGCAAGAGCCTGTCAATCGCACAGGCTAAATCACGTCTTGGTGTAACGCAACTTCCAGCTAGAGTTTCAGAACTCAGAGCTGCAGGATATGCAATCTACACTAACGTGAACAAGGCAGGTAATACAACTTACCGTCTTGGTACCCCTAGTCGAGCTATGGTAGCAGCAGCACACGCAGCTAACGTTAGCTTCAACTAGAGGAAGACTAATTGTGGAGGGGACAACATTTATCTGGAACCTCCACAATTTTCTTGAATTGGATTCGGATCTGCCACCTGGATTGGCAACAGAAAAGGTGTGTACCCGTCGGTGATGGAGTCGTCAGGGGCAAAACACCAAACTATAAAATGAGAAGATAAAACATGATAAATAATAAGAGTCCTAGGTACATAACAAGCGGAAACGTGACTCTTAACAAAAATAAAAGGCCTACTAGATTTTATGCTAGAGTAGCTCAGTTGGTAGAGCAGGGGTTTTGTAAACCTCAGGTCGTAGGTTCAAATCCTATCTCTAGCTCCAGACGGTAAAGGAACAAGATGAAAAAACAATTGATAGACGGATTAAAAGCAAAATACAAAGGCGAAATTGGCGAAGCACAGGCCAATGTTTTAGTTTACATGAACAATCCTGTAGGAATTGGAGAACATCCAGACATTATAGCAGCAATCGATACGCAGATAACCAGGATTGCTGAGGCAGAAGATAAACTAATGGTGTTAGACAAACTCTTTGAGTAAGGATTTGTAAATGCTAGTGGCTTCTTTTGGAGACGAATTTTTAGGTGCAAGTGTCGAATATAGTGAAGTGGCTACATACGAACATATGCACAAGGTAACATACATTAGAGAAGGGGAAGAAGTTTTTACGAACTTCGTATTTAACCCAGACAAAGAGGCAGGAGAAAAGGACTCTATAGATATGGCAAAAGAATTTGTTAAACAAGGGAAGAAAAATGGCAAACAACGTATATAGCTCGATAAAATTCGTATCAGGAAATAAAGAAGCAGAAGATGCTTTCATAGATGTATTCCAATGGATAGAAGATACAGGCGAAACGGGACTAGAGTTTTCTCATATTTTACCTGATGACGACTATGCAGATGCTGAATTTATGGAATTCAATATAGGCCCTCGAGTAGCTAACCTAACTAAATTCATGGGAACAGAAGTTGAAATAACTTCGGCATGGATTTCACCTAAAAACTTTTTTGAAATACTAACAGAAGAACTATCTGGTTATGACCCAGAGGTAGAACTTACCATGACCTATGTGGATGAGTTTTATAACTTTGCTGGTGCGTATTGGTTTGCAAATCTATACGGTCCTGGCGGAGGACTTGGCAATAGGGAAGAGAGTGGTGGTTGGTTTAAAATAGAGCATGATAAAATTGAAGATTCAAACCCTTCAGATCTGCCTGACTATATAACAGATACAATAGAACTTTGGGGGCAAGAAGGATGCGCTTAGATTATAAAGGTGTAGGCAAAGTAGGAATTACCTGTAGCACATTTGATTTCTTACATGCTGGCCATGTTGTTATGTTAGAAGAAGCCAAACGACATTGTGATTATCTTATTGCAGCATTACAAGTGGATCCAACCTTAGACAGAGAATTTAAAAATTATCCTGTTCAAAGTATCGTGGAAAGACAAATACAGTTAGCTGCTGTCAAGTTTGTAGACGAGATTGTTATGTACAATACTGAAAAGGATTTAGAAGATCTATTTTTAACATTACCTTTAGATGTAAGAGTTATAGGTGATGAATACAAGAGTAGAGAGTTTACAGCAAAAGCAATTTGCCATCAAAGAGGCATACAAATAATTTATAATAAAAGAGATCATTCGTTTAGTACAACTGATCTCAGAACTAGAACCGTGAGGAGAGAAAATGAAAACAACGGCACTTCAAAGAGTGATAAACTGTCTAAAAGCAGAAAATAGAACAATGGAACCAAGCTTTAGATCATATTGGAAACATACAGCTGAGACATTGGCTGTTAAGAACAATATAGATATAGCAGATGTAAAAAATAAATTGGAGATATACGATGCCTCAACTAAAAGTCGTAGCATGCACTAATATTTGGGAGTCCAAAGGAGAGAGTAGAGACTTTCCTATGTGGCAATCTATTGGTTGTAGAGAATATATTATAGGTAGAACTAACAAGGTTCCTACCCTGGAAGATATTGGTGCAATGATAACCTCACTTCAACACATATTAGAAGGGAGAATTACTCCTTCGGTTATTGAAGTTATAACAGGTCATGAAGTTTATGAACAAAATAATTTGACACATAATGAAAATTTCCAATTAAAATATGGAGACGCGATTGATTTTCCCGCAGAAGACATCACCAACATCCAGGTTGAAGAATAGGTTTACAGCAGGTTATACCTACTACCAAGAGCCGGAGCATTTAGAGAAGCAAATTAAAGTTTGGCAAACCTGGCCAGATCAAATAGATATATTTATTGTTGATGATGGATCTGAAATATTTGAAGCACACGATATTCTGAAAGAGGTTTGGATACCTGATTCAGGACCCACCATACAACTGTGGAAATGCACTAGAGACCTAGGGTTCAATTCACATGGTTGTAGAAATTTAATAGCACAATACGCAGAAACAGATTTCATAGCATTCTTTGATATGGATATGCGTATGCACGCTCCTGATGTCGCTAGATTAAAAAGAAAAAAGTTTGAGGAAGGTAAATTATATTATCATCATGCCTATGTGGCACCAAAACAAACAATGATGCAACAACCAGGACACAGGAATTGCTTTGTAATAGGTAAGAAAACGTTCTGGAAAGCAGGTGGTTATGATGAATCTTTCACAGGACATCACTTTGGTGATAGAGAATTTATAGAAAGAGTTTTGGATACAGGAGCAGATATAACATTTACAGAGACTTCTATTGTTTTAGATAGATTGGGAAGACATGGAATAGTTAAAGGTGATGAGCCAAAGACAAAATATATAGATGATGAGTTCTTTTATGTTCCTTTAAAAGAATCAGAGGTTAGAAAATTAAAAGGAACGGTAAAGAAAAGATTAAATTTTCCGTTCATTAAATTATTATAAATACTGTTATGAGATTTACTGAATTTTTAAAAGAAGAGTCGGAAGAAGATAAGCTCAAACACCTAGAGCATGTCGAAGATCATGTTATCCATGCGGGTAAAAAAGGGTTTGGACACGCCTTCCATACTATAAATGACGTTCATAAAAAACTTGCAGGTAAAGGCGGAAAGGATACAGATGTTACAATGAAGTATGATGGCAGTCCTGCTGTTATATTTGGTGAACATCCTGAAACAAAGAAGTTCTTTGTAGCATCCAAATCAGCATTTAATAAGAATCCTAAGATAAACCATACCCATGAGGATATAGAAAAGAATCACGGACATGCACCAGGCTTAGTAGAAAAATTAAAAGCAGCCTTAGATCACGCACACAAAATTAAGCCACAAGGCATATACCAAGCAGACATTATGCACGCTGGAGATGTCAACCATGATAAAAAGAATAACAGAGTAGATTTTACACCCAACACAATAACATACCACGCACCCGCTGATTCGGAGCATGGCAAAGCAGCAACTAAAGCTAAGCTAGGGTTAGCAGTACATACACAGTACGAAGGTAAGGATATTAAGTCGTTAAAGGCAGTACATAACCCTGATATGAGCCATTTTAAGGGTCATAAAGACGTTCATTTAATGAACACAGCACACGATACATCTACACATAGATACTCCTTAGAGGACAGGAAACAAGTAGATCATCACCTAGAACAGGCTGTAGCACACTTTAAACAAACCCCAGACGAACATCACGACACAGTAGGCAAACATTCTGTTGCTTTAAAGACATATATAAACCACGGAGTACGAACAGGAGAAGAACATTCTCACGAAGGATTCGTAAAACATCATTCAAATACACATCAAAAGAAAATAGATGGTGTGAAAACTGACGCGGCCAAAGCTCGTCATCAAACAACAAAAGACAACACAATAGATCACATAAATAAGAATAAAGAGCATTTTGAAGGCCCTATGAATATGCACAAACATCTTCAAGCTGCAAAGAATATTATAACAAATAATTTATCCCAGAAATCACAATGGGGGCATGAGATATCAGGGGCAGATAGTAAACCAGAAGGTTTTGTAGCTATAAGAAGAGGCAGGCCTTCTAAATTTGTAGATAGAAAAGAATTTAGTGCAGCTAATTTTAATAAAGGATAAACATGGGTAAAGGACAGAATAGAGAACGAGGGAATAAAAACAAAAAGAAACCCTCACTAAGCATTAAAGAGAAAAAGGCAAAGAAGAAAGATAAACGTGGAAAAACCAGATAAACATATAGTATTTTCATACGGAAGGATGAATCCACCTACTGCTGGACATAGCAAAGTCGTAGATAAGGTTAAGTCACATGCAGATAAGATAGGTGCAAATCATGCTGTAGTAGTTAGCCACAAACAACACCACAAAGATAATCCTTTACACCACGAACACAAAAAAGATTTTTTAAAGCACGTGCATCCAGATGTAAATTTTGAAAATTCAACAAAAGAACACCCTTCATTCTTACATCAATTAAAAAAGTTTAATCAGGAAGGACATACACACGCAACAATGGTAGTTGGTTCTGATAGAGTAAAAGACTTTAAATCACTAGCTAAAAAATATAATGGAAAGGAATACAATTATAAGAAAATACATATACTTTCAGCAGGCCAAAGAGATCCAGATGCCACAGGGGTGGAAGGCATCAGTGGAACTAAAATGAGAGACCATGCTAGAAACAATGATTATAAATCCTTTAAATCAGGACTACATTCTAACCACGCAGAAGATCATGCCAAGAAATTATTTAAAGCGACAAGAGAAGGTATGAAATTGAACGAAGATGAAACAGGATACTATGATTTTAAAAGATTCCTCCTCTCTGAAGAATTCAAATGCTAATATTTTACAGACTATTAATATCAATGGCAACTGCCACCTTTGGCACAGCATTTGCTAAATGGTTTATAACAACTAAATTAGGTGGTTGGGTTCAAATTAAGTTTGATACATTCATGGAATACTTAGCACAAAAATATGATATTGAAGTGGCTAAAAAGCAATCTAAATTTGAACAAGATTATCCTTTGATGAAACAAAGAATTGAAAAACTTGAGAAGTGGAGTCATCCAGATAGGCAGAAACAATTTAACAAAGTAATTAAAGAATTAGAGAGACAGATAAATGAGTAAAATATTTATGGGAATAATAGTATCTTTGGTACTAGCCTTTGGTACTTACTATTGGTTGTCTGAAAGAAAGATAGAAAGACTAACAGAAAATAATGCGGCACTAACAATAGCAGCAACGACTAACCAAGAAACAATAGAAAAAATGGATCTAGATAATAGAGCCTTCCAGTTAGCCAACGATGAATTAAAAGTAAAATTACAGGCATCCGAACAATATGGTGAACAGTTATCTGAGAAGTTACGAACACATGATTTAACCATGTTAACCTTGAGAAAACCTGGGTTAATAGAAAAGAGAGTAAACAATGCAACAAATAAGCTATTCGAAGACTTTGAGTCTTCTACTGCTACCAATTCTGATAAGCCTTAGTAGCTGTAGTCTATTACCTAAAGAAGTACAGGTACAGACCAAATTTGTAGAGAGAAACATACCTATAATGGGACACCCACAGGGTGTTAACCTATATCCGGTACAGTTTTATGCAGTTACGGCAGATAACTATGACGAGTTTAAAGAAAAATTTGAAAAAGATTATGGAGATTTCGTTTTCTTCGCTATTAGCGTCCCTGACTACGAAAATCTGTCCCTAAACATGGGAGAACTAAAAAGATACATAGAACAACAAAAAACTATCATTGTCTACTATGAGAAAAGTATAAATAATGAATATAAGGCACAAATAGGCATAGAAGAATGATGAACCTGAAAGAAGCGGCAAAATATCTTGACATTCCCCAGCACATAGCTGAGGAAGTAAGCCTTACGGAAGTGAAAGAAGGCTACAAGCAGGACTTCAAAAGACAAGAACTGGAACATGAATTGAGACACGAAAAATCAAAACATGATACCGGTGGATTTAGAATTTCAGATTCAGATGCCAAAAAAGCTAAAGAAAGATTAAAAAAGAAATACGGTAAGTTTGCCCGTCATTTTAGAGAGTTTGTTGATATAGATGAAGCTAGAAAAATGTATGACGGTGGCAGAGCAGCCAAAACAGGCTGGAATTGTGGCGACTGTGGCGCAGAGAAGAATCGTAGCGATCAATGTAGAAGCTGTGGTTCGCCTAAGAGATTCCATAAAGTGAATGAGTCTCATGCATCAATGGATAGAATGGCTGATAATTGGAACGATCATGCAGACCATAAACATCCTAAAGTCCAAAAACATATCAAGGCAGCAGAAAAAGCATACAATTCTAAAGATCATGAAGGCTTTTTTCACCACACACAAAGAGCAATGGATAACGCGCACACTCTAAGCCAACAGGCTAAAAAGAAATCTGTTAAAGAAGATCTAAAAAAAGACTTTCAAAAAGCCTCTGATGCCGGAGATAACCTGCGCAAATTTGTCAAAGGGAAGGCTAAAAAGAAAGAACAAAAAAGAGTAATTGAATCTTTAGCTCAACTGGCCAGCTCAGGCCTAAACCATAAGCCAATTCAAAAAAAAAAGTCTAAGATAGACCCTGGAAAAGCAGTAAGATCAGCAGCTGCTGAAAGATTACAAAAACAAGCCAAAGCTGAAACTAAAAACACAACAGTCAAACAAAAGTTTGGTGAAGCGTATCCTGTTTATAAAACACAAGAATATATGGATCGTCCAGGTAGAGCAACAAGACAAGCAGTATATAATATAGATAAAGCAGCCAAGAAGATTTCTAAGAAAAAAGTAACTAAAAAAGCAGAGAAAACTACACCTACTATGAAAGATGTTAAAAAGAGTATGTGGGGTGAAGGATTTAAGGATCAATTTGAGCCAGAGTATTCAGAAGCTAAGAGAAGACTTACTAATAAAATTAGAGCAAAAGTTGGTATGAAAAAGAAACCTGTTTTAGATTGGAAGAAAGAAAGATTTGGTAAGTTGGCACACGCACACGAGGCTACGCACGATGTTCACCGTACAATAATTGTACCAACTGAAAACCAAAATGATCGTACCCACCAGCCTCCTAAGAAAAAAAAAATAAAAGAGGACGCAGCTTCCGGCCGTCCTATTAAAAAACCAGTTAAAAAAGTTAATAAAAAAGACAGCGGCAAAGATGGATCGTTCGTATTCACAAGCCCCAAGTCTAATGTCATAGGTTCCTATCAGTTAAGAAACAAAGTTGGTGCCAGACTGGGACTAAAACCAATCGTTGCAGAGACAGCAGAATATAAAGCAGCAATGGGTCCTGGTAGTCATGAGTGGGGAACAGATATTGGAAGAGACTATTTTAAAAAACTAACACCTGGACAAGACAATCCACCAGAGGATCCTATTAAGCCTTTAAACATTAAAGCTAGGAAGCCACAAGACGAGAAAGGTGTTAAGGTAACAGAAACTAAACTTCCTCCACATTTGGCTAAGTTTATAAATCCTAAAACAGGAAATTTAAAAGCAAAGTACGAAAAACGTATTAAGACAGGAAAGAAGCCCACATTTACAGTTAAAGATGTAACTCCAAAAGGTTACGGTCCTGTAGAAGAAGAATTTAGTTTAGATCATATTGTCGCGAAACAAGCAGAACATTCAAAAGAAAAATACCCAGAAGATAACGAAGTAAATGCACAATGGCAAGCAAATATCGATGGCATTCTTACAGGAGCATATGAGGGCGGAGAAATTACTTGGGCTGATGTTGAAGCATTAGATAAAGAAGCAGAAAATATTACCTGGGATCAAGAAGTTGATATGGGATTGTATGATGACGATGAATTAGATATGGTTGATTTTGACGGAGATCCTTTGAACGATGTAAACATCATCGAAGTCCTATCCGTACAAGGACGTATGAAAAGACGTTTTGCTGCTAGACGTAACAGACAAAAATTAAAAGTTGCACGTGGCATAGCCCTAAGACGTGGTTCTACTCCAGATAGAATTAAAAAGAGAGCAACACGTGGTGCCAGACTTATGGTTTATAAAAGACTATTAAGAGGCAGGTCCAGAGCTACTCTACCACCTGCTGAGAAGGAACGTTTAGAGAGGATGATAACAAGATTTGCGCCATTAGTTAATCGTATTTCAGTTAAATTAATGCCTCAAATAAGAAAGAACGAAATTAAACGTATGGGAAATAGAGGCAAAAAAGCAGCCACAACCAGTAAAAAGTTTAAAGCAGCTAAACCAATACGTGGAGCGGCTAGTGCAAAGGCTAAACGATATAAAATCAAGAAGCCAGGCAAATACAAAGCTCCTAAACCTAAGAAATTTAAGTCAGCCCATAGAACAGGCGGACCTACCCTCAAGAGAAAATCAAAAGCTTATAAGGCCTTCAGTTACTCTGTAGGTTAAACTCCCTCAATACAAATATTTGGACATCTAGTGGTTCAGATGTATAAATACGAGTATAAGAGGAATTTGAGTGGAATCACAAACACAAAGACTGGACAAACTAATTAGACAAGGCATGATGCCGGCTAGGCAGTTACCCATATTACACAGGGCCTTAGCAAGTGTTAAAATGGGAAAAGTTTTAACCCCTTACGAACGAGAAGCGCTATCTAAATTGATAGACTCGATGATGGGGTTTACCTTTGGGGACGATATCACATATAACAGAGCAAGGATGCACACTCAAAAAACTAAATATCAGACTGAGGAGAATGAAGTGATTAGTGAAGAAGATGTAGTCGTTTATGACGGCACTAAAGACGAACAAGAAGCTAAAAAAGATAAAAAGAAATCTTTTAAAAGCAAAAGAACCACTAAAGACACAAATGGTCCTGGTCAATCTAATGCAGAGGAAGAAGACATGAAAGAAGAACATGCAAGAGGCGCTAATCGCCCAGCAGACAAACATGAGGGTGATATAGAATCCCCGAAACAAGGTAGTTCAGTAGTTCCACCAGTTACTGATGGTCCTAAACAAACAGGTAAGCCTGGAGCAGAAGAGCCCAGTAGCCACAGTAATACGGCAAACGTATCTGAAGGAAGACCTTCCATAGGAGAAGGTTTAATTTCTGATCTAGACGCTGAAGGTTTAAGATCAAGGCAGTCCAGAAGGTTTAAAAGAGCAGGCAAAGCATCTAAAGAGAAATTGATGCAAGGCATGTCTAAGTCTCTAAGAAAACAAAAAATGAAGACTGAATCCACAATAACTAAAGACATTGAAGCATTTAACGATGCTTATAAAGAACATCTTAACAAGTCATTAGAAGATAAAGGTGTAGATAACATCAGAGATATTCCTCAAGCAGAAAAGAAAGAATTTTTTGACGACTTAGACGAAACAATTACAAGCAAACATCTTAAACAAGCCAAAGGAATTGCCTTTGACAAGAGATACAAAGGCGGTAACTATTCTGGAGCAGCCAAAGCAATGGAGAAGCTTCATAAAGGATTATCAGATCATCCAGAAGCCTTAAAACATCTTAAACATGCTAACGAACAAGTAGAAACACCATTAGACGAAGGTTCACTTAAAGATTACGCTTTAGGTCACGGATACTTTGACAACAGTGGTGAAGGAAAAAGAAAACGAGCTGATAAAAATTGGTTAACAAAACAAAGCGCACACGGAGATAAGACGCTACCATATCCTAAAAAATCTCTTAAGAAGAAAGTTAAAGAGTCCCTTGAAGAAGGCGGAATTGGTGGATTAGTTAAAATGAAAGACGCTTCAAAAGTAGTCAAGTCTATGGAAAAGAGTATGGGGCTTAAAGTCAAATCTAAAGAACGATTTACTTCTAAAAACAAAGACGGTAGGGTTACAGGATACGGCGGAAAGACTACATACACAAGAGAAGAAGCAGAAGTAGTAGAAGAAGAAGTAGCAAAAACTCCTAATGAGAGAGTTAAAGCACTTCATACAGTTAGGGATATGAAAAAGGCTCAATTTGATACCTTAGTAGTTGATCCTAATGTAGAACTTCAAGACGAAACAAACAGATTATATAACGATGTCCAAGAAAGCGCTAAATCAGACGCTTTGAGGGATATTAGAAATGATTCAGGCAAAGGAATGGCTCCTTTAAAGAAGGACCCTAAGCCAGGAAAAAGTAAACATGATGGTTCAGCCAATAAAGGGCCTGAACATATTGTCGCTCAAATGAGAAAGGTAATATCATTAGGTGATAAGCACGATGGAGTTAAGTTTAAAGACGGTAAAACTCATAAAGTGAGTGTGGCACACGCCCATAAATTTCATAATAAATATATGGAAAGTAAGCCCGCAGAAAAATTAAAGATGCAAGATCACGCTCATGCATCACATGACAATTTTAAAAAACACGTAGAATAGGAGAAAACACATGTCAAATTGGGGAGCAACTGACGCGGACGAAAGTAAGCCTAAATATCTTACAACCGCTCAGAAAAAAGAAGTATTTGCTAATTCCAGTGGATGGGTAGTCGAAGCAGGATCAACTATGACAGGAAATGGCCGTACAGGCGCTGACCCTGAAGTATTAGTTGCAATGAGTTCATTAACTACTAATCTTGGATCAGCAGACATTACTGAAATAGAATGGATTACAACAACAGCAGACGTATCAGCAGGATACAACATGTCCGTTAGAGTAAGATTCAATGAAGAAGTAGCTGTTACAAGTACACCTTATGTGGCTGTACAAAATAACAACGCTGGAGCAGGATCAGGTCGTGGACCATACAACTTGCAATATGCTAGTGGTACAGGAACAAACGAACTTGTCTTCACTTCAGTTATAGCAGCAGCTTCACCAGCAACAGCAGCAAACGATGTATTAAGCATCGGAGCTAATGCAATGAACCTTGACGGCGGTACAGTTAAAGATAATGGAACTAATACAAATTCCAGTATCTTAAATGTAGTCGGTATTGGTACAGCAGCTGGCACAATAACAGTCGTAGCTTAATAGGAGTTACATAATGGCAGATAGTAAAGTATCAGAGCTAACGGCTGCTACGAACGCAGCCGCTACCGATCAAGTGTATTTGGTTCAGAGCGGAGCCTCTAAATCACTTACAGCTGCAGCATTATTTGGAAACATAGGAACATCAGCAGTATTTAACGATAAGGTTTCAATAGGAAATCACGATACAATAACTGCTGCAGGTGCCATAAACGTAGCAACAAACGTCACATGGATTAACGATGTCTCAGCAGCAGGTACATGTACCCTAGCTGCTGGAACGGATGGACAAATTAAGATAATTATAATGTCTTCCAACAGTGGTGGCCATACAGTAACCTTAGCAAACGCAAACATAGCTAACAGTATATCTTTTAGCACGGCTGGACAAACAGCCACATTATTATATGACACAGGGTTAGCAAAATGGTACCTCATTGGAGGAACAGCAACCGTGGCTTAATAATGACTGAACTTAATAATGATAACTTTTTGATCTTTGCTATTAAAAACTATGACAACCCGTCATGTACGGGAATGTCAGAATTAGAAGATGATTTAAAACGATTTAAATATTTGAAACGCTTGTTTAACAGATATGAAAAAACAGGCGATCCAAATGAAAGATTAATTATAAATCATCTTATTCTTTTATATAATGTGTTTGGAAACGGAACAACAGAAATGTTATTTTTCAAACTAGAAGAAAAATATTGGAGTAATTTGAAAACGTTTTTAGTATTTTTAGATAGGATACCAGAGGAAGTAGTTTATTCTTCTAACCTACCAAAAAATGTCGAAACAGATGTTCCTTTAAATGAGGAATTAATAGGAGTTTTAAGGAAAATATAATGTCAAGAGCATTAGACGCAATAGTAGCATTAAGGATCTTAAAGATGTTAGCCAAACCGATTGAGAAGTCGGACGCGTTCATTGCCGGCATTGTAGACAAAACAGGAAAGAAACTTCGTGAACCATCAGGAACACAAGAATTAAACATGTATTCCATGCTTCAGAAATTCGTATATAAAATTCAATATGCACTTAAACATTCGCCAGATTATAAGAGTAGAAGATTATTATCTTTTGCCTCAGCACTGGCTTTGATGCGTGAGTATGAAGAGACGGACACTAGAGAAGAAGTCTTAGCATTATTCGAGCTTTATATGAACGATGAACAAGTTCAACAGAACGCTAAATTATTAGAACATAATCTTATATCATTCAGAGATTATTATACAGAGGAAGTAGCAGCTAATGCAGTCGGACATGGTGCCGTCGATGCTATTGGAATAGGACCAAAAGGTGAGCCAGGGGTTAGAACCCTAAACAAATGGCCTTTTCCAGGTATCGGTATGCCAAATATGTTTAGGCGTAAAGCCAACATAAATAAGAGAATAAAGAAAAATGCCGACAGTAAGTAAAACTGACAGAGAAATAGCTACAATTAAAGCAGACATAGCCTCATTAGGCCATATGCTTGGTAAATTAGATAATACTTTAGATAAAATCGGAGAGGCCAGTTCAGTGATAGCAGCAACAATAGCTGTACATGAGGAACGTCTCAACACATCGGAAAAAGATCGAATGGAAAGAAGAAAAGAATCAGACGCAGTAGTTAAAGAGTTACATTCCAGAATTACGACCGCATCCAGAGAAACCGCCGACTCATTAAAAGATCACAACGAAAAGATATTATTAGCTATTGAAAAACTTCGTGGCCATATAGATAAAGAACAAGCCCACTTAGAAAAACGTATAGATCAGCTTGAGAAATGGAAATGGGTTTTATTGGGCGCTCTAATTGCTGGATCAGCACTCTTCCCAAACATGGGAAAACTTGTGTCTTTACTCGGTAGCGGGTAACACCAAAACGGTATATTACATGTTGATTCCTGGTTAGGAATCAACTATAATAACGACTATATGATACACATTGACTTAAAATATATCTTGATGATCTCGCACAGGTTTGATCGATTCAAACGTAAGGATGATTACCTGTTTAACTTCCGTTGCCCCATCTGTGGCGACAGCTCCACCAAAAAGAACAAAGCTAGAGGCTATATCTATCGCAAGAAGAATGACATGTTCTATAAATGTCATAATTGTGAAGCAGGTAAAACTTTTGGTGGCTTGTTAAAGATAACAGATCCATTACTACATAAGCAATACCTATTAGAAAGATATTCAGAAGGAGTTGCAAGTCCTAGAGCTAATAAGACCCCAGAGTTTGATTTTAAACCACCTGACTTTTCTGATCTATTGGCTGATAGATTAATAGACAATTTAATGGACAGAGTTGATAAGTTGCATGAACAATGTGAACTCTCAGATTCTAATCATATTGCAGTAGACTACTGTAAACAGAGAAAGATACCAAAAGAACAATGGCATAGATTATATCACATAGAAAACATAAAAGATATATGTCAGTTAAATCCTAAGTATAGAGACAGGATTAAGTCTGACGAATCCAGACTAGCAATACCATTTTTTAATGAAAATGGTGTATTAACAGCAGTTACGCTAAGAGCATATGGTGCCTCACCATTAAGGTACATATTGGTTAAAATAACTGATCAATATCCAACAGTTTTTGGATTAGATTGTATAAGTAAAAGTAAGCCTGTAAAAATTGTTGAAGGTCCTCTAGATAGTTTATTTCTAGATAACTGTATAGCATGTGCAGGCACATCATTTAACAAAATAGAAACATTAGATCTTCCGGAAGATAGTATTATAATTATAGATAATCAACCAAAGAATAAAGAGGTCTGCAATATATTAGAGAAATATATTAAAGCAGGAAAACGTGTAGTTATTTGGCCTGATGATTTACCTAAAGACATTAATGATATGGCTTTGGGAGGCGTCAATGTTGAGACTCTTATAAGTAATAATGTGTTCCAAAATCTGGAAGCTGAACTGAAATTTATTAATTGGAGAAAGTGTTAATGGCGAACCCGATGACATCTGACGAAGATGCGCTTTCATTAGGCGGACAGGCTGAACTTTACAGACGAAAGTTAGTTCAAGTAGAGCAATCCCTAGAGGCAATGATTAATTTGCTGAAAGGCGAAGTGGCCACAATGCAACGTCAGCTAAGTAGAGCGTATATACGCATCAATGAGTTAGTAGAAGAGAACGCAGAGCTTAAAGAAAGATTAAAATGAATCCAATCTATGTGTTAGATCGGAAATTTTGGGATCTGGATAAATTAAGAGCTGAGGCACGCACTGTCAAAGAGCATGCTTTAGAGATGCCTATTTATGATGGTGATAAACGTATGGGAATAGTGACAGCTCTCCCTGCAACACCAGCGTATGAGCCTCCTGAGTTAATAAACCTCAGAAAGAGTTTTATAGAAGTATATCCATATGATTGGGGTGAAATAACACCTGTCTATATGTGGATTAATACTGTTTATCCCTGGCATGTTGATAACAAGCCAAACGCACAATGGGCAAAGCATAAAGGGTCAGGTAGACTGCCTCATTGTGCTATAAACATAATATTAGAAGGAGGGGCGGCTCCTGTAGAGTTTGAAGGATATAAAGAAACTACATACGAAGCAGCCCTATTGAATACATCAGTGCCACATAGGGTGACACCGTTAACAGAAAGAGTATTAGGAAGATTATCATTTAAAGACAAAACATTTGAAGAAGTAGTAAAAGGATTAAAAGAGTGGCAAGGGAAAAATATTTAGACATACAAATTGATAGAGATCGTGATAATTTATTTGATGAATTAGGCCTGCAAAGATTACGAGAAAGCTATATGAAAGATTCAGAGACGTCTCCTCAAGAGCGTTTCGCTTATGTAAGCTCACAATTTGCCACTAACCAAGAACACGCACAAAGGCTATATGAGTATGCCAGTAAGCATTGGCTTTCATACAGCACACCTATTCTCTCCTATGGACGCTCTAAACGTGGTATGCCTATATCATGTTTCTTAAATTACATCGACGACACAGCAGAAGGTTTAGTTAAAAACCTGTCTGAGACTAATTGGTTGTCAATGTTAGGAGGAGGTGTAGGTATAGGATTTGGTATAAGAAGTTCTGATGATAAATCAACAGGAGTTATGTCTCATTTAAAAACATACGATGCCTCATGTCTGGCCTATAGGCAAGGACGAACAAGAAGAGGATCTTATGCTACTTATCTAGATATATCTCATCCAGATGTTTTAATGTTTTTGGATATGAGGAAATCAACAGGCGATCCTAATATGAGATGCCTGAACCTTCATCACGGTATTAATATAACTGATCGCTTTATGGAAATAATAGAACGATGTATGTTAGATGATGACGCCGATGATGGTTGGAATTTAACAGATCCACATACAGGAGCAGTCACAGAAACAGTATCAGCCAGAAATTTGTGGCAAAAGATATTAGAACTTAGAATGGAAACAGGAGAACCCTACCTACATTTCATAGACACGAGTAATAGAAATTTGCCTGAATGGCAAAAGGAATTAGGGTTAAGAATTAATCAAAGTAATCTCTGTTCGGAGATTATTTTACCAACAAACGAAAAAAGAACAGCAGTATGTTGTTTATCGTCTGTGAACCTAGAGCACTACGCGGCCTGGGTTCGAGATCCAAAGTTTTTAGACGATGTTGCAGAGATGTTAGATAATGTCTTGCAATATTTTATAGATAACGCACCTTCAGAAGTAGCAAGAGCAAAATACTCTGCTAGTCGTGAAAGGAGTATAGGGGTTGGTGCTTTAGGATTTCATGCCTACCTTCAGAAAAACGGTTTAGCATGGGAAAGTGCAGCAGCACGTGGCGCCAACTTGAGAATATTTAGATACATTAGAGGGAAATTAGATGAAGCAAACAAAAGACTTGGAAAGGAGAGAGGAGAAGCACCAGATGCTAAAGGACGAGGGCTTCGTTTTAGCCATGTTATGGCTATTGCTCCTAATGCTTCCAGTAGTATTATTATGGGGAACACTTCGCCATCTATTGAACCGTTTAGAGCTAATGCTTACAGGCAAGATACGTTATCGGGTGCATTCCTCAACAAGAATAAATACCTTGATACAATCATCACTGAATATTGTGAAAAACATCCGAGAACGCATTACGACGACATTTGGTCGTCGATCATAAGTAATGATGGCTCTGTTCAACATTTAAAAGTATTATCTGACGAACAGAAATTAATATTTAAAACATCTATGGAAATAGATCAACGTTGGATGATAGAACATGCAGCGGACAGGCAAGAGTATATAGACCAAGCACAGTCTTTAAATCTTTTCTTTAGGCCTGATGCGAATATAGCCTATATACATGCTGTTCACTTCCTAGCTTGGAAGTCAGGGGTTAAGACTTTATATTACTGTCGTTCAGAGAAATTAGGTAAAGCAGATAAAGTTTCTAAACGAATAGAAAGAGAAATAATACAGGAATTAGATATGCGAGACGTAGCGGATGGCGAATGTCTGGCATGTGAGGGTTAATTATGGGTAATACATTTTATTCAGAGTATTATGACAAGCACTTTTTAATAATACTTAAGAACGCGCATAGTTCAATGAGAAAGGTAATGACTGATCATGTTACATCAAATGTAACTCTAGTTGACTCTCATAAAACTATATTAATATACAGGGAACCGTTTCAAAGGTGGTTAAGTGCAATGAATATGGTAGTAGATAGCCACCCTTGGTTTGTTGGACACTCAACTAGCAAAGGGAAGATGACTTCTGATATACCTACAAGCTATGAAGATCAGCATTTTGGTTTTCAGAAAGATGCTGTAGAAACAATAGATATATCCTTGGCGCATGTATATAAGTTTAATTATAATGTTATAGAAGAGATATTAGTACATGAAAAGATGTGGAGATACTGGCCAGGACGTAATAAAAGAATTAATAATATCAGTGAAATAGATAAATACCATTCTGCAGATGTTTTACAGGAAAGAAGGAGCCAAGGATTCTCTTATGTTGATGAAGACCCTGAGAAAGCATATTGGTGGTTAAAAAAATTAGACCGTGTTCCTGAGATGTTCTTATTATACCCAAACTGGGAAGACACAGTAGATGCTGTTAATGAGCATTATCAAGATGATGTTGATCATTTTGAAGGAGTTAAATTTATAAATGACTAAACAAAATTTTGATCCAAAAGAATTAAAGAATTCTAATAGAATATTTAAATCAGCAACACCTAAATATACTGCAGACTGGTATATTAAATGGATAGCTAGTGCTTTTATATTAACAGCAATGGCCATTCGAGGAACAGAGTCGTTGGTAATATGGGATCTCTCTTTGTCTTTCATTGGAGTTTCATTGTGGTTAATTGTTTCTATATTATGGAATGACAGGGCGTTAATACTTTTAAACGGTATTGGAATCGTTTTTTTACTTAGGACATTGGTTAGTTTATGGAATTAATAATACCAGAGAATAAAAAGATAGGTGTTGTAGTCTCAGGAGGATTTGATAGTTCTGTCTTGTGGCATATGATTTATGGAGAATGTTTAAAGCGAGGACAAGAGTGTATTCCATTTACAGTACCTAAAGTAGATGGAGCATTAACATACGCTACTAAAATGTTAGAGTGGTCTTGTAATTATTATGGGACAAAAAGATTACACCCTTGGATAGTAAACGCTGATGCTGTAGACTGGAACAGAGCAGAGCCATACCAAGGAGAAGAAGTGCAACAACAGCTGTTAGGTGGGATGAAAGAACTAATACTTAATGGATATGCTGACGTAGTATATACAGGAATGAATGACTACCCACCTAATTATGAGACCTTATGTTCTTATCACACACCAGGCCCTAGAGCATTAGCCAGGGACTCTGATTATAAGCATGAGGGTGTACCAATAGGAGAGATATATCTACAACCTATGGCAGATTTAACTAAAGATCAAATAGTTCTATTAGCAGATAGTCTTGGAATATTAGAGGAAGTAAGTAGTTTCTCACACAGCTGCGTAGAATTAATACGTGGAAGATGTGGTGAATGTTTTTGGTGTAAAGAAAGGGAATGGGGATTTAAAGAAGCAGGAGCAACAGATCATGGCAAGGCCTAGAAAAGCAAGATTAACAGAAGAGAGAACATATTTCAAACCCTTTAACTACCCATGGGCGTACGAGGCGTGGCTTAAACACGAACAATCACATTGGATACATACAGAAGTACCTATGGCAGATGATGTAAAGGATTGGAAAGATAAGGTAACAGAACCTGAAAAGGCTTTCCTCACAAATATATTTAGATTCTTTACACAAGGAGACATAGATGTGGCTGGTGGTTATGTAAATAATTATTTACCACACTTCCCACAACCTGAAATTCGTATGATGTTATCAGGATTTACAGCCCGTGAGGCTCTCCACATAGCAGCGTACAGTCACCTGATCGAGACGTTAGGTATGCCAGAGTCTACTTATAGTGAGTTTTTAGAGTATCAGGCCATGGCAGACAAGCATGAATACTTTATGAACCTATCAAATGAGAATGGAACGCCTGAGTCTATTGCTACAAATATAGCAGCGTTCTCAGCATTTACAGAAGGTATGCAACTGTTCTCATCTTTTATTATGCTACTAAACTTTCCTCGCCATGGCAAGATGAAAGGTATGGGACAGATTATAACCTGGAGTATTGTTGACGAAACAATGCACGCAGAGTCCATGATACTATTATTCAGAGAGTATATAAAAGAGAATAGAAAATTGTGGAAAGACAAATTAAAGAAAGATATTTATGACATAGCAGAGAAAATGGTAGAACTAGAAGATAAGTTTATTGATTTAGCATTTGCCATAGGTCCTATGGAAAATTTAAAACCCGACGACGTTAAGAAATATATTAGATATATAGCAGACAGGAGACTAATATCTATGGGAATGAAAGGAATTTTTAAAGTGAAAAAGAATCCATTATTGTGGGTAGAAGAGATGATAAACGCTCCTACTCATACAAACTTTTTTGAAAACAGAGCTACAGATTATGCCAGAGGAGCCCTTGAAGGCGACTGGTCCGACGTATGGGGAGCAGCTAAGAATGGCAGATAGACAAAGATTTGAATGCCTTAAATGTGAAGGTGTAGGACATATAGAGTCAGACTTAGATCATCATTTTTATTCACTAGCCTTTTGTCCTTTTTGTGGTGAAGAGATAGAACAAGAAGAAACATTTGAATTAACAGATATATATGAGCAAGAATATGAAACTAACAATCAATGACATCGGTGGTAAGGTAGTTAAAGATAATGATACTTACGTTGTAAAAGACAACACACACCTAAACAACCTAGTGGTGAGCAGTACATTGCTCTACCCAGGCAAACAAACAACAGGACATACGCATCCAGGGCAAGAAGAAGTTTACCATTTTGTTAGTGGTAAAGGTCTAATGAAGATTGAAGAAGGCTATTGGCCAGTGAGAGCAGGCGATATAAAGTTAATAGAAGACGGAGAGTTTCATCAAGTTATTAATGATGGCGATGAAGATCTATACTTTGTCTGTGTTTTCGACGGTAAAAGAACTCACAAGTGAAACAACTTCTTGCAATATCAGATCCCTATTTAAAGCACAGTGGGAGCTTAAAAAAATTAGATTCAGGCAAATTAGTCCCCTTTCTTCCTGAACCATATCCATGGCTATCTGATATGATGGCCACTCAAAGTCTGTTAATACATCAACAACTACCTAGATTAAAACCATTGTTCGATGACATTATAGTTCTTAATGGAGGCCTTGGCCAAGGGGTGAAGTGTAATCCTTTATTTGATGAATACGAACAATTTCAATTTTTAAACAAAGTGGAAGACCTACAGGAACATGACATTTGGTTATGTGGATTTCATTATGGCAGATGCCTCCATCAAAACATTTTAAGTGCTGTGTATGATGATCCATACATTAATAAAGAACAATTTAAAGTTATAGTAAATCTCTCTTTTTCGTTTCCTGGGGATGGACACGGCCAAAGAACACAAAATTTTCAAGGATTAGCTAAAGAGTACCATTGGGATTATGTTGATCGCTTAGAAGAAGTAACCGCTAGGACACATAAATAGTCATATGGCTAAAAAGAAAGTAAAAGAGAAGAAAAAACACAGAGTCTACTGCACTTATTTCCCTGACGGGAGATACTATATAGGTTATTCATGTAAGACAGACAAATTGTTTGAGAAGTATTTTGGAAGTTCAAAGATTGTTAAAGAAAGCACACAAACACTAACCAAAGAGCTTATTGCAGAATTCCCTTCACGAGCACCAGCAAAGATGCAGGAGTTTTTATTACAGTGGCAACAACGAGAAGACGATAACTGTGTCAACGATATGCTACACGTTAGGTTAAGAGCCAGTCATTTAAAAGATTTTACACCTATTAAATGGCAACCTAATATAACAAATAAGGCCACATGGAGAAGCTTTGGAGTTAATTAATGTTAGAAAGTAGAAGTATCACGTTCATTATAGGAACATTATTTTCAGCACTAGCTGTTTCAGCAGTCGCTGCCTATTTTTCTATCGTAGGTTTAATGGCTATATTCTCAGCGTTACCTGTTGCTATATTGTCTATGGGAGTAGTATTAGAAATAGCTAAACTCGTAACGGCCTCATGGATATATCAATATTGGCAACGCACAAGTGTATTAATGAGGACCTACATGGTTACGTCTGTTGTGGTGTTATCCATAATAACTTCCATAGGTATATTTGGGTTCTTATCTAAGGCACATTTAGATCAAGCAGCAGTATCAGGCGACGCACAAGCAAAAGTCCAGCGTATTGAACAATTAATAGAACGTGAGAATGGCAAAATATCAGCAGGTGAAGAGAGGATAGTAAGAATTCAGTCAGGCGGAACGTTAGACATATCAGAAAGCATACGTCAACAGGAAGAGATACGAGATAAGGCATGGGAAAGGATCCAAGGCGATATAACATACGCCGAGGAACAAATAGACAAAATACGGGCTAGTCTGGATACAGATTTAGCTCTAAAACAACAAGAACTTGACGGTTTAGACGCTATAGTGGCATCTTATACTAACCAAGGGACAACACAACAAGACTTAGGAGCTTTTAGAAGAGACGAGGTTGTTGACAATGTGGCATTGGGTGTCCAAGTAAGGGAAAGTCAACGAGAGGATAGAGACGAGATAGACGCAGAGATGTCTGAACTCAGGACTTATGCTGAAGGACAAATAGCAGGATATCGTAACCAAATTATACAATATAGGACAGACACACAGACTGATATAGATAGTGCCACTAATGAGATAAACAGATTACGAGATAACGAAAGTGATAGCCAATCAAATAGAGATATACAGATAGATGAGATCCAGGAAGATATCGACGAGGCATACGATCAAATAGGATTGTATAACGAGGACTTATTCGAAGAAAGAGCCATAGTAAGAGATCTTGGTAAGGAAGTAGGACCAGTTAGATATGTCGCACAATTTCTTTATGGTGATGATACAACAGAGAGTATCGACAGGGCTGTACAAATCCTTATACTCTTATTAATATTTGTATTTGATCCACTAGCTATTATCTTAGTAATAGCAGCAAATGTCAGTATAAAAGAGAGAAAGGGAGAGTTAATAACACCCGTAAGACTAGACGATGATGTTGTTGAGAAAGAATCAGTACCAGAAGTAGGTATATCAACAGCAGAAGCACCAGATCCAGACTCTTGGCAAGCAAAAGGATCTCAAGCAACAGCTAAACAGTATGACTTAGGCCCGGATATTGTGAAGGTGACAGAAGATATGCACATCGATATGTTCTTAGAAGAAGATAAAACATTAGAACCAGAACAAATGAAAGGAACGTTGAAGTGGCAGGAAACAACAGAGAATCAAGTGATAGATAATTTTAAGCCATCAGAAGATGACTGGTTACCAGCAAAGTATGGTAATGAGTCTGCGATGGATCCTAAAAAAGAACAAAATTTACAATGGCTAATTGATAAGAAAACAAAGGAGAAAGAAGATGCCTAATATAGATGAACCGGGATATGAACCCAGACGTAATGATAACGACTATCGACAAGAAGTAGAAGGATTATTGCAAACAGGCTACGGACAGTTTAGATTCCACAAGGTAGATGGAAGTGTAAGAGAAATGACTTGCACACTACTACCTGGTGTTATTCCTGAACCAAGTACCACACAAAAGTCTAGGTCAGTCCCTGGCCAGGTGGTGGTATATGATGTTGACGTAGATGGCTGGAGGACTGTTACCTATGATAGAGTCCTTAGTTGGAAGTTCTTAGGTGAAACAGCAACACCCACACCACAAGTATCTACCTGGCAAGAAGAAAGCAGTTAGAAAATGGGTGACGTATTCCGCAAGAGTGGGAAATATTATCCCACTAATGCCCCCACTAATGCTGTTATAGTAGAAATAGGTAGTGATCGTTTTGAAGGTTCTACTATATACTATTCCACGCTAGCGCAAAAACACAACACAGAATTATATTCAGTGGATGTTCTTCCAGAAGCATCTGAACGATTAGGTGATGTACCAAATACCAAATGGTGTGTGGAGAAGGGTTCAGTTTGGAGTAAAGACGGCCTTCTTGGAAAGACAATTTCTTGTTTATACTTGGATAATTATGATTATATATGGGAAGTAGGCCTTCCAACCGATCATATTGATCGATTGAAGGGCTTAAACAACCAAGATTGTGCACTAGAACATTTACAACAGATGATTAACCTACTGCCATATATGTGTCCAGAAGGTATTGTAGTGTGTGATGACACTTACACGTTTAATGGTTGTTGGATAGGTAAGTGTGGCGCAGTGGTGACATATTTATTGGCACATGGATATGAAATAGTCGAAAATGATGATAGGTTGATTAAACACCCCCCTGATTCACCAGCATTTGATCCAAAGCAACCGCAAACACAAAGCAATGGCTTAATTCTAAAGGCTCCTAGAAAATGATCAGCCACTTTGGAGAACAGCGGGGCTATATCGTTCAGATTTTTAATCAGTATCTTAACACCGATAAACATATTGGAGTGATACATTGGTGGGATATAAGAAACACAATCAACACAAAAGATTTAGAAAAGTTTGTTGACGGCGTGGATGTGTGTTTTGTATTTTGTGATGAGTTCCTGCACATTCCAGGAGGCATCCAACGATATTTGGATGTATTAGATCATGATAAGGTGCACTTCATATTATCTAGTGAGGAATCTGAGATGCCAAACAATAGATGTTTCAATTCTCTTTGGTTTACACAAAAGACCCTTCATGGAAGGCCCACCCTTAGTCAGGATTATATGAGAAAACCTTACACGTTCAATATGCTTTTAGGTTCTGAGAAAGAACATAGAACAACTCTCTTCAATAGATTAAAAGATAATAATAAAGTTTATAGCACTTACTTTGGAACGCCTCAAGGAAGATCATTAAGTGATACACACTTAGAAGATAAAGACACCCTGGATAATCTAAAACAACAAGACCTTGGTAAAAAACTCAATACACTTGAGAAAGTTAACGGAACCACAATCAGCCACACCATACCAGCTGAAATATATGATAACAGTCATTTTGATATAGTGAGTGAGATGAGAGAGGACGTTATGAAAAACCAGATCCTTTTTGCTACTGAAAAGACTGCCAAACCCCTCGCTACTGGGAGATGGTTCTTGTCGTATGCGGAACATAATATGAACACTTACTTGGAAAGGTATGGTTTTGACTTTACTGACTATCTACATGACTATGACGTTGAAGACAACAACTATAGATTAGAACTCATTGTACAGAAAGTCGAAGAAATAACTAAAGATAGTAGCTTAGTCAAATACATTTATTCAAAAACTAAGGCAAATAGGATACACAATGTCCAGGTTTACCACCGGTTATGCAGGAATATGGCAAAGGATTTAATAAAGTTTATAGGAATGGTACTCTAGGTCGTTGACCTTTAGTTCAATAGGTCTTATAATTATACATGTGAATATAAAAATAGGAGTCCTTTCATGGCACGAACTAAACAACGTACGGTATATCTTGTACAAGAACCCAATTGGGGCAAAGCCTCACTAGCGGTAACTGAAGAAGATAAAGAAGCGGCATATCAGAATGCACACAGTTTTATCCACAACGAAATAGCTAACAAAGAATGTTATAATTCTTTTAGGACTTGGGTTAAAACAAAATCAGGCTGGACCAAAGAAGAGATTAAAGATACTTTGGCAGCACCTGACTGGGCCTTTCTATCTATTTCAAAATACACATGGTTTGAACAGAAAGTCGGATGGATGGCTAAAACTCATTCAGATTATATCTATAAATGTTTACCCAAGATTAGAAAAGCTGCTGAGAGACATGCGGCAGAAAAGAGACTTAACCAAAGTCAAGTGGTTGTTCAAATACGAGAAGAGTTACCTATCCTTCTAAATGCTGTTGATCAAATAGTAGACAGATTAGCAATAGGTAGAAAAGTAATGGAGATTGAATCACTGCTTACATCCTTAAAACTTAACAAAGAAGAGATGGCAGAGGCACATAAGGAAATATCTTATACCTATGAAGAGTTTTTAGAACTTGCCAGGGTGCGTGGTTTAAGGAATAGAACAGACTGGGATGAACAACTGATTGAAGGCTACAGCCATGTCAATAAGCCTAATGGAAGGAAGATAGTTGAGTATTTGAAAGAGCTATTAGACTCGTTGCAATTAGGAGCAACACCTAAGAAGGCAGTTAGACGTAAGAAGCCACAACCACCACATAAGATTGTAGCACGTCTACGCTTTATGAAAGCCAGTAAAGATTTAAATATAGCATCCTTTAGTCCTGTAGACATATTAGGCAGTTCAAGTGTCTGGATATATGATACTAAGCGAAAACGCTTAGGATTATACAAGTCTAAAGAGTATGGAGATCTAGGTGTTAAAGGAACATCTATTACAGGCTATGACCCAGATGAATCTTATGAAAAGACTCTAAGGAAACACGAAGATCAGTTAAAACAATTCATGAGGCTAAGTCCAAATGCTATTGAGCCGTATGTAGATAAAATACGAGGCAAAAAGATGAAGGTTAAGACTCGTATCAACCCACACATGCTACTCTTAAAGGCAAACTAATGGTGAATGTAGCTCAAATTGGTAGAGCTCCTGGTTGTGAGCCAGGCGGTCATGGGTTCGAACCCCATCGTTCACCCCAAATAACTAGAAGGCAAAGTAATGATAGTCGTAGATTATAATCAAACAGCTATAGGTAATTACATGGCAGAGGTCCGTGGACGTACTGATGTGGAACCTAACGTGCCTATACTCAGACATATGATATTGAATACCATACGCTCCTACAAGAGACGTTGGGGTAGTGAATATGGAGATATTGTAATAGCCTGTGACAACAGGCACTATTGGAGACGAGAAGCGTTTCCTTATTATAAAGCTAATAGGAGAACCTCACGAGCAGCCAGTCCAATGGATTGGGGTAGTATATTTGATGCTATTAATATTGTTCGAGATGAGATAGCAGAAGTATTTCCATACCCTGTTATAGATGTCGACGGTGCAGAGGCAGACGATATAATAGGAACACTAGCTGCATACAGTCAGACACATGGTACAAGTCCTGAGGAAAGTGGCATGTTGCCATTTGATGAACACATACCAGATCCTTTTCTTATAGTCTCAGGAGATCACGACTTTAAACAATTACAGAAGTGGCCTAATGTTAAACAATGGGCACCAGCACAAAAGAAGTGGGTTAAGATAAATGAGCCAGCACATCAAGTTCTATTAGAACATATAATCAGAGGTGATAAGGGTGACGGTGTACCTAATATATTATCAGCAGATGATGTCTTCATCAAAGGCATACGTCAAAACCCTATTAAAAAGGTTAAACTAACAGAATGGAAGACCCAAAAACCAGAAGAGTTTGTTAATGGTGCCATGGCACATGGTTATAATCGTAATTCTTTACTAATCGACTTAACCAAAACACCAGAAGACATGAAAGAAGATATTATAAATAGTTATATCACACAACGCGGTGGTGATAGAGGTCAGTTATTAAACTATTTTATTAAACATAAAATGAAAGGATTAATTGACGTAATAGATGATTTTTAATAATGAAAGGTAATAAATAATGGAAAATATACTACTATACATCGTTATAGGAGCTATAGTAATAGCAGTGGTATTAGGTTACAACAAACCTACAAAAACAACCACAACCACACACAAGGCCCCTAAACCAACCCCCAAGCCAATAGACAATATTGCACCCAGCAAAGCTAGTCTTCAGAAGCTAACTAAAAAGCAAATTGATGAAACAGCAGCAGCACAAGGTGTTAAACTTGATGCCAGGGAAACGAAAGCTAAGATGATAGCAGCATTTCTAAAGCAGGCGAAATAACGTGGCACAGAAATTCAGACAAATCAATGAAGCTTTTGACTGGATCTTTGAACCCAGAGGTAAGAAGGCACAAGTAGACAGAATCAAGGAAGTTGCTGCTACTAATCAGACAGTCGTCCCATTTGTAAGATGGGGTGTTGGAGCTGATCAGCCTGATTGGGGAGTGCCAGAAGGCCATCCAGATAGAACTAAGATAGAAGATGACATACCTGATGGTATGGGTGAAACAACACTTACATTAGAGTTTCGTAGAATCAAACAATTTACAGATCCTAATGCTAACATTAAGAACCTTCCTCCTTGGAAACAAGAGATGAATTGGATGAATATCTTAGAAGGCGTACATCACAAAGAAGCTGAGTTTTTAACAGCAGTGAAAGATCAGCAATTGATCTCACTCTATCCTAAACTAGAAGGTATTCTAAAGGATTTAGGCATAACGGATTACGTTAAACCTAAGAAGAAAAAGTATAAAGCTAAAGACGTTTCCAAGAAAATGGAAGAGTTGAAAGCTAAAGTCGATTTTACATAAAAGATTCGGGATCAGGTTTATATGGATCATAGAACCTACCCCATTGCCAACCTTCAGGTCTAGGCTCACTAACAGGAATCGTTGTTGTCTTACCATCAGGTGAGACGATCCAACGACGCTTCTCTTTATAAAACGCAGCCTCAGACATTTTAATCCTTGTTTCCTTTGAGTGTGTCCTACGCCACATTGGATTATTTTCACCACGTCTAGTGCCTGTCATTGTCCTTGATGTCTTCTCTCTGTGTTCAGGAGAGACACCATGTATTCTACTAGGGTGATTGTCGCCTAGTTTTGCTTGTCTTATTCTTTCTAATCCTTCTGGTGTATGTTTCTTTGTACGATCTCGAGCACTATCTTTAACAACAGGCAAGCCTAAGTGTAAGGCATGCTCTCTAATAGCTTCTATTTGTGAAAAACGTCTGATTAAATCACGAGGCTTGGGAACATCTTGTACATGATTGTTGTCAACGATATACAATTCACCGCCATGATTAAACAAAAAGAATAAACTAGCTCTCACCATAACCTAAGTCCACATTATAATTTTCGTTGTTATATGCTTTTACAAAGAGTGGCGCAACATTTTCCCTATACTGCTTAGGACCTGGGTGCATCATATCCCTAGCTATTTCAGCATTATCTGTCTTTGATTGTGTGAAGATAAGCTGTGAGCCA
>Ga0206683_10000276_pt1 | contig 38763 bp, 36 predicted proteins | sample M280m12015metaG_FD_155483 | JGI IMG/M metagenome (GOLD analysis project Ga0206683, IMG submission 155483) | Ammonia-oxidizing marine archaeal communities from Monterey Bay, California, United States - M2 80m 12015 | ecosystem: Environmental > Aquatic > Marine > Intertidal zone | place: USA...
TGTGCGTTAACAGGTGCAGATGTTGTACCAACAGGCTCAAGCATTAACTCTAGCTACACAATGACACTTGGTGCAGAAAATATGAGTAACGCAACAAACAATGTTGTGTTGGTTAGAATTGCAATTGCAAGTGGCAAACAAATAAACAGTCTATCAATAGGAGAAGCTAACTAATGGCAATTTCCGATAATCAAAAGTTAGACTATCTATTTAAGAAAGTTGGATTCGGTGCCACTAAGACTGACACAGTCTTTAATAAATTAGCGGCCAACGAAAGTTTACCAAGTCCACTACTAATACGTGGTGATACGATTTGGGCAGAGTCTGGACAAATACCAAGTGTAAAACCTTCTGCTTCTAGTAGCTATGTAACGCTACAAACGGCAGTTGAAACTACAGCTGATATTACAGCGTCAACAAACAGAACTTGGAAAACAGGAATCACAGATTGGATTCCAACAGAATTTGGATCAACATATCTTGTAAATGTTTATATTCACACTAGCGGAGATCCTGCTGGTGCTGAAACAATGGCCAACAAAGTCTTTACTACTGGTAGTGGTAATAATGATGAATGGTTCTTTGATTATCAATCAGGTGTATTAAACTTTATTGGTGATAACTTACCGGATGGTAAATCGTTTACAGGTAAAAGTGTTTATATTACAGGTGCTACATACAGCGGACAGTTTGGCGTAGCATCAGCAAGTATATCAGCTGATATCAGCACACTACAATCTCAAGTTCAAAACATACTTACAAACACAGATCCTGCAGCACTAGACTCGCTTACAGAGATCGTAAATGCGTTTCAAACAGCTGATGGAACGTTTGCAACATCAACAGAGCTTGCAGATGTAAACACCGCTATACGAAGCGATTTGGCGCTTACAGTTAAGGAAATTAACGACCCAGTATCAAATGTTGAAGCAACTAATGTAACAGGCATTAACTTTAACGTTGATGGTGGTTTTGCATTAACTGACAACGCAGACGGCACAGTAACAGTTACAATTGAATCCACATTTAAAACGTGGCACATATACGATACAGTAAGCGACTTAACACCAACTGATATTGTTGCAAGTGCGGTTGACGAAATTGATATTCGTGCTGGTAATAATATTACTATCACACCAGTTACAACACCTGGATCAAAAGGCATAACAATTGCCAGTGATGTTAGTGGAATACTTGACTTAGGTATCAGTGACGGAACAAACGGCCAAATACTACAAACAGATGGTAATGGTGGATTTAGTTTTGTTGATAGAACACTAACACAAGCATCACTTCCAGCATCACAACAATTTACAGCAGACGGAACAAGTTATTCATTTACATTAACTGATGCTCCAGCAGGCGTTGAAGAAATTGATGTGTATGTTAACGATGTCTTACAACGTCCTAGCATTTATACTGTAAACGGAACAGCACTAACATTTAATGTGCTACCAGATTCTGGATTTGACATTTATGTTAAGTATAGATATCCATATGCAACAATGTCATCTCCTGCTAATAACAGTATAGAAAACCATCACTTAAATTTGATATATACTAGTAGTCAGTATACAGGAGATTCGACAACTACAGATTATTTGATACAACCTGGACATACTGTTCACAGTGTATTGGTTATTGTAGATGGATTAATCCTACCTCCAACTGATTACAGCATTAGCGGATCAACGCTAACCATCACTACTCCACCGGCCTCTGCCTCTGTAGTAGACTTTAGATATCTACCAAACTAATAGTTTTCATACGTTATAACTCTCAATAGATATTGATAAATACATTACGCAATGAGTCTATGACTTGTTGCTATCGGGCATATAAAAGAATTATATGTTTTTTATCAATATTGATTGGAGAAATCTAACATGGCTTTTAGACAAATTAAATCGCCGGCTCTCGCAAATGCAGCAGTCATCGAATCCAAACTGGACGCAACATCCGTTTCTGGCCAAACGGGCGCATCGTCAGTAGGTTCGGCGGATACTTTTCTATTACACGTCAACGCTTCATCGTCATTAAAGAAAGTTACAGCTTCAGATCTAATCGGCTCATTTACAACAGCCGACTTAGCAGAAGATAGCAGTGCTTTATACTTTACACCGGCGTTAGCTCAGGCGGCAGTTGCGGCAGACATTGCAGCAGCAGTTTTAACAGAAACGAATCGTGCTACAGCGGCAGAAGGTGCAAATACAACAGCAATAGCGGCTGAAGAGACACGTGCTTTAGCAGCTGAAGGCGTTAATGCAAATGCAATAACGGCAGAAGAAACTCGTGCCTTAGCGGCAGAGGGTGCAATAGATACAGCTTATAAGGCAGCTGACGCATCTATGCAAACACAAATTAATAATATTATTAGTAACACAGATCCAGCAGCACTAGACTCGCTGAGTGAAATCGTTACAGCATTCCAAAGTGCAGACTCAGTCTTTACTTCAGGTATTGCTGCAAACGCGGCGGCTATTACAGCTGAAACTACTCGTGCCACTGGCGCAGAAGGCGTTAACGCAACTAACATTGCAAACGAAATTAGCAGAGCACAAGGTGTAGAGGCAACTAACGCAGCGGCGGTAGTTACTGAAGCAGGATTAAGAGTAGCGGCAGATAATGCCTTAGACGCTCGTGTTACTGCAAACGAAGGTGACATCACAACATTAACAAATGGTTTAGCGGCAGAAATTGCTACAACTAATGGTGAGATTTCAACTTTAACTACAAACTTAGCGGCAGAAATTGCTACTGCAAGAGGTGCCGAGGCAGCGAACGCATCAGATATCGCGGCTGAAGAAACTGCAAGACAGAATGCTGATACACTTATCAGAACTGACTTTGCGGCAGCAGATACGGCGCAGACAACAGCAAATACTACAGCGTGGGAGGCATATGCCGATCAAGCAGAAGTAGACGCTAAAGCATACACTGACACACGTGAAACAGCAATTAATTCAGCTTGGGCGGCAGCAGATGCGGCACAAACTTCAACTATTAATGCGGCGTGGGCAGCGGCTGACACAGCTCAAACAACAGCAAATACTACAGCCTGGGAAGCATACGCTGACCAAGTAGAAGTAGATGCAAAAGCATACACAGACACACGCGAAGGTGTTTTACAAGGAAACATTGATACAGAAACAGCAAGAATTGATTCAATCATTTCAAATACTGATCCTGCATCATTAGACTCATTAACAGAGATTGTTGCGGCTTTCCAAGCAGCAGACTCAAACTTTAGTGCGTTAATTTCTTCAAACACTACTGCAATTGCTACAGAGGCAACTGCAAGAGCAAATGCTGATACTACACTACAAGGTAATATCACATCTGAAGCAGGCACACGTGCAGCAGCAGATGTTACATTACAAAGCAACATCGATGCAGAAGAAACTGCAAGAATTTCAGGTGATGCGGCAACATTAGCTTCAGCGGCAACAGACGCAACTACTAAAGCAGATGCGGCAGAGGCGGCAGCAATTGCACACGCTGACACAGAAGACGCACTATTAATTGGTGATGCAACTGTAGACGGAACAGCAGGTAATACTGTAAAAGCTCGTATCGATAGTGGTGATGCAGCAGTAACAACAGCATTTGGAAACGCCGATACGGCAATTACAAATGCCTTTACAGCGGCTGACACAGCTCTACAACTTCAAATCACTGCTAACGATGGTGACATTGCAACTAACACAGGTGACATTGCAACTAACACGGCAGCAATTGCACAAGAAGTTACAGATAGAACTACAGCTGATAATACGTTACAAGCTAACATTACATCAGAAGCAACTACAGCCAGAGCGGCAGAACTTGCTAACTCTCAAGCAATTACGGCGGAAGCCACAACTGCTAGAGCGGCTGAAGGTGCAAACACATTAGCTATCTCAAATGAGGTAACACGTGCAACTGGTATTGAAGCAGGTTTACGCACAGACGTAGATGCTAACACAGTAACTGGTTCTACAAACGCAGCATCGATTACAACTGAAGCAACAGCAAGAGCGGCAGCTGACTTAACGTTACAAGGTAACATTGATACAGAAACAGCACGTATTGACGCTATCCTGTTAAATGCCGATGGCGCATTAGACACATTAAAAGAAATTGGCGATGCATTTGCAGCAGCTGATTCAACTTTACAAGGTCTAATTACAGCTAACGGAACACGTTTAACAACAGCTGAAGGCAACATTACTACATTAGACGGTGAAATGGACGCAGCTGAGCTACGTTTAGATAGCTTAGAAGCAGTAGTGGCAACTGGTGGTCAATCACTAGATACTACAGCAACAACACTAGTTGGTGCGATTAACGAAGTGCATGGTGAAGTAAACACTAACACAACTAACATTGGTGTTATTGGTGACTTAGATACTACAGCATCTAACTTAGTTGGTGCAGTAAACGAAGTGCATGGTGAAGTAGATGCTAACAAAACAGCGGCAGACACAGACAGAGCAGCGATTCGTTCAGAATTTGCGGCAGCTGACGGTGTTGTAACAGCGGCTTACACAGCAGCAGACGTAGTAGTAACAGGTGCATTCCAGGCAGCAGATGCGGCCCAAACAACAGCTTTACAGGCATATGCCGATACAGCTGAAGCAGATGCAATTACGGCAGCAGGCACTTATACTGATGCAGAAGTTCTAACTGAAAAGACTAGAGCAGAAGCGGCAGAATTAGTTCTTACAAATGCAGTAGCGGCAGAGGCAACTACAGCACGTGCGGCAGAACAAGCAAACGCGGCAGCAGCGGCGGCTAACTTGTTAGAAATTACTGCAACACAGGCAAGTGGTGGACTAAACTTAGACGGAACATATACAGCACATAGTGGTTCAAACTACATTGACGCTGGTTCTAACTTAAAAGCAGTTGACTTACTATTAGACGCACAAGCTAAAGCAAATGCAGACGCAATTGCAGGCGAGATTACTGACAGAACTACAGCGGTAGCGGCGGAAGCCTCAACTGCTAGAGCGGCAGAACTTGCAAACGCAAATGCTATTGCAGCTGAAACAACAAGAGCAACTGGTGTAGAAGCTACATTATCTGGTCTTATTACAACTAACGCAACTGACCTTGCAACTGAGAGTGCTAGAGCACAAGCAGCTGAAGGTGTAAACGCAACAGCAATTGCAGGTATCATAAGCAACACGGATCCAGCAGCTTTAGATTCATTAACTGAAATCGTAGCGGCTTTCCAAGCAGATGATGGCACAATTACTGGCTTAGTAAATACTAACACTACTAATATCGCAACTAACACGGCAGGCTTAGCTCAAGAGCTAGTTGATCGTGCAGCGGCAGATACAGCGTTAGATACAGCTTATAAGGCAGCGGATACTACATTACAATCAAACATCGACCTTAAACTAGCACTTGCTGGTGGAACTATGTCGGGTAACATTGCAATGGGTAGCAACAAGGTAACTGGACTTGCTAACGGCACAGATTCAGGTGATGCAATCAACAAAGGTCAACTAGATGCGGCAGTATCAGCACTAGACTTGTCAAACTTTGACACTAATGACTTAGACGAAGGCACAGGCCCAACAGCTAACTTATACTTTACAACTGCAAGAGCAAGAGCAGCTATATCTGTAACAGATACAGCAGGCAACGGCTTAGCAAGCTACGACAATACTACAGGTGTTATTAGCATTAATACTAACGAATCAGTTCTAGACCTAACAGATGTATCTGATACAGATTACACAGGTAAAGAAGATTTTGTATTACGTGTAAATGCTAACGAAGATGGAATGGAGCTTGTAAGCCCATTAGATATCTTTGCACACAACTGGCGTCAAACTATTCCAGGTGATGGAACAGCGACACAGTTTGCTTTAACTAACCCAGTAGACCAGTCGGATGCATTAGTATTCGTTGGTGGTGTTATCCAGGATCCAGTAACGCACTATAGCATTACTAACCAGGTAATTACAATGACATCTGCAATGCCAGTTGGCACAGCAGCGGTAGTTGTAGCACCAAGCGTAGGTTTAGTACCAGTATTATCAGCTGGTCAGGTAACAACTGACAAATTATCAGCAGATATTAAAGCGTATGTCCAAGGTTCAAACGTTTCAACCACAACAGGTGGCGATGTAATCGACACATTTGCTAAAGCAACATATCGTTCAGCGAAGTATATTATACAAGCAGACGATGGCAATGGCAACTATGAAACACGTGAAGCACTAGTAACACATGATGGAACAACTGCATACATCACAGAATATGCGATGGTATACACAGGTTCTAACTTAGTAGGTGATGCAAGTGTTAACATGAATGGTAACAATGTTGAGTTAACTTATACAACTAACTCAGGAACGGCAACAGTGAAGGTAATTTCAACATACATTGATGTGTAAGTTGAGGTAACCATGATTAATAGGGTGCAGCCAGAGGTTGCACCCGATATTAAAGGTTAATTATATTATGAATATAAAAGCACTTAATATGTTAAAGATAACGGTAAATACATTGCTACTCAATGTAGATACTTTTTTCGCGAAAAAGGAAAATTAAAATATGGCACAGAAAAAATTTATAATCGACGGCGGCTTCCAAACTAGCGATGATTCAATCATTGCAGCTAACTTGGAAATGACCGGCCACATTCTTCCAACTGTTGACTCTGACGGATCCACAGGTTTTGACCTAGGCTCAACAACAAAGAAGTGGCGTGATCTATACCTTTCGGAAGGATCACTATATATTGATGGACAAAAAGTTATTGAATCCAATTCAGGAACGATTGTTGTCCAGGCTGATGCAAATCAGTCATTAACTACACAAGTATCTGGATCAGGTGTGTTAACACTTACTTCAGCTACAAGCGTAAACATGAACGGCACGTTGCAAATGGCAGCAGGCAAAAAAATCACAGACGTAAGCGGAAATGCAGTTACGTTTGGTGATAAACTTGACATGGACTCTAACAAAATTGAAAATGTTGGAACTCCTACAGCAGCAACAGATGGTGCAAACAAATCTTATGTTGACAGCACAGTATCAGACTTAGTAAACGGCGCCCCAGGTGCTTTAGATACACTAAATGAACTAGCTAACGCATTAGGCGACGACGAAGATTTTGCAGCAACTATGACTACGGCGTTAGGAAATAAAGCGGCTACTACATATGTTGATACACAAGATGCAGCAGTAACACTTGCTTTCCAAAATGCAGACTTGGCTTCAGCGGCAACAATTAATGCGGCATGGGCAGCGGCTGACACAGCTCAAACAACTGCAATTACATCAGCATACCAAACTTATGCAGATCAGGCAGAAGCAGACGCAGAAGCGGCAGCGGCAACAGACGCAACTACTAAAGCAGATGCGGCCCAGGCGGCAGCAGAAGCTACAGCTTCAGCAGACGCAACAGCTAAAGCAAATGCGGCACAGGCAGCAGCTGAATCTACAGCTTCAGCAGATGCTACATCTAAAGCAAATGCGGCACAGGCGGCAGCAGAAGCAACAGCGGCATCGGCAAACAATGCTCTACAGACTGCAATGGAAACATATGCAGATACAGCCGAACAAGATGCAATCTCAACAGCAAGTTCAGATGCAACTACTAAGGCAGCAGGTGCAGAATCGGCGGCTAATACATACACTGATAATGAAATTGCAGCATTAATTAACGCGGCTCCAGGAACTATGGATACGTTGAATGAAATCGCAGCTTCATTAGGTGATGACGCCAACTTTGCGGCAACAATGACTACAAGTTTAGCGGCTAAGGCAGCAACTACATATGTAGATTCACAGGACGCGGCAACATTAGCTTCAGCACAAACGTATGCAGATACAGCCGAAGCAGATGCAATTAGCACAGCTTCATCAGACGCAACAGCTAAAGCAAATGCGGCACAGCAGGCAGCAGAAGCAACAGCGTCAACAGATGCTACTAATAAAGCAACAGCGGCTCAAAGTAATGCAGAGCAAACAGCAGCTGCAGACGCAACATCAAAAGATAATGCTCAAACAACTGCAATTACTACAGCATATACAACAGCAATTGCAAACGCAGTATCAGGTATTGAAGCTAATATTTCAACTTCAACATTCCATAGCTCAGTGCAAGACGTAACTAGTGCGGCAACATTAGCATACACATTTAGTGATATTGTTAGTGCAGAAGATTACACAGTATATGTGAACAGACAACTTGTTAGACCAGCTGAATTAAGTTCAGTTAACTTGTCAACAGGTGTTGTAACATTTGCATCAAGTGTTATTGAAGTAGGCGACGAAATTGAAGTCAAAGGATGGAAATTCGGTAGCTAATATAACTTAGTCCAACGGTAGGGGGTCCCAATCCCCTACTTAGGCACTTAATAAGTGTTATGGTGGAACAGAGTTCTGCTACGTGGCTAAAAAACTTTTAAGGAGAGTTAAAATGGGAAGAAAAGTAAGAAGTGGAGGCTCAACAAGTGCCTTTTCATTCGATAAATCAAAGAAATATAAGTATAATTCAACTGGTACACTAACAGAATTTACTGGTGATGCAGGCGCAGAAGAAATTACAATTTCAGGTTCAAAATCGTCTCTAAGACGTATGGCGGACATGGAACGTAACATTTCTATTCTAGCAACAAAACTAACAACAACTGACGGTGAAGCAGATGATGGTAGCAACACAAGTTTTGATACAAACGTAAACAAAACAACACGTTTTAAGAAAGCTGTTACTGTTGATAAAACACTGACCATGAAAGATCCGATTAACATGAGCAGTAATAAAATCACTTCATTAACTACACCAACATCAAGTAGTGATGCAGCTAATAAATCATATGTTGATGCACGTGAGGCGGCAGCAGAAGCAACAGCGGCAAGTGATGCAACATCTAAAGCTAATTCGGCTCAATCAGCAGCGATTACTTCATCAAACTCATATACAGACACAGCGATTTCAAACCTAGTGAACGGTGCTTCAGCATCATTTAATACACTAAAAGAAATCCAAGACGCAATGGCAACAGACGCTGAACTATCAGCAGCAATTGCAGGTCTAACAATTGGTAATGCTACAATTACAATTTCAGCAGGTAGTGGTTTAGGTGGAGGCGCAGCCTTTACAACTAACCAAACATCTAACGAAACTATATCACTAAATGTTAACACTGGCAACGGTTTAACAATTTCAGGTGATTCAGTAGTAATGTCAGGTTCATATACTGGTAGCTTTACAGCAACTGGTGATGTTACAGCATACTCAGATGAATCATTAAAAACTAACATCCAAACAATTGACAACGCTCTAGATAGAGTTGAAGCAGTTCGCGGTGTTACTTTTGATCGTATCGAAGACGGCTCAACATCAACTGGTGTTGTTGCTCAAGAACTACTTGCAGTTTTACCTGAAGCAGTTCACACAGATGCAAACGGTGTTCACTCAGTAGCATACGGTAACATTACAGGTCTATTAATTGAAGCAGTTAAAGAATTATCAGCAGAAGTTAAAGAACTTAAAAAGTAATTTTTAATTACTAACATTAAAAGCAGTGCTTAGGCACTGCTTTTTTTATGACTAAACTTTGTTTATTGATAAATACTAACATAACATAGAGAGAATTTAAATGGCATTTAGAGGAATACAATCAACCAATCTTATAAGCAATGACGTTGGATTTAATGACCCATTACTTATACTAAACAAAGATAGTAGCTTACCAACAGATGTAGGTTGGCTAGGTAAAATTGGTCCTATAACTTATGCAGGCTTTGTTAGAGACCACGAAACAAATACGTTTCTACTAATTGATTCAGTAGACCTATCACCAAACACACTTAATAGTATAAATGCAGGCGAAGTTACAAAAGGTGACTTGTCAGTAAGAACACTTACAGCAGATACAATTATTGCAGGTAATATACCAGCACAGTATACAGATGCTCAAGCAAGAGCAGCCATTTCAGTAAGCGGTGATTTATCTTATGATAGTGCTACAGGTGTTATTAGTTATACTGATGTAATTGGAGGTAATTCAAATCGTGTTGTATATGATTTAGCAGATCCTACTGGATCTATAGTATTAAATCCAGGAACACAACCTCACGTAGCAACATACTACGGTGATGTTATTAATAGTGTAGGTAATGTTATATTAGACATATCAAGCACAAGTGCTACATTCACTGGTGGATTAATGGGCGATGTGCATGGTGATGTTTATAATCCAACAGGCGCAAATAAAATTTTAGAAAGCGGAACCGGTAATTTAGATTCTGCCTTAACAGTTGATTCAGCAACTACAACAACATTAAATGCAGGCACTACTAATATTAGTGGCAATGCTACATTTACTGGTGGTAGTGCAGACTTTACTGGAACAACTGCTTTTGGTAATTGGAACGGTGCTGTTTATGACAGAACTGGTTCTACACTTATTATTGATGATACTGCCGTTCCTAAACCAATTGTTTACGCAAACATACAAGGCGGCGTTGTTGGTGATGTTTTAGGTAACCTTGTAGGTAATGTAGATGGTAATGTTACAGGTAACCTCGAAGGTGGTATTATTAATTCGCAAGGACAAGTTGTAATTGATAACTCAGGCTCACTTTCTCCTGATGTATTTAGATTACCAAAAGGTTTAACAGCAGATCGTCCATCGCCAGCAACAGCCGGAATGATGTTCTTTAACGAAGGAACAAATATGTTCGAAGGTTACGATGGAACAAATTGGATTCAGTTTATTCCTTCTACATTTGTAGAGACTCCGTAATGAGCATAAATATATAATATAGGATGGAGAATTAGCAGTGGCTTTTAAAATTGGTAACCAAACAGTAATACAAGATATAGATGTTACAGCGGCTATTGAAACAAACAGTAATCTAGATAAACTTCAGATTAATGGAACAGATGTATTAACACATGATGGCTCTACAATTACATTAAAAAATGTTAACATTGATGATTTAATGGAATCATCAATTAATACTGATAATGTTACTGAAGGCTTTACAAACTTATTTCATACAACTGCTAGAGTCGAACAACTCATTAATGCTAACAAGCAAACATTATCTTTCTCAGATCCACTGTTAACAATAAGTAACGGTAATACAGTTAACTTATCATCATTGAGCACAGATTTAACAGGATATGCTACAGAATCATATGTTGATCAAGCCGAGCAAGATGCAAGATTATACACTGATAGCCGCGAAGGTGCAATTACAAGTGCATACAGATCATATGCAGACCAAGCCGAGCAAGATGCAATTTCTACAGCAACGTCACAAGCAAGTCTAGATGCAACTAATAAAGCAAATTCGGCAAAATCTCAGGCTGTCAGTCAAGCAAGTGTAGATGCAACCAATAAAGCAAACACAGCCAGATCAGGTGCTGAAGCATATACGGATACAGAAATTGCAACAGTATTGCCACTTACAGGTGGAACACTTACAGGTGCATTAACATTAAGTGGCGCACCAACTAGTGCCGATAATGCCGCAACTAAATCATATGTTGATAGTGCAATATCAGGCGGAACAGGCGCATTAGATACAGACGACATATCAGAAGCAAGTAATCTTTATTATACTGATGCTAGAGTAAACACTGTATTAGGCACAAAAGGCTATGCAACAGAATCATATGCAGATCAAGCCGAAGCAGATGCAATTTCAACAGCATCTGCATTAGCATCTGCAGACGCAACATCTAAAGCAACAGTAGCCGAAGTAAATGCCAAAGCATATACTGATACAAGAGAAACAGCAATCACAACTGCATATGAAACCTATGCAGATCAAGCCGAAGTAGATGCAAAAGCATACACTGATACAAGAGAAACAGCAATTACAACTGCATATGAATCATATGCAGATACAGCCGAAGCAGATGCAGTAACAACAGCAAACGCATACACTGATACAGAAATTGCCGCAATAGTTGATGGCGCACCAGGAACGCTGGATACATTAAACGAATTAGCGGCAGCACTTGGTGATGATGCAAATCTTAGCACAACGCTCAGCACACAAATAGGAACAAAGTTAGCAACAGCAGACTTTAATTCAACAGCAGATGCATGGCTAGGATCAAACCTTTACTATACAGATGAAAGAGTAGATGATAGAGTTTCTAATCTTCTTGTAGCGGGCAGTAACATAACACTTACATATAACGATTCGCTTAATACAATGACAATTGCTTCGGCAACAACAGCAAGCGGTGGTTATGACTTATCATCGAATACTACAGATGATGTAACAGAAGGTGCAAGCAATCTTTACTTTACATCTGCAAGAGTTGATACAATATTTAATGGCAAGACTACTTCTAATTTAACAGAAGGAACAAACTTATATTATACTAATGCTAGAGTTGATGCACGTATACCAACTAACATAAGTTCATTTACAAATGATAGCGGATATTTAACAAGTGTAGGAACAATTAGTTATAATGATTTATCTAATAAGCCAACAATACCAACTAATAACAATCAGTTAACTAATGGTGCAGGATATATTACATCATTTACAAATACAACATATACAGCAGGCACTGGGCTTACTCTAGTAGGAACAGAGTTTAGAAATACTGCACCAGATCAAACTGTAAGTTTAACAGGATCAGGCGCTACAAGTATTAGTGGAACATATCCTAACTTTACTATTAGTAGCACAGACACAAACACCGATACAGACACAACATATACAGCCGGAAATGGGTTGACATTAACTGGAACAGAGTTTAAAATGAGTGGAAGTTATACAGGTGATTTTGGAGTAACTGGAGAATTATCAGTTGGAACATTAACCCCTGGACAAGAACTTACTGTTCAATCAACAAACCCAGGAGTTCGATTAAATGATACAACTACATCAGGATTATATCATGATATAGTTTCATTTGGTGACAACCTAAGATTTAATGCAGATGTAGGAAATGTTGAAGCAGATACACAAATACAATTTTATATTGATGATACTGAAAAAATGGTTCTTAGCAGTTCAGCATTATCAGTTACAGGAGAAATTACTGCATCAGGTGATGTTACAGCATTCTCAGATGAAAGACTAAAAAGCAACATAACAACAATAGAAGATGCATTAGACAAAGTTAAATCAATGCGTGGAGTTATGTTTGATAAAACAGATTCACTAACTGGTGAACTAAGACAGTCAACTGGTGTTATTGCACAGGAGACAGAAAAAGTATTACCAGAGGTAGTGCATAATGACGACAACACAGGCTATAAATCTGTAGCATACGGAAATATAGTAGGCGTTCTTATTGAAGCAATCAAAGAACAACAAAGCCAAATTGAAGATCTTACGAAGGAAGTAGAATTTTTAAAAGGCAAAAGATAATTAACCTTAAACACAACTTAAATATCGATTACGATAAATATAACTAGCAAACGAATGTTTGTTAACGTTAATAAACTCGAGGAGTAACAAATGGCATTACCAGCAACCGGATCACAAATTAGCATGAGCACAGTGCGTGACTACTTTGGACTAAGTGGAACAGTTTCACTATACCAACTAGGAACGTTTATCTCACCTAATGTGACAACCAACATTAAACTATCAGCCACGTTTGGCGGATGGCAAAACCCTAACTCAACAGGCGCATCATAAAATATATAATTTTATTAAAAACACTGTCAAGTAGCTCTTGACAGTGTTTACTTTATGTTGTATAATTAAACGAATACATAAAAGTATACTCAATACAGGAGAAAACTATGAGTTCAAGAACACGATTTGAAATAGAAACATTTTTGTTGGGAGCACACCCAACAGTAGAACGACAAGCATTAAACTTACAAAATGAGCTAATGCAAGCACGTTCACAGTCACACCCAGACTTAGCAATACTAGAAGCAGTGGCTACTGACTTTGTTGCTAAAAACGGCGAATTTGACGCTTTAATCAGCGGCATTGAATCGACTGAAGAAGAATATTGGACACAACGTCTAGCACGTTTGGCTGCAATTGATATTCTTACAATTGGTAAAGTTCAACCAGAGCATATGAATTACATGGCATCTTTATCTGATGATGCATTTGCTTCATCTGTAAAATCAGCTACTATGCTTGCTAAATCATTAAATGATTCAGTGCAAGAAATTGAAGCAGAACTTGGTTCAGAGCTTACTGATTAATTTAAATGGTAAGTATACCCAAGTTTATACAGAAACCTGACCCTACCTCAAATGTTGCAATATGCGTTCCAGTAAGGGACCTTGTGACATCCACATTTAGTTATAGTTTGGCTATGCTTATGAAAAAATGTGGTGAGAAAGGACAAAAAGTTTCTCTACATATGGTAATGGGCAGCGAAGTAGCAATGCAACGCCAACAATTAGTTGACGAAGTTTTAGAAACACAAGCAACACATATATTTTGGGTTGATAGTGATATGAAATTTCCAGTAGATGCATTATTTTCTTTGCTATCACATAAAAAAGATATTGTAGGAGCAAATTATAGCACTAGGGTAAAACCGCATAGACCAGTAGCATTTAAAAATGAAACCAATCTTGATAAAAGAGTTTTCGGAGGCAACGGTGTCGAAGAAGTATTTGCATTAGGCAGTGGTTTGTTATTGGTAAATAGATGTGTATATGAAAATATTCCTAAACCTCACTATAGCGTTGAATGGAATGATGACTATACTAACTTAATGGGCGAAGATATATATTTTTGCAAAAAAGCGTCAACACATGGATATATTTCACATGTTGACAATCAGTTAAGTGATAGAGTTGCACACATAGGCACAAAAGAATACACAATAAAAGGCGATTGTTATGATTAGCAAAACTTCAACAAATAATAATTTACTTAGTTTTAATGGACAAAGTGTAATTACACCTTGGGATAGATTAAAGAAATTTATTTTTACTCCATATCCAATAATTTACGTAGATCAAAAAACAACTGATACAGATTCTTTATCTGAACTTGCATCACAATATGCAGGTAAATCAGATATGGTTTGGGTTGTTCTTAAAGGAGCAACAGTAAACCCTAATTTTCCTTGGCACTATAAACCAAGTGATGTAGGACATAATGTTATACACAAATTTCCAAAGGTAATTAAAAGAACTGGACGTCCTGTAAATTGGGGAGACATTCAACTAGTTCCAACAGGTGGTGTAATACACGGAGCAGTAAAAAATAAAGTAATAGGATCTTATCACGAAGCAGACTTTGATATTGTTATGATCAGTTTCCATGAAGCAGAAGCAGATCAAAATTATCAAAAACTAAAAGTTCGTTTTCCAGATGCAATACATGTTAAAAATGTAGAAGGCATTGGTAATGCTCATAAAAAAGCAGGAGAACTTGCAAAATCAGAAATGGTATATATTGTTGATGCAGATGCAGATATTATGAATAATTTTTGTTTTGATTATATCCCACCAATGGCAAAAAGAGCTAATACAACATATGTATGGTTTGCTCGTAATCCAATTAATGATTTGGAATATGGATATGGCGGTATAAAATTATTTCCAAGACAACAAGTTATTGAAATGGGACATGTGTTACCAGACTTCAGCACAGGATCAGCATTTTATCAACCGGTTAGAGATGTTTCAAACATAACACGTTTTAATAGAGATCCATTTAGAACATGGCGTAGTGCATTCCGTGAATGTGTAAAATTATCATCACAAATTAACCCTAATTCACCTGTTAAAGAAACTGAAGATCGTTTAAAAACGTGGTGTGAAGTTGATAATGGTGGACGTTTTGGACGTTACTGTATTAAAGGTGCAAACGAAGGCAAAGCATACGGCATTCAACATAAAGATGATGTAGACGCACTAAACAAAATTAATGATTTTGAATGGTTACGTGAAAAATTTGTTGAAAGTATGAAAAAACGTATTAGTGCTGACTAACTTTATAACTATCTATGCATTTGCGTAGATAGTTTTTATTTTCTTTAAGAAATCCCTAGACTTACACTGTATCTTTGCACCTGGGTGCAAAGGCTTAGGCCATTTGCCTATATCAACCCAAGCATATCCATCGCTTTCTCCGTTAAGAACAGGAATAAACTCTTCCTTTACTATTACAACAAAACTGTTGTATATAAATCTACCATTACCACTTGTAAACTTGCTTATAGGAATAGTTTTTACTATTTCAGGCATCATGCCAATTTCTTCTTGTATTTCACGTCTTAGTGTTTCAATTGGGCGTTCGTCGTCTTCGCCCTTGCCACCAAAAAATCCCCACGTTTTAGAATGAGTAACTTTAGTGCTTCTAAGTTGTAATAAAATTCTTCCAGTTTGTGAGCTAAGAAAAATACAGCCACTTGCTTCTATCATTATAAGTAGATTCTCCAGAACCCTGCATTATATACAGCTTCATAACTATTAACCCATACTCCGTCTTTCCATTCTAATTGATCAAGAGATGCTAAGTTAATACAATAATGTATAGATGACTGATTTGCTTCAGAATCAAATACTACAGACCATCCACTTCCATCAAATTCTACAATATCATACTTATTAGCAGTTGATAAACCATTCCAATTTGAACTAACTGGTATTGCTTCCATTAGTAAGTATCTAACACCAATACTATTTGGAGCAGGAACAATTCCATCACCTGGATAATTTGTCATACCGTTTATTACACCAGTAATAGGTGGTAATGTGTTAGTAGGTAACGTAGTTTCATCTATTGTTACAGACAATTTTGCAGGATCATTTGGATGTTCGTATAATTTACCTATAATATCATTTTCTGTATCATCTGGATCTGAACTTTTTCTTAGTCTAAGTTGACTAATGCCAGGTCGTAAAGCACCAAATCTTTTTAAGTCTTCTTCCCACGAAATAGCTACATCATTTGAATCTAAATTAGATCCATCAAGAGCAAGCAAAGTTACATTACCGTCTTCGTATTTAATTTTTCTATTTTCAAATGTAACAATAGTATATTCTACTGAAGACCTATTAAAAGGTTTTTCTTCTCTAAAGTTATCTAAGTCTGCATCATCTAAATTATACATTTGATTAATGATTGTATGTATAAGCCTTTGTTGTTTAACTTTAGCAGGCGGATTAATTAATACAGGCATATCAAATTGAATAGAAGCAACATCAATAATATCATCAATGCTACTACCAACAGTTCTGGTGCTCCATGTAGTGTTTTTCATTTCTACATAACTTAATGAACTCCAGTCAAACGGGTTAGCTGATGTTTTTATATCTAGTGTTGGATTGAATAATACTAATATTTGTTCCATTAGTTGTAATTTTTGTTCTGTATTAGAAGTCCATATATCACAATTCATTGATAAAACATATGTAACTGGTTTATGTCGTTCTATGGTGTATCTATTGCCAGGTTCGTTTGAATATTCACCGGTTATATCATTATATTTTTTCTCTACAACTTGAACTTTATCTACATGTGATGGTAGTGTTCTTAATTCTGGTGCCATTGCTAAGTTAGTAACATAACAACTAATAAATGGAACAGTGTTAACAATGTTCTCTGAGTTTTCTCTGGTTATGTGTGCAGCCATACGATTAATATCACCATAGCGAACAGGAACTAATTGCATTTCTGCTAAGCCTGTTTCATCTTTGCCCATTTGCACACTAAATCCACTAAACAATCTTATAAACTGCTGAATGTATCTTCTAATTTGCTTATCGTAAAAATATTGTTGCTCTGCCATTGTTTATTCCTAAAAGTCTGAATCTAGCCCTTTTTTCTTTGGGTCCATTACTTTACTTAATGCTTGACGTTCTGGTTCTTCTTTATTATCTACAACTGTTGTTGCATCATTATTAATAAAGTCTCCAGCATTGTAAGTTTTATCTGACCATGTTTTGTCTGTAATATTATCATATAGTCTATGCCATCTGCTACCCCTAAACACAAACAATCTATTAGGAGTAAAATCATTTCTTATGAAGTAAGTTCCATCATTTGGATCTTGTGGGAACTGGTCACCTTGTTCTAATATTTCTCCGTGTTCGTATTCAGCAGGAGCATTGTCATCAACACCAAACAAGTGTTCAGCTAATGGCAAGTTATTTGGATTGGCCGCTTCTGCAGAAGCCACAATAGCATTACTAATGTTAAGTTCAGTTTCGTATGAACTAAGGCTTTGTTTTAAACTATCTGGATCACTAGCAGTTCCAAGTATATCTGCATATTCTTGTGTATCTGTTAATGGTGCTACTTTAACACGCCAAATATGTGGATACCAAGTTTGTGAAAATCCTTCACTTCCTCTTGCGGCATCTTGCACAACATAAAATTTATTAACTGCATCTCTGTCATGGCTTAATAATAAATCATCTCTTAAATGAGGCAATTCAATTACATCACCTGGCATTAATCTTCTACCAAGTTTTTGAACCATGTCGTTAATATGAAATGTAATAAACAATGTATCGTTTGTTAAAAACAAACCAAACTGTGTTAAATCAAAGTCATTATCACTTACATTATATACGCCTCGCAGTTCAAAAATATCTGGATCGTATTTACGATCTCTATTTTCCATAAACAGCAAGTCTTGTATATTAGTTTCGTCTACTAAACCTTCTGGATTAAGTTCTGCACCAGATAACATGTCTTTTTGTGTGCCACTACTGTAGTTAGGTTCACTTGGATCATCATTTGAAGGGTCGCTTTGTGGCCCAAGATACTTATGAACATGTATAGATGTGCCACCAATTAAAAATTGTTCGAGAATACTTCTATCCATGAACTTATAATCGTTGCTTTTGTATGGTTTATATAAACTGAGTCTTGGCATATGTGTTTCCTATTATATACAGTATTTATGACTTACGAACTTCCAAGATGCTAAATAGTTATATGCGTAGTTAATCTTAACTAGCATTATATAGAGGAAAAATTATGTTTAGATTTTTTACAGTAAAAAAATGGGCTTTATGGTCCTGGCTAGGATCAGCAATAATCCTATCATCGCTTTGGATACAAGTCGAAATTGATGTTAAGATTAACGAATGGTTTGGCCAATTTTATGATATGATTCAAAAGGCATTAGCAACACCCAATGCAATCACCATAGGTGAATATTGGGGCAGTTTAGCAAGTTTCTTATACTTAGCGGCTATCTATGTAGGTATCGCAGTAGTAGTAAGTTTCTTTACAGCACACTATCTATTTAGATGGCGCACAGCAATGGTCGAATGGTATCATAGTGTATATGACAAAGCTAGAACTATTGAAGGCGCCGCTCAGCGTGTGCAAGAAGATACTATTAAGTTTAGTCGTATTATGGAAGGTTTAGGAACAAGTTTTATTGAATCAATTATGGTTCTAGTTCAGTTCGTTCCTATTCTATTAGGACTATCAGTTGGTATTCCTATCTTCTTCTTTGGTGATTGGCAATATGGACTTGTTACAGGTGCTATTGTTTGGTCAGTAGGTGGAACATTATTCTTAATCGCACTAGGTTGGTTACTACGACTTGTGGGTGTTGAATATGACTTACAGAAGAAAGAAGCAGCATATCGTAAGATACTTGTTATTGCAGAAGATGATGAGACAGTAAGACCAAAAACTATTAACGAACTTTTCCAAGATGTTCGTAGTATTCACTTTAAGTCTTATTTGCGTTATTTGTATTTTAATGTAGGACGTATTACATACTTACAAGCAAACGTATTAAGTGCTTATGTGTTCCTAGCACCAGCTATTGTAGCCGGCGTTGTAACACTAGGTGTAATGCAACAGATTATTAGAGCATTTGGTAGAGTTGAAGGCTCAATGCAATATCTCTTTAGAGCGTGGCCAACACTTATTGAGTTAATGAGTGTGTTCAAACGTTTAAGAGAATTTGAACGACAAATCAACGAAAAATAAAGAAAAATTGTAACTAATTGAAAACCCAGGATTCTTTTCTTGGGTTTTTTCTTGACAAACGCACCAAGATATCTTATACTGTATAAGTAAGTTAAGCAAAAAGGAATTAAAATGCTAAATGAAACTGTAAAGTTTGAAGATATGCCAGCTGATGTAATTGCACTAGAAGACGTTGTATTTGAAGACGTTGATCAAGAAACATTAGACAACGAAGAATAGGTTTGCAACCGTCCTGGTTGACAAAACCAATAAACTGTATTACTATAATTGCAAGACTTTTATCATAGGAGATTAAAATGGCAACAACGAATATTAAGCCTCGAAAAAAGAAAAAGGTTGTCAGAGGTGCTCCACGTATTAAACGAGGCGCTAAACTTGATTCACCATCATGGGAAGGATGGGAAGATTGGACAGGTGAAGAATTTCACCGCAAGTCAACACATGCCCGTGAATGGTATTACCACAATTATAAACCTGCAGATCTTTATCCAGCCGTTGGCGCATGGATGATACAACAAGGTGATGAGTTTACCAAAGAAGATATAAAAGCAGTTAAGGCAGCACCTGGACATTCGCTAAGTGTAACAGCAGGTATTACAGCAAAACTAATATTAAGTGGAATGCCAGAGTATAACGAAAAAGCAGATGAATATTGGCAGTCTTTACCCGGCACAATGGGTAACCTAAAACCACTTGGTGATTTTTTACGAAAGCAAATTAAAATTGCAATAAAAGCCGGAAAACCTATACTTGAAGCTAAACAAGAAATTGTAAAAGAAAAAGCAAACACATATCAACCTACTATACAAGAACGTATGCGTGAAGCATGTATTGTAATGGCAGATGACATTGAAAATTTTGTAAATACATACCTATCTGAATATGATACACAGTTACTAAAAGATTTTGAACCAGTAAAAATATTACGGAGAGAAAATTGCAAAGCCGGACATGCACGATTAATTAAAACATGGTATCAAGGCGAGCGTGATGAGATTTATGATTTAGTTAACTTTCCTACTACAGCTAAACTAAAGAAAATGAGCGAGTATGAACAAGATATGTATGCTCAACTTAAAGAAGGATACAATCATCTATCAGCCAAGCAAACAAAAACTCTATTAGAAATGTATCAGCGTATTGTAGATGCATGTGATATTATTTCTGTAGAAAGTAAAGCACAACGCAAGCCACGTAAAGCTAAACTTAAGACAGCAGATCAACTTGTTAAAAAACTTAATTACAAACTAAGTGACAGTAACTATGGTATTGCAAGTGTTCCACCTGAAAAAATTATTGGAGCCAATATTGCATTGGTGTTTAATTGTAAGAATCGTAAAATTGGTTTGTATTATGCAAGTAATGTTGATCCACTAAAACTAGGTAGAGACGGATCAGGACTAAGTGTTAAAGGAACAACAATACAAGGTTACAACGAAGAAAAAAGTGTGCAACGAACAGTTCGTAAAACAGATGAGTTCTTACCACAAATTAAAAAGACAACCAAGTCTAAAACAGAGAAGTTGTTTCAAACACTGAAAACAACAGAAACAAAACTTAATGGTCGCTTTAATAATGAAACAGTGATATTGGCAGTATTCTAATGTTTACATATATTAATCCTTATGAAATATTTGACAAGGATAGTAGTGAAAACCTTGGTGTAATTATAGATTGTAAAAATACAGAAACTCCTTCACTTGATATGGACTTAGATCAAAAGCTAGGACTAGTATCACTTGAATCTGCCAGACAAGTTGGTTTTAAAAATATTGTATTATTTGAAGATAGACTCGATTTTGATATTGCAGTTCAGGAACTTGTCAAAGAAGGAGTAGAAAAAATTATATATGTATTCTCTGGTGCACTTTTTGGAAATAAAAGTCCATTCTGTGTTAAGAGATTCCCACATCTAAGTGCATGTGTAATAGATAACTTTGCATTTAGAAAATTCTTTATATTTGAAACTGACAAGTATAAATTTTTTGATATTAGAGATCCTTTTTTAGGAAATATAATAGACGAATTAACACATGTAACACCCGAGTTGTTAGACCTAGCGTATCTAAATCCATATGAAGATAATTATAAGTTTTTAGAAGATTTAGCAAATAGACAAATACCTAATATAGGAAATCTAACTACTACTTCTTATCATGATAAAGAAATTGCAAAATCAATGATAAAATTCTCCGAGAATATATTTAAATGAGTGCATACAATGATTTTGTAAGATGGTATGAAAATCATATAAACTCTGGCGGTAATATAGGAACACTAGATGGAGACACAATTTACTCTACAGAAGTCCAAGCCACTAATAGTCTTTCTGATTACGTAACGTATGTTAGAAACAATTGGGAAGAGATTAACAATAACTATGATTTTTATATTAATGATTTACATAATTTTATGTGGAACCCCACAAGTGAAAATTGTAGATGTCTAATACAATTGTTATGGATGGCAGACCAGGAAATACACTACAAGCCAGTGGGCTATGCTCGTCAACATGATACATTTAATTTTCACCCAGGTCGAAGTAGATGGTATGGTAGATGGGCACAGAAAAAATCTACAGAAGTTATCTTTTTAGATTATAAACTACCTAACAGTAACATAGTATACAAACCATTTGAAGATGTTAATGAAGCATGGAACGGTTTAACTTATACCTCACATACACCCGATATAATTAAAACTTGTAGTTTTAAAACTGATAATCTAATTGACACCACATATGAAAGTGATATGGATTATTACAGAACTACAGATTTTGAGCAAATATTGTTTATAGAAGATATAAAAGATGATTGTTATCCATTGTGGCAACAAGCATCTAAACAATATCTCACTGAATGCTTAGAGAATCCTATTAGATATGGTAAACGTATGTTAAATATCTAAGTTACTATGATAAATACATAGTAAGGAAAAGAACTTCCAGGAGAATGTATTCATGAGCAAAAAAGCAGAATTACAAAAAGAAATTGAACTTCGTTTAGGCGGAGGAATGGTCGATGTTGAACTTGATCCAGAACACTACGAACTTGCCATTAAGAAAAGCCTAGAGAAATATAGACAACGAAGCGAAAATGCAGTTGAAGAAAGTTTTATTGTATTAGAACTTTTAGAAGACCAAAGCGAATATACATTACCAAACGAAGTTATTGAAGTGCGTGATATTTATAGACGCACCACAGGTGTAAGTGCAGGTTCAGGCAATGACTTTGAACCATTTCAATCAGCATATATGCAAACATACTTACTTGGATCATCACGTAAAGGTAGTTTAGCTACATTTGACTTCTTACAACAAAGTAGAGAAACAATGGGCCGCTTGTTTGGAGCAGAGCTTATGTTTACTTGGCGTCCACAAGATAAAAAACTTATTATACATCGTAAACTTAAAGCAAATGATAATGCAGTTCTTTGGTGTTACAACTATAGAACAGATGAAGGCTTAATTAGCGATCAATATGCAGGTCCTTGGCTTAAAGACTATTCACTATGTCATGCAAAACTTATGATAGCTGAAGCACGTGGTAAATTTACACAGATTGCAGGACCACAAGGTGGAACTACAATGAACGCAGATCAGCTTAGAACTGATGCAATGGCAGAAATAGATAAACTAGAAACCGAGCTAACATTATATAATGATGGACAAAGCGGCTTAGGTTTCGTCATTGGATAATACTTGACAAATTCCTAATATTCTACTATAATATATAAAAGTTATAGGAGATTTCATTGAAAAAAGTAATTGGTATATGTGGACTTATTGGACACGGCAAAGACACAGCGGCCGGATTCTTAATTGAAGAAGGGTTTCAACGTATTAGTTTTGCAGGTGTGCTAAAAGATGCATGTGCTAACATATTTCAATGGGATAGAATACTACTAGAAGGCAATACTCCAGAAAGCAGAGTTTGGAGAGAAACTGTTGATGAATGGTGGGCCGATCGTTTAAGTATTCCTAACTTCACACCCAGACTAGCACTACAGCAAGTAGGCACAGACGTTATGCGTAGACATTTTCATCCAGATATATGGGTAGCGGCATGCGAACGTCAAATTGCAATGACAGATAAAAACGTTGTTATTAGTGATTGTAGATTCTTTAATGAATTAAACGTAATAAAACGTTTTGGCGGAACTACCGCAGTTGTTTGGCGAGATAGTGAACCTGAATGGTGGGGATCTGCTTGTAAGGCAAATATAGAACATGCACCACATATTATGGAAACACAATATCCAAGCGTTCACCCTAGTGAATGGAGTTGGGCAGGTTGGACATTTGATAGACAGATTAATAATGTAGGCACACTGGAAGATTTACGCCAACAAACACTAAAATACCTGTTATAAAGTATATACTTAACTCTGTAACCACCCCTTTTTAAAGCACCTACGATAAATACATGTAGACACGATTCTACGTTTTTAATAAAGGAGCTAAATTATGGCAAATCTTGTTTCACCTGGAGTTCAGGTAACAATCACAGACGAATCAGTTTACGGTCCAACTGGAACAGGCACAGTACCAATGTTATTCATTGCTACAGGCCAAGACAAGGTTGACCCAACTGGCACAACGGCTATAGCAGCACAGACTGTTAAAGCAAAGGCAGGTAAACCCGTATTAGTAACATCACAACGTGAATTAACACAAAACTTTGGTAATGTGGATTTTCATAAAGTAGGCGGCTCTGTCGTTCAAGGTGATGAAACTAATGAATACGGACTATTAGCCGCATATTCATTTTTAGGACAAAGCTCAGCAGCTTATATTGTTAGAGCAGATGTTGATTTAACAACATTGCGTCCACAAAGCTCAGCACCAACTGGTCCTGCAGCAAATAACACATATTGGATTAACCCAAGCAAATCTAACTGGGGGCTATTTGTTTATGGCGCCAATGGTTGGGAAGCAGTTACTCCAACAGTAGAAATTACAGACGGTTCAGCACCATCGGCAGCAGTTGTTACAGGTGGATACCTAGTAGCAGTAGCAGCCAAATCTGGAACTACTGAAATCGAATACTATAAAGAAAGCGGCGGCGCATGGGTAACAGCAGCAATTAATACATTTGCACCACACTACAGTGAACCAGCTTCACCAAGTGTTGGAGACGAATGGGTTAAAACTACTACACCAGGCAGTGGCTTTAAATTAGACATATCAAAATACACAACAGCAGCAGGTTCATTTGTAGCACAACCAGTTCATTATGCAGACGATAATGCACCAGACGGAACTACAAGTGACATTTTCCAAAACGGAACATCTGCAACAGCTAGAACATTAGCTGAAGGTGATTTATGGTTAGATCACGCAACAGACGAACTTGTAATTAAAGTTTATACTTCAGGCGCATGGGCTAACTTAGTTGTAACAGCAGCGTCAACAATGCCAACAGGAACACCTGTTAACGGCACTGTATGGCATGATGGTGATATCAACGAATTAGCAATTTTTGAAGTTGCACTTGATGGTGGAACACAAAAATGGCAACGTGCAACTAACGTAGCATACGGAACAGGTGCACCAGCAGTAGGCGGTGTAGGCGATTATTGGGTCGACACTGACGAAGCAGGCTACCCAGCAATTTACCGTTCAAACGGTGCTTCATGGGTTAAGAAAGACAATGCAGACCAAACAACATCAGCAGGTGTCGTATTTGGCGATATTACAGCTAACGATACAACAGCAGGTGGTTTTGAAGGAACATTATTAGCAGGTTCTCCAGATCCATTGTTACACCCAGTTGGAACAACTGGTATTAACATGTGTCGTTCAGGTGGAACAGTTAGAATGTATAATTCAGCACTAACAACAACTTGGAAATGGCGTAACCATGCTCCAGCACAATTTGATGGATCAGGTTCATTTGGTAGACATGCTCAAAGAGCAGTTGTAGTAGCGGCAATGCAAGCAAGTGCAAGTGCTTCAGAAATACTTGAAGAAACAGTAGCATTTAGCTTAATAGCAGCTCCAGGTTATCCTGAAATGACTGACGAAATGGTAACAGTAAACAGTAACCGTAACGAAACAGGTTTTGTTATTATTGATGCTCCATTACGTGCAAACCCAACTCAAGCAGTTGATTGGGTAAAAGGCGTAGGCGTAACAGCAAATGGCGAATCAGGACTAGCTACTAAGAATACTTACAGTGCGGTTTATTATCCACATGCATTAACAACTAACCCAGCAACTGGCGACAACGTTGTTGCTCCAGCATCACACATTGCATTATATACATTTGCATACAGTGATAACGTGAGCTTCCCATGGTTTGCACCAGCAGGCTTAACACGTGGTCAAGTTCAAAATGCAGCTAATGTTGGACATTTAACAGCAGAAGGTGAATTTAAAGCAGTATCACTTACACAAGGTTCTAGAGATGCAATGTATCTATCTAAACTAAACCCAATCGCAAGATTCCCGGCAGAGGGTGTTGTAGTATTTGGACAAAAAACATTAAGTCCAAGTGCATCAGCATTAGATAGAGTTAACGTAGCAAGACTCACAGCTTATTTAAGAGAACGTTTTGCCGTAATAGCAAGACCTTTCTTGTTTGAAGCAAATGATGAAACTACAAGAACTAATGCAAAAGCAACATTTGATGGATTTATGGGTGGTGTATTACAAACTAGAGGAGTTTATGACTTCGCAGTAGTATGTGATGAAACAAACAATACTCCAGCAAGAATTGATGCTAATGAATTTTGGATTGACGTGGCAATTGAGCCAACTAAATCAGCAGAGTTCATTTACATTCCAATTAGAATTGTAAATACTGGCGAATTAAGCTAATATCTTGTATTATCTACAGTAAGATACGAATAAGGGCTACTTTTTAAAAGTAGCCTTTATTTTTTTTGTCTAATATGATAAATACAATATATAGAAAAACTTTAAAGTTTTTCTAGTAGAAGAAAAACTTATACAGTTTACAAGGAGAAAATATAATGGCTGTAACACAACAATTTGGCGTACCAGACGCAAACGGCGCCCATGCTACATTAATGCCAAAATTACAATATCGCTTTAGAGTGACATTTAGTAATCTTGGGTTGGCAACAGGTGCTAACACTAATACTACTACACAAAACGTTATTAGTGTAGGTCGTCCTTCATTAACACATGAAGAAGTAATTATTGATTCATACAACTCTAAAACTTATCTAGCAGGTAAGCATACATGGGAACCAATTACATTGGTAATGCGTGATGATATGAATTCACATGTTATTAAAGCAATTGGTAATCAATTACAAGAGCAAATGGATCACACTTCTCAAGGAGCACTTGCACCTGATCAAGCACACGCAGGTAATGTGTATAAATTCAATATGAAAATTGAAACCCTAGATGGCACAGCTAAAGCTGATCCATATGATACATGGGAATTAGCTGGATGTTACTTATCAAACGTTCAGTATGGTGATTTAAACTATGGCACAAGTGATTTAGTGCAAGTAACAGCAACTATCCGTTATGACAATGCTAGTAACAAGATAACTGGTACTAACACTGAAGCTGATACCTTATCAAAAGCAGCACCTGAATAAGCATAAGCAGTAAGATTTCAAATCTTACTGCAATTGTTTAGTTTAAGGGAGGTAACGTCAATGAGATTTAACAAAGCGTATGACCTATACAATCAAGGTCAAACAGTTGAGATTACGAAAGGTGTGCCGAGGAGCAAATACGTATTCACGGCCAGCCTTAGTCATATCGGAACAACTGGCACCGCACTTGAAACATTAAATCTAGATAAAATAGCAAGCGTTACAATGCCAGGATGGAGTTCGGCGTCAACTACATTGAACTCTTACAACCGTAAAAGAGTTGTTCAAACTAATTACGATTATTCACCAATTACACTCGTCGCGTATGATACAAGAGACCCAGCAGCCATTGAGTCTTTTCTCAAAAATTATTCAAACTATTATTACGCAGGACCAATGAATGTTAATAATCAATTAGATCATATAGCAAGCTCAAAAGGTTTTAAATTACAAGAAAGCCGTAATTTTATTAAAACATTAGACATAGTAAGAATGGGAAGTAAAACTGATATAAACAATATAACAATTTACAACCCATTCATTACTGACATACAAGCAGATAATTTAGATTATTCAGATAGCCAACTAGTTCAATACAGATTGACTTTCGTATACGAAGGCTTTGACATTAGATCTACAAATTCAGGACAGTAACTTATGCCTAAATACATGCAAGGCATATATGAGGTTTCTAATCCAGGTAAATACTTAGGTAAAAAAGCACCACGTTATAGAAGTGGATGGGAACTAGCAGTATTTCGCATGTGTGATAATCATCCAGCCGTATTGGGTTGGGGAAGTGAAACACACAGAATTCCATATAAAAATCCACTTACAGGAAAACAAACAGTTTATGTTCCTGATATACTAATGGTATACAAGGATGCAAAAGGTGGAAACCACGCAGAGATGGTTGAAATAAAACCAGCAAAGCAAACATTAGGTGAAGCTAAAACGCAAGTAGATAAAGCACAGGCAGTTGTTAATCATGCTAAATGGACAGCCGCTAAAGCATGGTGTAAGCAACAAGGAATGGGTTTTAGAGTAATAACCGAAAATCAAATTTTTAATAAACCTACTCGTTCTAAAAAGAGGAAGAAATGACAAAAAAATTAGAAGAAGAATTTAACTTACCGTCTATTGAAGAATTAATGCCAGATATTGAACCTGAGGAAGAAACAGAACCAACTGTAGAAGAAACTCAAAACGAAATAGTTAAATATAAAGATGATTTAAGCATTGCAGAACGTGCCGATGCAGCACTTCCTATGGTAACAGGAATGGAAGAGCTCGATAGAGAAATGGATGCATATGCATCAAAGGCTATGGCAACATTTGATGATTTAGTAGATTTAGGTAGAAATGTAGAAGATAGACATGCTGCACCAATATTTGATAGTGCAAGTAAAATGCTGGCAGCCGCATTACAGGCCAAACAAGCCAAAATGGACAAAAAAATGAAAATGATTGAACTACAAATGCGTCAACAACGAATACAGCAAGAAGAAAAGAAAACTGATGCATATGTAAAAGATAAACTCGGAACCGATGATGATACTGAAGAAGCAACAGGACGTATTATTGGTGATAGATCAGAGTTATTAGCTGAAATCATGACTAAAATGAAGAATGATGATAAATAGTATTATGGAGAAGACATTATGAAATCATTTACACAATATCTAGCAGAATCAGATAAGACTTGGAAATTCTGCATCAAAACAGTTCATCAATTAACAGATGAGCAATGTGATCGCATAGAGAACCACTTAATGAAATATGACTCTAAAGGACTTAGTGGTGAGAAGAAAACAATCCTACAAAGCACACCTAGAGACTTCCCTCAACACAGAGGTTATGAAGTATACATGTATGAATTTGAAACAAATAGAATCGTAACAGCAAATCAAGTTCAAAATGAAATTGGAAACATGTTAGGATTAAGAGATGGTGTGTTAAAGGTAAGAAGTGAACACGAAACAGATGTTGATATAAAAGAAGAACATTTTGAACCAGACGAAGTTCCAGCAAAAGACATGTCAGGTGATGAGTATAATGCTTCATTAATTAAAGAACTATTAAAGTTACGTAAAGAAAAGGAAAAAGGCAATGAGTGAATTAGAGAGAATATTAAAACTTGCTGGTAGCCAAGCACAGGTTGAAGAAACACCAAGCCCGGCTCCTGAAGCAACACAAAGAGAAATGAAGCCAGTGGCACAAGAAGCAGTTGGCGAATTTGCAGAACCAATTTATGATTTAATTGATATGCATTTTGAAGGCGACTGTCAACCAGTATTTGACGATTTAGTTCGTTATTTAAGTGGCGATCAAATTGAAGATTTTGTTGCAGACTTTAGACGCAACCATGATTTAAATGACATGGGTGATGACATGGACGAACAATACTTAAAAGGATCAGACTACAAATGTAAAGATTGCGGCGACACAATGCATGAACCAACTACAGATTGTTCACATGATTCACATGATGAAAAAGGTGACTGGTGGGTTGACAAAGACGGCAACGGTGTTCCAGATTCATTAGAAGAAGCGCCAAACGAAGGCAATGAATTCTCAGGCGAATTAGCAAAAGCTAAAGCGGCCAATAAGAAAGAATTTGAAGTTGACGGCAAAAAATACAAAGTAGAATCTGAAGAAGCAGATACTGACGCAGAAGAGCTTGAAGAAGAAGTTGAAGAGCTTGAAGAAGTAGCAGTAGCCGAAAACGATAAAGAAGAATTAGAAGAATCTCCAACAATGGATACTACACAGTTAGTTGTTATGATGAAAAACGCAGGTTTATCAGAAGATGCAATTAATGAAAAATTAAACGAATGGGCAAACACACCAGAGGGTGCAGCTGAACAAGAAGCTACATCACACGGTGAACCATACGAAAACTTTGCACAAAGCGTTAACCTAAGTTTGAAAAAATACTTAGATGCTGAAAGCATGAAAGTAGGAATCAAAGAACATACAGTAGAAGATCTTAAAGAAGCCTACAAAGCTAAAAAAGAAAAATAAAAGTTAACTTCCCTCAGGTGAATAACACAACGGTGTAGTTTTAATTAACTACGCCGTTTTTCTTGACTAAATAGTATTATGAGTGCAGATACAAAATTAACCAAAACCCCATATCAAACAGAAAAATTTACAGAAGAAGACTTATTGGAGTTGGCCAAGTGTGCTGAAGATCCAAAATACTTTATGATAAATCATTGCTGGATTCAACACCCAACTAAAGGTCGTGTAAAATTTGAACTGTTTGAATATCAAAAAGAACTTGTAGACTGTTATCATGACAATAGATACAGTATTGCATTGGTAAGTAGACAAATGGGTAAATCAACAGCGGCAGCAGGATACCTATTATGGTATGCTATGTTTGTTCCTGATCAAACTATTCTTATAGCGGCACACAAATATAGTGGTGCTAGTGAAATTATGCAACGTATACGTTTTGCATACGAAACACTTCCAGATTTTATACGTGCAGGTGTAACAAGCTACAACAAAGGTAGTTTAGAGTTTGATAATGGATCACGTATTATTGCACAGTCAACAACAGAAAATACTGGACGTGGTTTGTCTATATCATTAGCATACTTAGACGAATTTGCATTTGTGCGTCCTAACATAGCCAAAGAATTCTGGACAGCACTATCTCCAACATTATCAACTGGTGGTAAATGTATTATTACAAGCACACCAAACCAAGATGATGACCAATTTGCACAAATTTATAGAGAGGCAGACAAAGCCCAAGATGAATTTGGAAACAATACAGAAACAGGATTAGGTAAAAATGGATTCAAAGCCTTTAATGCTGATTGGAAATACCATCCAGACAGAGATGAAGAATGGGCAGAAGAAGAGCGTAATAAAATTGGCGAAGAACGTTTTAGACGTGAACATTTAAATGAATTTATTGCGTTTGACGAAACACTTATTGACAGTATTAAACTATCTCTAATGGAAACAAAAGAACCATATGCTAAAATGGGGCAAGTGCGTTGGTATAGGCCTATACGCAAAGACAAGATATATATGACAGCATTAGATCCTAGTTTGGGAACAGGTGGTGATTCGGCTGCTATACAAGTGTATGAAATGCCAGGAATGAAACAAGTAGCAGAATGGCAACATAATAAAACAACAGTTCAAGGGCAGATTAAAATACTACGTGAAATACTGATGTATATAGAAACTGAAACAGATGGCGAAGCAGAACAATATTATAGTGTAGAAAACAATACATTAGGCGAAGCCGCATTAGTTGTTATATCAGAAACAGGAGAAGAATTCTTTCCAGGCACATTTTTAAGCGAAACAAAACGACATGGCAATGCACGTAAGTTTAGAAAAGGATTTACAACTACACATAAAAGTAAGATTACTGCATGTAGTAAACTAAAACATTGGGTAGAAACAGATAAGTTAGAAGTAGCAAGTAAAAATTTACTAGGTGAAATGAAAGTTTTTATTGCACGTGGTAATAGCTATGCCGCAAAAGAAGGCGAACACGATGACCTAGTAATGTCATTAATATTAATAGTGCGTATGGCACAAGAAATTGTTAACTACGAAGAAGCAGCATTTGAATACCTAGTAGATGACGATGATGACGATTTTATGCAGCCTATGCCTTTTAGTATGTTGTAATTTTTACGTTTTGGCATAAATAGTATAAAGAGGAACACAATGAATAAAGTTGCAGAAGAAATATTTAATATTATAAAAGGCGCCAATTACGATGTGGTGTTATTTACTGACGCTGGCGAAAAAACACTAGATTCAGCAGAAGCAACAAGATTTTATGTTAAACAACATGATATGATGGTTTCATTACGTTCAGAAGATAACAAGTTAGAATTACTGGTTCAAGTAGGATCAGATTTTGACATTAACACAAATAAGCCACTATTAAATAGTTTTAAAAGTGCGGTGCATAAACAAATGGGTGAATATACAGTGAAAAGATTTGATAAAAACATAGAACCAAAAGACTTCTCGCATCAAAGTGTTACTGAAGGATTCAGTAGAGCATTTGGTAGCGTAAAAACAAGTTACATACAATTAGAAAACGCAAGATTAATTATTAAGCACAGTAAAGGTGTTAATGAAGAAAAGCGTGGAGCAAGAAGCAGAAATATACACAGTCTGTTTATTGAAAATGCAAATAAAGAACAAACAAGATTCCCATACAAATATATGGCAGGCGCTAAAGCTATGGCCATGCATGTTAACCATGGTGGAACATTTGAAGATGCTAAAGGCACAGGCATTATGAATATGTGCAAAGAAGCAACAGAAATGGCACAGTTCCTTACACATGTAAGAACAAACAAACTAGTTAACGAAGGCAATGCTAACGTAGTTGAAACTATCAAATCGCAACTAAAAAGCATTAAAGAAACAGTAAAAGGTCTACAAACACTAAGAGGCTATAATAGTTACCAAACAAAAGAAATAGTAGAAACTGAAGAAAATTCGGTTGACATATCTGATAAGTTCTTGTATAATACATTTGAGACTGTAGACATGAATGAAGTCCTTTCTACGGTATCTCGCATTTTTAACGAACGTGAGGGTAAAGATACTATGCATGATAAACTATTAAATGATACAATGGCTATAATCAAATCCGGTGATGATCTTAAATTAAATATTGACGCAAACGATCCAGATAACCCTAATAACGAAGATCCAGTAAAATGGAGCGGCGGTATGGGCCCACTTGCTAAGTTAAGTGCAATGTTATCTTATATTGGTATGACAACTAAGAACGATGAATTATTTAATGTGTTAACACAGATGAGTAATGATGTTCATGATATGAAAACTAATAATACAATGTTAGCGGCAAAAATTGCTAACTTCTTGTATAAAAAGGGATCAGCAACAAAAATGGAAGTAGCTGTAACAACAGAAGAATCTATTACAGATTCTGTAATTGCAGAACTTCGTAAAAGAATTTCCTAAAATAATTGGGAATAGTGCTTGACAGTAAGCACTTAAAGTAGTATACTGTATAGGCTAACAAAGGCAAAACAACTGTATGCAAGTGAATTGTATACTTTATAAAACTAATAAAGGCTATCATAGGCTAACAAAGGAGAAATACTATGGCAACATTAGCAGAAATCCGTGCAAAACTACAAGCACAGGAAAACAAAGGCCCCAAAGGCGGGCAACAAGGCGGCGACAACGCCATCTTTGCACATTGGAACATTGCAGAAGGTTCAAGTGCAACACTAAGATTCCTACCAGACGCAGATGAATCAAATACGTTCTTTTGGAAAGAACGTCAAATGATCCGTTTGAGCTTTCCAGGAGTCAAAGGCCAAGACGAGAACAAACCAGTAATGGTTCAAGTTCCTTGTGTTGAAATGTGGGGCGAGCAATGTCCTGTTCACGCAGAAATTCGTCCTTGGTTTAAAGATCCAGCTTTAGAAGATACTGCTCGTAAGTATTGGAAAAAGCGTTCTTATATTTTTCAAGGTTTTGTTACACAAAACGATTCACCAGAAGACAACACACCAGAGAATCCTATTCGTAGGTTTGTTATCTCACCTCAAATTTATAAAATCATTAGTGCAGCACTAATGGATCCAGAGTTTGAAGAGATTCCTACAGACTATGAAGCAGGAACTGACTTTAAAGTAGTCAAATCTAGCAAAGGTGGATATGCAGATTATAGCACATCTAATTGGAGCAGACGTTCACGTAGTTTAGATCAAACAGAGCGTGATGGAATTGCAGCAAATGGATTGCATAATCTAAATGACTTCTTACCTAAGAAGCCAGATGCAGATCATTTAAACGCTATCTTTGAAATGTTTGAAGCAAGTGTAAATGGTGAACTTTATGATGTAGACCGCTTTGGAGCGTTTTATCGTCCATACGGTGTAGACGCACCAACAAGTGCACCTAAGGTTGCACCAGCACCAGCGGAACAAGTTGCGGCACCTGTGGCACCTGCACCAGCAGTTGAAACAGCACCAGCGGCACCTGTTGCAGAAGCGGCACCAGTAACACCTCCACCAGCACCAGCACCTGCACCAGCAGCTGCAACAGCAGGCGAGGCGGCACCGAGTGCAGAAGACATTCTTGCAGCGATTCGTAATCGTAAGTAAATAACAAAACTTGGGCATGCACAAGCATGTCCAAGTTTCTTAGATTGGAGATATAAATGGCAAAACCTTTTGACGTAAGCAAATTCCGTAAAAGTATTACTAAAGCGGTGCCCGGACTAAGTGTCGGGTTTAATGATCCAGATACATGGATCTCAACAGGCAACTACACACTAAACAAATTAATCAGTAACGACTTTAACAAAGGTATTCCTTTGGGTAAAGTAACTGTTCTTGCAGGAGAATCAGGCGCAGGTAAAAGTTATATTGCGGCAGGTAATGTAGTTAAGGCAGCACAAGACCAAGGTATCTTTGTAGTGCTAATTGATAGTGAAAATGCACTTGATGAAAAGTGGCTACATGCACTTGAAGTAGATACTGCCGAAGATAAACTACTAAAACTAAACATGAGTATGATTGATGATGTCGCTCGAACTGTAAGTGACTTTATGAAAGATTACAAGGCAGAATATGCAGAAAAAGAAAAAGAAGAACGACCTAAGGTGTTGTTTGTTGTAGATTCTTTGGGTATGTTACTAACACCTACTGATGTTGATCAGTTTCAAAAAGGTGACATGAAAGGTGATATGGGTCGTAAGCCTAAAGCACTAACTTCATTAGTTCGTAACACAGTTAACATGTTTGGTGAGTTTAACGTTGGTATGTTATGCACAAACCACACATATGCATCACAAGATATGTTTGATCCAGATGATAAGATCTCAGGTGGTCAAGGCTTTATCTATGCAAGTAGTATTGTTATTGCAATGCGTAAACTTAAACTAAAAGTTGATGCAGACGGTAACAAAACATCACAAGTATTTGGTATTAGAGCAGCATGTAAAGTAATGAAAACACGTTATGCAAAACCATTTGAAAGTGTGCAAGTTGAAATTCCATATGAAACAGGTATGAGTCCATACAGTGGCTTAACTGAATTCTTTGAAGCAAAAGATGTTCTTAAGAAAAGTGGAAACAGTTTAGAATACATTAGCCCGGTAACAGGTGAAGTAATTAAAATGTTCCGTAAACCTTGGAATGCTAACAAAGACGGTGCATTAGAACTTGTAATGCAAGAGTGGGATATGCAACCAGATCACATAAAAGATAGTGATGGCGAACAAACTGACCAGGAGGTTATTAATGAATCTGAGTGATAACGATTTAGAGTTATTCTTACAAATTTTCGATAAAGCACTAGCACACATACCAGATAAAAATAAAGAAAAGTTTGCAGAAGACTATATCTTTACTTTAGATGATTATGGCGTAGATCTAAAAAGACATGCGGTTGAAATTGGCGACCACGATGAACTACTAGATCAAGCATTAACCGATTACTTTGAAGTCAATGATGATCATGATTCAGATGAAGAGTATGCAGAAGAATATTGGGAAGAAGAAGATTAATGAGTAACTGGTATCGTAAAGTTTCGCAGAACATGGCAGAGATAGTTTCGGCTATCTCTTTCTACGAACGTGAAATTGATGCCGCTAGGTTCGAGTGTGGTATGAAAGGTGTGTTAGAAAAACACAGTAGAGAAATGCCAGGTATTGTCGAACACAGATTTAATCAATTACAAGAAGTAGAAGCAATATTAGAACATCTAAATACAGAAATGCGTAAACTACGTAGTAGAACATTTCGTAAGTTTTTAGAAAATTACAACAAAGCATTAAGTAGCCGTGATGCAGAAAAATATGTAGACGGTGAACAAGACGTAGTAGACTTACAATATCTAATCAATGATTTTAGTCTAATACGAAACAAATATATCGGTATAATCAAGGCACTTGAAGCCAAAGGCTTTCAAATTAATAATGTAGTTAAACTACGTGCCGCAGGATTAGAAGATATTTCATTGTAATATAATTATCTAATTCAAATGATAAATATATTTGTAGCAAAGAGTTTTGCTACTCATCATTGATGATTGCATGATTATAACTGAGTAGTTATATTAACAGGTGCAACTCATTTATCCCTTTATATAAAGAATAAATGTATTCATAGTTTACAGTATGTAAACTTAAATCTAGTCAAATGGAGAATAACAATGACAACATCAACACAATTTGTAGCACAACTACAAAAAGACAACGAAGCACTTTTCGAAGCTTCTAAAATGAACGTGAAAGCGTATTTCGAAAGCAAAGACAATTCAATGGAAGCTCTAGTAGAGCATTTCACTGGTCGTATGGTTAATGAGCGTATGAACATGGTTGAAATTTCAAACCAAGTTGCGAACATGCCAGCGGACGCTGATCCAATTGAATTACAAAACCTTTCTAAGCAAGCGATGGACGAAGCAATCCACTTCCGTATGGTAAAAGAATGCATCGAAAAAATCACTGGTGAAGAATTAGACGTTGCTGACGCAATGGCTAAAGAAGCAGCAAAACCAACAGCCAAAGGTGCTGACTTACTAGAAGCGTATGAGGCATCTTCTGATGCAGCTGCACTTGCAGTATATCAAATCGTTGCTGAAGGCAGAGCGGCAGCAGTATGGTCACAAATGGCTGAAACAATCGAAGATTCTTTCATCGCTAAATCATATGCCAAAATTGCTTCAGACGAAGGTTTTCACAGCACAATCGGTGCAATGAAATTAGAAGAAATCGCTACTACTCCAGAAGTTCAAGCACACGTGCTTAACATCGTAGACGGAATGCGTAAAGATTTGTTTGAAGTTTCTTGTGCAAACACAGTTGAAGCAGCTGGTTCACGTGAACTAGTTAACGAAGCTTACGGTTGGTAATATATCGTAAATGAATATTGGGTTAACACAACGCATATTCTATTACAATGATATTGCGTATGATTGTCTAGAACACGGTTGGCAACAACTACTAGGCGGTCATACGCCCACTTCAATAGCAAACAATCCTGAACAAGATTTTACAAAATTAGTTAAAGATTTAGACTTTATAATCTTTACAGGTGGCGATGCTAGTCCTCTCAGATTAAAAACAGAAATACGTTTACTCACAGAATGTTATAAACAAAACAAACCTATACTAGGAGTTTGTCACGGAGCTCTTCTTATTAATCAACTAGAAGAAGGTGTTAATGTAGAGTGCGAAAATCATTATAATACAGAACATGATGTTTTAATGGATGATGAGATACATACAGTAAACAGTTTTCATCAAAATAAAATATTACAATTAGCTGACGGGTTTAATGTAGTTGCTACAACAAGAGGTGGCGACATAGAAGCATTCAAACATAGAAAAAGAAATATCTGGGGTGTAATATGGCACCCAGAACGTATGGTAAATACTGTATTACCAAAAGACTTAGAAAGGTTATTGTATGGAAAATAAAAATGAAAATTGGGGAGATAGTCGTTGGGAGTTTACCAAAGCTCAATCACAATGGCACTTTGATGCTTTAAAAGAAGGCCCACAAGATTACCAAAACGTATGCACGTTTGAAGGTGATTGGGATGATGCAGTAAACCAATGCTTAGGTAGAGTTTTAGACAGTTCATGGTCTAGTCGTAACCAACTAAGCAAAGATGATGATCATAGAACATATACTGCTGATGCAGAAGAACAAGATTTAATCCGTGCTGGTGCTGATCCAAAAATGGAAGTATTCTCACGCACAAAAGCAGAAGATTTTGAAGTATTCCAAAACATTGCAGCATACTTTGGCCTGGAAGAATATACAGTTAAATTCCACAATCAACGCACAGGACAAATGTTGCATTGGCATATTGATAACTTTGCAGGTCGCAAAGAACGTGGCAATACATTTACAGAAATTGAAGCTGATAAAAATCCAGAACTGATGAGACGTTTTGTAATCATGCTAGATGATTGGAAACACGGACAAGTGTTTGCATTAGGTAACAGCAATTGGCACCAATGGAAACGTGGCGAATGTATTACTTGGGAATGGCGTGATATTCCACATGCTACATGCAATATGGGTTGGGAAAACCGCCCTATGCTACAAGTAACAGGCTGGACAACAGAACAAACACACAGTATATTAAACGGTTCAAAAGAAACTTTAATAAAAGTTTAAAAAAAGGTTGACAAGTAAGACTTCTTACTCTATACTATAAGTATAAAGTTTAATTAGTAGGAGAAATACTATGCCAGCAACACAAGTAAAAAATGATATAAGCAATTATACACCAGCTGAAATATTAGCTATCTCGTT
>Ga0206683_10000277_pt1 | contig 38574 bp, 70 predicted proteins | sample M280m12015metaG_FD_155483 | JGI IMG/M metagenome (GOLD analysis project Ga0206683, IMG submission 155483) | Ammonia-oxidizing marine archaeal communities from Monterey Bay, California, United States - M2 80m 12015 | ecosystem: Environmental > Aquatic > Marine > Intertidal zone | place: USA...
TATCCTAAAATAAAATAATTCAAAAAAAGTTAAAAAAGAGGTTGACAAATTGGATTGCAGGTGCTATAATGTATATAACAATTAACAAATGAGAGGGCAATTATGTTTATAGAAAAAATCACAAATGTAGAGCAGAACGAATATGCGGTAAGTGGCACTAGCCTCGTTGGGCATATAGTCGCTGACTATAACAAGCTGGTCGAAGTGTTCGGCGAGCCAACTGTGAAAGCAGAGGACGAAGGTGGCTTTGATAAAGTTTGGACCGAGTGGGACTTACAATTTACAGTATTAGACGAAGACGGTGACGAGGATACTGTCACAGCAACTATATATGATTGGAAAGAAGAAGGACCATATGCTAGTAGGCAGGATCCCAAGTATAGATGGCACATAGGCGGGAACGGCTATGAAGCTGAAGAATGCGTTGAAAAATTTATAAATGAGGGGTTGACATCTGCATAAATTGGTTGTATACTATAAGCATAATAAGGAAACAGAAAGAGGGCAATATGAGTAAAGTTAAAAATTGGTTAATGGATTTAGAAGAGCAGTTCTGGAGTGATGCAGAAGACATCATGAAGGAGAGCGAATCTTTCGGCGAAGCTCTGGGCACTATCAGAGAGAAGCTAACCTATCCACCACTCCATGAAGATAACGATGAGATAGAGGAGATCCTATCGGAGCAGTGGAACGAACTATGGAGCCAATACGCATGAAGACATTAATCGCGACGGTAGCCGTCGCCAGTGTGATGTGGGCCTATACAGGTGAGACTAAAGCAGACAAACAGTATACGAAATTAGGAGCCGCCGAACTAACTGGGCAGGCTCAAGTGATCCTCTGGGATAAGGTAAGCGAGTATCAGATCAAAGGCAAAGATAGTGTTAAGGATCTGGTATGCTTGGCCGAGAACATATACTTCGAGGCGAGAGCCGAACCAATCGGAGGTAAGGCGGCTGTAGCGAACGTCACCAGGAACAGAGTAATAGATCCGAGATGGCCTAATACATATTGTAAGGTCGTACAAGATGGACCAGTTAGAGAGTCATGGAAAACAAAGGCAACGCCATCGAAGGACGATGCTGTTTTCTACCCTGTTAAGCACAGATGTCAGTTCAGCTGGTACTGTGATGGCAAGGCGGACAAGATATGGGCCAACATGGAGAAGACCGGCGAGACTATTAAGGGGAATGCGATAGCGTGGAGAGACTCGCTAATGATTGCTTCCTTAACGCTAGGCTATGGAGATCACCTCGCTCTACGCGATAATACCGAAGGGGCCGTGTTCTACTATAACCACAATTTGGTGAACCCTAGCTGGTCAGGTAAAAAGACCTATATAAAAGTGGTAGGAAATCACACATTTATGAAATAAAATGGTTGACATCTACATCTTTTGAGCATATAATGTATATAACAATTAGATAACTATAGAGGGCAAAACAATATGAAAACACTTTTTCCAATACTAACAATTCTTTCAGCGATATTGGCTGTGGGTGCGATTGACGGACCTACAGGATACGAGAACGATAACTGGGGCTTATGCTTCGCGATGATGGGTGCGATGTTCGTATTTGCATACCTGAGCTTGAAAGTAGGGGCTTTAGATGAATAAATTAATTTTGGTTATAGCTTTAACGGTCAGTCTGAACGCTTGTTCAACAATTGGGATCGGGTCATCTAGCATATCCGGTAAGGATGTGATCCGAGGAATCAATACTGGACGAAGTTTATCCAAAATCAATATGCCTGTTATTGAACAAGAGTTCAAGATGGGTATTCTGAACAACTTCGGAATGCACCGAAATGTTCATTAGGCTAGTATATTTTGGACAAATAAATGGTTGACAGATTGGCCATTTCTTGTTATAATATACAAATAATGAAGAGGCGGGAATTATCCCAAACTAAGGTCAAGGAGGCCAAATTATGAGTACCACTAAAATGTATACCGTAGCAGGAGTTTCAACTTCAAACGGCAAAACCAAAGTTCGTTTCGCGAACGATTATGTAGGTCGATTCAAAATTCTTACTAAGAATGGTCACACAGATGTGAACATTATCGAGTTGTCAGATTCGATGAGTAAGGGCGACGTATGTAAGTTTCTATCAACCCACGAGAAATTCCAGGATGAAGCATCGCAGTCAGCGATCGCTGAGTTCGTTGTAAGGAATGTCAAAGCTGTGACAGAGCCAGCACTTAACGATCTAGTTAAGGAAGAAGCTGAAGCAGACCTGACTGTAGAAGCAGAAACTGTAGAAGCTTAAGAATCAGTGACTTACCGCTCAATGGTAGAGCGGAACTGATTCTCGGAGTAGGGCGGTCGATCGACCAGGTGTATACGAGGCCGCCCGCTCCACCTAATCTTTTCTGATTATTTCTTTATTTTTCGGTTGACTTTTTGGATAAGATGTCATATAATGTACTTAACAATAAGGAAACAATAAACAAGGAGATGACATTATGGGACAGATTATAAACGAAATTTTAATAGCATTAACGAGCTTAATATAATGTTAGAATTTATCGGATTATGTGCAATCATATTTGTAGTAGTTAAATGGTTTCCCGAGCTGATGTTGTTCAGCTTGAAAGCGTTGATAGTATTTGTAGGGCTTTATTTCTTACTAGGAACGCTGGCCTGGATATTCGGAGCCAGCTTTGTTTTTCACATGATGATACCAGGAGCAGGCATATGAAATGTATATTCTATATGATCATCGGAGCAGGATTAGTCCTTGGAATTCAAGAGCATTATGCGGTCACAGAGTTCGCAAAAGAGGTTCTCTCAACAGGTGCTACATGGGTTCTAGCAATGACAAATGATTCAACCGTAGTGATATATTAGGGGTTGACATTCATCTGAATTGATGGTATAATGTATATAACAATTAGGAGGGCAATATGTCAGTAAGAGAACAATCAAACAAATTAATCGAAATGTGCGAAGATGGACTTCTAAATCCTACCGCAGTTGTCACAATGCTTGTGAAGTACATGAGTGAAGACGACGTTGCAGACTGTATGGATTGCAACGAATTATCAGACCGATTTATGGAGGAGGAATATTAATGCAATATCTTCTTATCGCGGCGGCACTTAACCTCAACGTAGTATATGCAGACCTAGACACTTGTAAGCTAGGCAAAGACGAGATCCAGAAGGCAGGCCATGCGGCAATGTGTATACCTAAGGGCATAGACTATAAGATGGAAGCTCAGGACAAGCGAGTGGACAGCATGATCACATCGTTTGTATCGTTGATCACCGAACTTCAGAAGCTAGAGAATGACGCTGTAGCAAAGGCAGAAAAACTTGAAAAAGAGGCAAATTAGGGGTTGACCTCTGAGCATTTTGAGCGTATAATAGTATTATAACAATTAGGAAAGAGGGCAATATGATCACAGCAACAACAGTAACACCGGATATGATTTTTGATATCCACGTCAAAGCGAGTCAGGCGGCAGAGAAAGCAGTCACTGACTACCTAAGCAATTGGACAGCAAAGACCGGCGGCAACGAATACGGAGAACCAATGTATTGTGGTTTTGCGTGGGTTGAGGTGCCAGGTATTAAACTGTCTACAAAGGTAGGCAAAGCGTTCGCAGAAGTAGGCTTCAGAAAGAGTTATGGAAGAGGCGTATCGTTTTGGAACCCAGGTAACCACAATGGTCAGAGTATGGATGCCAAAGAGGCAGGTGCTGATGCTTATGCACAAGTGCTTGAAACATATGGCGTTAAGGCTTACGGGGCTTCAAGAGCAGATTAAAGTAAATTAGGGGTTGACTACAGTATGCATTGGTTGTATACTGTAGTTAACAATAAGGCAAGTAAACAACATTTCAACAACGAGGGCAATTAACATGCAAATCAAAATTAAATCAGGCGTATATAAAATAAGAGGCAAGGACGTAGAACTTGCTGGAATGGTATTTCCACTAGTAGAAGACTACAAGGTGGGAGCCCAGGGAGGTTACGTAACAGTCGACGGGAAAGCAATTGCAGGTTTTCCAGATCGTAACATTAAGATCAAAGTCGATGGTCCCCAGGATTACGAACGTACCAAATCCAAAACAACTAAGCGAGAAGAAACCGACGAGGAGACTGTTGAACGTTTACGCGAGCGTTTCGAGATCTTAGAGGATATGACTAAGGCCGCGAAGAAGGGAACTGTACGTGCAATGATCGTAACAGGACCTCCAGGAGTTGGTAAGTCATTTGGTGTAGAGAAAGTACTATCCAAACATGATCTTGTACATGACATTGCGGCAGACGGAAGGCCGAAGAAGTTCGAATTTGTCAAAGGTGCAATGTCGGCGATTGGTTTGTACTGTAAACTGTTTAACTATGCGGACAAGGATAACGTGTTAGTGTTCGATGATTGCGATAGTGTATTGCAAGATGATCTAAGTCTTAACATTTTGAAGGCGGCTTTAGACTCGAAGAAGTCCAGAAGGATTTGTTGGAATACAGATTCATTTAAATTGCGAAACGAGGGTGTTCCGGATCACTTCGAGTTTAAGGGGTCAGCGATCTTCATAACTAATATTAAGTTCGATAACGTTAAGTCAAAGAAGTTGAGGGATCACCTAGAAGCAATTGAATCAAGATGTCATTATATCGATTTAACTATCGACACAGAGAGGGAGAAGATGTTGCGTATCAAACAGATTGTAGGTGATGGAATGCTTAAAGATCACATGTTATCTGAAGAGACGCATCAAGAAGTTGTCGACTTTATCGACAGCAATAAGAAGAGATTACGTGAGCTCAGCCTAAGAACTGTTCTCAAAGTAGCCGACTTAGCTAAAGCATTCCCCGACAGATGGGAAGCAATGGCTGAGAATACAGTACTACGTCGAAGCTAACTGCCCTCAATCAGAGCTCCGTAGACTGTAACTGGGTCGATTTAATTCGACCCACCCCCTGGTAGAGTTGTGCCCTCGACTTTTACCAGGGGGATTTTTTTGATCTTTTTGCCAAATTCCGGTTGACATCTGAACACGCAGACCGTATAATGTATATAACAATTAAGCAATAGAGGGCTAACAGATGATAAAAGTATACCAAGTAAACAGCGAGAACCACAAAGCGATGTATCCGGAAACACCATTTGCGTACGGTCTAGGTTACGATCCAATTAAGAACATAGACAAGTACGAACACGTTGCTGACTTAGATGTAGCAGACTTGAACGAGGCTTTCCAAGTAGGCAACATAGGTCCAGAGGACAAGTACACACGGTACAAGCCTATGCACTCAGTAAGTGTAGGGGACATATTAGTAGACGATAACAAGGTAAGCATTGTAGCCAGTTGTGGGTTCGACGTACTGGACGTCACAATGTGTTAGAGTTATTAACAACACTTAAGGTCATGGGGCTTATAACTATAACAGTTTGGGTCCTGTGGCTACTACAAGAGGACAAGAGTAATGACTAAGAGAGATAGCATTATGGACGACATTACACACAACAAGAGTGCTCAGGGTCTAAGGATCACACGCACCATACCGCTAGACATGGACGTACCTGCTATGCGTAGAGACGTTAGCAGTCGCTCTAATGTAGCGTGGCTCCTACGCAACTTAGCTGTACGCAACAGCGAACACCCACAGTTTGAAGCTGTACAAAAGAAGCTGAAGCAACTGATGGGTGCATTTAAAATCTAAAAATCTTTGGGGGAGGGGTGTAAGGTTCCCCGGCCGAGACAGAAAATAAAAAAAATTATTTTCAGGTCGGGGGGCTTTATATAACAAAACTGAATAGCTAATTTGAGTGCGGGCAGGGGTAAAATCACCACCTCAAAAGCATAAGTACTTCTCTTAAAAAAATCGTAGCCCAATTTTTTAGCTTGTAAGACCCATTTGGCCCATACTGTTATAAGCTGTAGGGGTCGCTTCAGCTCTGCTGAAAGACTCTATAAAGTCTCTATTATGAGTTATGTAAGCAAAATACGGATAAGTAAACATACAAGAGCTATTCATATAAAAGCCAATCTGTATAACGGCTTCCTTAATTGAGTAGCACGGGTGCTTATAATAAGTACCGCTCTTAAACATTCAAATCAACAGCATCCGTAAGAAGTCTTTATAGGAGGTTCACTATGCCATGGAAATGGATTTTAGTTGTTGCTTTAGCTATAGGTTTTGGTGCAGTAGTTTGTGACCCTATTAGTAATAGTGGAACAAAAGCTGATTTCTTCAATTTACAAAAGTTTAAAGAAGGAAGCAATACCAAAACAGCTAATTGAAATTGAATATGTATATATTGAGGGTTTAAGTAATGTTTAATTTAGAAGACAAGAACGTTACTAATACGTGTAAGTGGTGTTTGGTTATGTTAGTATTAATATGTATAGCCATTCCGCTTATACTATTAGTAATAGACAGCTTTGGACTTGTCAATCTATACAGCGTTACACCAACCCCATAAGCAGTAGATAGGATAACGACAGTTGTTCCTATGTAGTACTGTAATGGTGGTTTAAACAGCGTTAGAGCGTTTTGTAGCAACGATTGTACACAAGTAGTACATAATTGCTTATATGACTTTTAAGAGTCATTTAGGGGTGTTTTATAGCTGTTTAAGGTGCGTTAAAGCTATGCTGATTTTAGGGGTAGAGCTTTAACAAAAAGGCCAGATCGGAGGTACATTTTTGCGTAACCGCAAGTGCTACGCACTAGAAAATTAGCTTACCGATTCTCGGCTGTCTGCGAATAGCGGGGGACCGCTTCGCGGCTTTTTTACAAAGGAGAGGGCTTATGTTTGACCAAGCAATTGGTTGGATTAAGAAGATGACTGAAGCAGGTGTTTCATTACTTGCTTTAGCTATTATATTACAGATTATGTTTGGTAAAGCTGTACCGTTTATAGGTGGTGATGTAATTGGTAACATCACTGCTATAGTTGGTACATTGGGCGGACAGGGACTAGTTGGACTTGCTTCAGTTGGTGTCATATATGCTATCTTTACCCGCAAGTAACTAGCGAGATGCTAGTCTGAGAGATTACGGTAAGGTGCCTTCGGGCACCTTTACTTAAAGGGATAACATGGGATTAGAATTAATATTAATATTTGCAGTAGCCCCAGCAGTTGTATATACAGTTGGTGGGATAATATATTACTTGTTTTAAAGGAGCCGATCATGACTCAAGTAGATTTATGGTTAGGAGTATTTGGAATCGTTGTTGTTATTATGTGCTATAAATTGGTGCAGTATTACCGATGAGTACACTTAAACAGATTATAAACGAAATCATAATTGCGTTAACGTCACTTTTATAAGGAAACTAAAATGTCTAAAGAAAAAATAGCTATATGTGAAGAGTTTATGGATATAATGCCGCCTGAGTATCAGGAGTTGGTAGAGAATGCGACATATGGTAAAGAGGACCGAGGTTGGAAAGATATTGGAAGTAGTAAAGAATTAATTGAACAGCATTCATTATGTGCAGGCTGTCCAGAGAGTATAGCGTTTCGTTATATATTAGCGTCATTGCCAAATCCAGAAGATACAGTATTTGTAGGGTCTACTGGCTGTACTAGTTTAGTATTTCCGCATGTAGCAGTACAGAACATCCATAGCTTGTTTGGTAATCAAAATGCTATTGCTAGTGGATTGCAAAGAACGTTAAGGTGTCGATTTCCTAATCAAATCAAAGACGTTGTAGTATTAGCAGGTGATGGTGCTACAGTTGATATTGGATTAGACATGACAATGCAATCTTGGTTCCGTCAAGAGAACTTTACAACTATATGTTTTGATAATGAGTTGTATGCTAATACAGGTGGGCAGGAGAGTGGACTTATGCAGAAGGGCTTTGTAGCTAAGATGGCTCCTAAGGGTAAGAAGTTTGAAAAGGTACGTTTAGTAGAGATAGCCAGAGAAGCTGGATGTCATTATGCTACTATGCTTACAGTAAGTAAACCTAATAGGGTTGAAGAAGTTATTAAGAACGCTGTCATTATTGCTCGGGAAGTTGGACCTACGTTTGTACAATTGTATACACCATGTATATTAGAGATTGGCAAACAGAGTATGGAAGGTCTAGACGAAATGAAGGATAGCGAACAGATAGGTGGACGCTTTGTTCAACGTGAATACGTAACACCTCAAGCACAAGAAGTTATTGATAGATTAAAAGCAGAGAAGAAGGAACGTAAACTTGCGGCACGAGAAGAAGCTAAGAAGGCCGCACAACAAAAAGTATTGGAAACTGCCTAATGTCATTAGAAACTTTAAGACCATCTCCAGCGATGGCAAATTTTTTACCTATTGAATATAAAGATCTTGTAGAACACGGTCCTTATACAAATAGAAATGGTTCTGATACACAGACCAAAAAAGCTAAAGACATGGGTAAGTTCAAAGAAGTGATAGAAGAACATCCCATGTGTGCGGGTTGTGCCATGACACTCTTTATACGACTTGTGTATATTGGTATGCCTAATCCAGAACATACGATTGTAGTAGGGACAGCAGGTTGTGGAAGGTTAGCAATAAGCCAAGCCTCTGTACCATTCATATATGGTAACTATGGCGACACCAATGCAGTTGCATCGGGTTTGAAACGAGGACTAGAAGTACGTTTCCCTAATCAAAATAAAGATGTTGTAGTAATGGCTGGTGATGGTGGGCTAGTGGATATTGGCTTTCAAGGACTTATGCATAGTTGGTTTAGACATGAAAGGTTTACTACTATCATGTTGGACAATGAAGTTTATGGAAATACTGGTGGACAAGAATCGGGTATGACTGTAAAGGGCAAGGTTCTTAAAATGTCACCAAGAGGTAAGATGGGCGATAAAATGGATATGCTTGGACTGGCAAGAGTTGCAAAGTTAGATTATGTTTGCCAACTATCACCAACTAATCCAGCTCGTGTTATACGAACTATACGCCGTGCTATTCTAGTAGCAAGAGAATTAGGGTCAACGTATGTACAGGCATATACATCATGTAATATTGAATATGCAATACCAACACCAGAAGTTATGAAAGATGCATTCGAAGTAGAGCAAGAGCGTTACGGGTTTATAGAAGAAATTTCCGATAGGGCCAAAGAAGTTTTACGCGATCATGGGGAGAAGATAAAATGACAGCCGCTCAATTGTTAGCACAAAGAGATGGAGTACCACAAACGATTAAAGAAGAAGTTAAAACAGTAACACCAATAGCAAAGATAGAAAGAAGCCGTCATGAATTAGTTGGCCAAAAGAATAATAAAGGCCAAGTATATACAGATGTAAATGATATGTTCTATGCTTCAGAACAAACACCAGTTTTCTTTACAGGTAGTGAAGTTATTAAAGAAGCTATTAGACGAGCCAGTGTTGGAACGTCTGTTGCATATCCAATTACTCCACAGAGTGAAGCGGCCGCATTAATAGGTGAACTGTATGCAGAAGGATACCTAGATGAATACTTTAGAGGTGAAAGTGAATTTGCAGTAATGGGTCAATGTGCTGGTGCATCATTTGGCGGGCATAGAGTTTTCACTACTACAGCAGGACCAGGTACGTTAAGAGCTATGGAGAACTTTCCAATGTGGGCAGGCTCACGCTTACCAATTCAAGTGTGCGTAACTTGTAGAGGAGTTAATTCTCCTTTAAGTATTCAACCAGATACATTAGAAATGCATTATCTATTAGAGACTGGTATGATGGTTTGGCACGCCGAAACGGCACAAGACTTATTTGATTTTATATTAAAAGGATTTATGGTTGCAGAGCAACCAGATGTTCATGTTCCAATAGCAACTTGTTGTGATGGATTCTTTGTAACACATACAAAGGATACTGTTGAATTACCATCAGAAGATTTGTGCTTACCTCCGTATGATCCTTATAGGTCACCAGTTCCAGTTATGGATATGGAATCAGCACCAATAAGAATGATGCGTGATCCGTTTGTTATGAAATCAAATTACATTAGTTATTCAACTCATGCATCTTGGCAACAAGAAGTTCATGCGGCAGTTGAGCGATCTCGCAAACATACTATTAGATTGTTAGATGGTTTGATTGATACTTTTAATATTGATAGAAAGATTTTAATTGTTGCATCTGGAACAGCAGTTTCACAAAGTAGAGAAGCTATACGCTTACTAGAGAACCAAGGTATAGAAGTTGGTCTGATTAAGATTAAAACTATTAGACCATTTCCAACAGAGGAACTTCAAGAAGCAACAGCAAATGCTCACCATATATTTGTACCAGAGTTTAATATTGCTGGTTGGTTGGCAAAAGAAATTAAAGCCGTCCTAGATAACAATAAGAGAGTTTATGCAGGACCTCATGTTGCTGGCGGAATGACGTTGCCTTCAGAAGTTATTGTAGATGAGATTAAAAAACACTTGGGTATGAAAGTTGCTTCAGCAACTGATAGATCCGCAATTTAAATTGGAGGACAAAAGCATGATAGAAGGATCAAAGTACACATGGAGTAACGATATAGAAAAGTATGAAGCTGTTGAGAATTTATTTGACGAGCTTATACGACCTGCTTTGATGAGCGACGGTGGCAATTTGGAATTAGATCTAGTGAAGGGTCACGACGTGGTGATCTCATTCGAAGGAGCCTGTGGCAGTTGTCCATCAAGTGCAGGTGGTACCCTTCGGGGAATAGAACGTGCTTTACGATATCATATTGATCCAGAAGCAAATGTAATACCAACTAATGCATACCAGGCACCAACACAAGAAGCACATCCATTTGGTGGACTAACGTATGCACAACAACTAGAAGAAAGGAGCAAAACTTAATGGCAACAATAATCACTGACGAATGTATTAACTGTGGAGTATGTGAACCAGAATGTCCAAATGAAGCAATAGATGATGGAGAAGGTGAAGGACTTGACTTTTATTATATTGATCCTGAATTATGTACAGAGTGTGTAGGGTTTCATGGCGAAGAAGCGTGTCAGGAAGTATGCCCTGTGGATTGTTGTATTCCAGACGAGGATATTGTAGAGACAGAAGAAGAGCTTTTGGCAAGAGCAGTAACCCTACATGCAGACCAAGAATTCCCCGCACTAGATGAGCTAACAAACAAAACATCTTTGTTTCGAAATCCGGATCGAAAAAATGCAAACCTTTAAATTAAATGAAAACAATATTCAAAAACAAAGGTGAAGTAATCTTAACAGAAGGTGAAGAAACAGATGATGCATATATCATCTTAGACGGTGAAGTTGAGGTTACTAAAAAAGGTAAGGTAGTAGCTACACTAACAGAGAACTCAATCTTTGGTGAGATTGCTCTAGTAGATCAAAGACCCAGAACTGCAACGTGTACAGCAAAGACACAATGTAAGTTAGGGCATGTAACTAGAGATAACTACACTACATTACTAAAAGTTAGACCTGATGCTATAAATCCATTATTACGAATAGTAGCAGACCGTATGCGAAATTTAATGGAAATGGTTAGCGATATATCTAAAGTTAGATAGTCAGTATTATGCTGACATAGGGTCAGCAAGTATTAAATACGTAGTTAACTAATTATCTGAAAGGGGTGATTGCATGGAAATAGGAACAACTCAATATAAAAACTATGTTGGCGGCCAATGGGTAGACTCAGCTTCAGGTAAGACGTTTGAAGTCACTAATCCTGCTCATTGTACAAACGTATTAGCAACTGTTCAAGACAGTAACGAAGAAGATATAAGCAAAGCTGTAGAAGAAGCTCGACGAGCATTTAGAACTTGGAAAAAGATTCCAGCACCAAAACGTGGTGAGATATTATTTAAAGCGGCAGAAATACTAGTACGAGATAAAGAAGATATAGCAAAAATGATGACCAAAGAAATGGGTAAACCATTATCTGAAACCCGCGGTGATGTTCAAGAAGCAATTGATATGGGATACTATGCGGCAGGTGAAGGTCGGAGATTAGGAGGAAAGACTGTTCCATCAGAACTGAATGATAAGTTTTGTATGTCCATGAGGATGCCACTTGGCGTCATTGGAGCAATCACTCCTTGGAATTTTCCTATAGCAATTCCGTCATGGAAGGCTTTCCCTGCCTTAGTAGCAGGTAATACAATGGTCATTAAACCTGCAGAGGATACACCACTAAGTGTATTAAGACTAGCAATGGTATTTGAAGAAGCTGGATTACCTGCGGGAGTATTTAATGTAGTTACAGGTTATGGTCCAACAGCAGGACAACCGCTAGTAGATCATCCTGATGTTAAGATGATATCATTTACAGGATCTACTATAACAGGTCATCAAGTAGCAACTAGATGTGCAGAGCAAATGAAACCTTACTCATTAGAGATGGGTGGTAAGAATGCAATTGTTGTAATGGAAGATGCTGATATTGATTTAGCAGTAGATGGAGTTGTGTGGGGAGCATTTGGTACAACAGGACAACGTTGTACAGCATGTTCAAGAGTATTTGTACACGAAAGTGTTAAAGCAGAGTTTACAGAGAAACTTGTTAAACGTGCAGGATCGTTAATGATAGGCGATGGCTTAGATGCTAAAGTACAAATGGGTCCTGTTATTAACGAGAAAGCATTAAACAAGATTCACATGATGGTTACAGAAGCTAGTGCTACTAATACTTTATTATGTGGCGGAAAGATTAATAAGAAACCCACAGATAATATTCCATTTGCTTTTGGACAGTATACAACAGTCTACGGTTGGTTTTATATGCCAACGGTTATTACAGATGTAGATGTACATGATATGATTGCTCAGGAAGAAGTATTTGGTCCTGTAGTAGCAATTATATCATTTAACGAGACCGACGAGGTTATTGATATGGTTAATAATTCTAAGTACGGGTTATCGGCCGCAGTCTATACGGCGAATGTAAATTTTGCCTTTAGAGCCCTTAACGAAATTGATACTGGAATTACATATATTAATTCTTCAACAATCGGCGCTGAAATACAGTTACCATTTGGAGGAACCAAAGGGACTGGAAACGGGCATCGTGAAGCAGGACACAACATGATTGATAATTGCACAGAGTGGAAATCAGTCTTTGTAGACTATAGCGGAACTTTACAAAAAGCTCAAATCGAAGACTAACACTTAACCTAAAGGGATATAAGATGAAACGAATTCTACTACTTGTAGTAGGGTTAGCAATCCTTATTGCTACTCCATCACAAGCAAAAAACAATCTAGAATTATTAATGTTCAGTAACCCACATTGTGGGTACTGTCAAAGTTTTTTAAACGAAGTAAAACCAACATATCATGATTCAAAAGTTGGAAAGCTACTTCCATTAAGAGTTATTAATATGGACCAACCTGTACCAGACTGGTATGATAAAGCATATAGGAATAAACGTATTAGTCAGATTAGAGGAACACCAACTTTTATAATCTGGCAAAACGATACTGAACTATATAAGTTTGTTGGGTATCCAGGAAAGAAACGCTTTTATGATATTCTTAATCAATATGTAAATGCAAATTTAGATCTGTTTGGGAAAGACGGAGAAGTATTTCTTGGTAAATCAGATAAAGAACAATGGGCTAAAAATGGAGAAGACATTCCAGATGCAAAGATAGAGTTGCGTAAACAAGCACCAAACGATCCTAGAATGGATCCAAACTCTAGTCATAATAAACCTTTTAAACGTCCAGGTGTAGTAGTGCAGTCAGATAATATATTTGATCATACATACAATACACCGCAAGATGCATTGTTGGCGGCTAAGTATTTAAAGTGTGGATCTAATATCCACTATCATTCTAAGGAGAATGTATGGATGCCGTGTTCGATGTCAATTAGTCCAGGCACGGACGACTTAATGCAGGGAAGAAATTAATGAAAAGAAAGAAAAAGAAATCAAATAGTAATAATATTAAACTATTTTTATTGTTTGTGCTTATGGCAATAATATTTTATTTTGCTTACAGTACACCAAGTACAGCTGAAGAACATAAGTTACAAAAGTTAGATGCTATACTTACGTATTGTGATACCCATGAGAACATTACAAAAATGGTGTCAGAGGCATATCATATGTCAGTTGCCGCTAGAGGATTAGTACATAATAAATTTCATAATGAACTCATAACTGTTGAAATGTGGATTAATCCAGGTAATGATCAATGGGCTATTATTTTTAAATATAAGCACAAAGATTTGTCTTGCATAGTTGGTGGTAATAGTGTTAAACTGTTTACACCTAAAGGCACAGGAGTATAGTTTCTTAGGGGTACTAAAGTGAAAAGCATCCGAGAGTGGGTGATTGATGATTGGCAAGGACATAGATTTAGATTAATAGTAGAAACAGTCGGAGCATGTTGTTTCATAAGTGTCTATTTAATCATGGCGTGGTTTGGTGATAATACACCAATCTTTATTGTATTTTTATTCACGCTCTCGGGTGCTCTTTTACATTCTATAAATGCGTATCTACGAAAAAGTATTAACTTACTTTTGTTAAATATTATAGTAGTATGCATAACACTTTTTGGAATAGCTAAGATGTTTTTAGCGTAGGGGCAACGCTATGACTTTTCAGTATGAGTATGAAAAGTTTATTGACACTTATAGTACTGTAGAACAAAAAGATATATCGTTTATGATATGGTTGATAGAGAATCCAAAATCACCATTTCATCTACACGGTTCGGCATCTTTAAAAGATCATGATGCTATACATGTATTACTAGAATGCGGTCAGTCAAACGATGAAGAAGCATTTGTTATTGGTTTTACAATGGGTACTGACGACAGAATTAAACCATGGGAAGTAAAGATCTTTAAATTTATTTCACGCTTCTTATATCCAAAAAAGAATAGATTTACTAAAGCACAAATAGAAATATTTGATATTGGTTTTAAATATGGCAGTTCAAGAAATACTAATCGTATAGGCGAAGTTGACTGGACGAAGTATAATTTAGATGTTCCACTAAAAGAAATCCAATTAGGATTTGGAATTATGGACAACGAATTAAGTTACCTTAAGCGAGATATCAAATGAAACTATTATATCCGTTAGCTAAAAGATTTATAGCAGGACATAATGTAGAGTCTATGTTAAGTAATATTAGACAATACGATCTTGTTACGATTAATTATGTAGGCGAAAGTGCTACTGCACCTTGTATAGCTCAAGCTAACTTACAAAAATACTTGTATCTAATTTACAAGTTAAAGTCAGTATTGTTTAGAGAATACGAAATATCAATTAAATTAAGCCAATTTGGTAATGCACCATACTTATGGAAAGAGCCTGTAGAAACAATAATTGATGCAATAAAAGATACTCCAAAAATTAAAATTAAATTTGATATGGAAAAGGAATCAACTATTGACGATACATTAAAGTTTTCCCGTTGTTTTAATGATATAGGTATTGTATTACAAGCTAATATGCAACGTTCGGGTACTGATATGGAAAAGGCTATGGAGAGTTATACTAGAGTTAGACTTTGTAAAGGAGCATACAAAGGTGATATCAGAAACATGAAGGATATCAGAAAAAATTATCTAAATATAGTAGAAGATATTTTCAAAAGCGGATATTTTTATCATAAAGATTATAAGCAAGAACTTCTATCTTTAGGGACACACGATGAGTATCTTATTGAAAATATAAAGAAGTTGTCCCAACAATACGGTGGCAAACAAAAGTTCTATTTCGAAATGCTTTTTGGCATTAGAAGGGACTTAGCAAAAAGATTAATCGGCGAAGGATACTCAGTAAGAACTTATATACCATATGGTGCAGATTGGATACCTTATGTAATACGTAGATTATCGGAGTTTAAGAATCTTAAATTTGTTGGTGTAAATATTATAAAAGAACTTTTTTCAAGGTAAGTACAACATGACTAAAATTATTATATTTGGTGGCGGATCTATAGGTAATGCAGTATATCATCTTTTAAAAGATCGTACAGCATACAGCATTACAGTAGCTGACATACGTGGTTCTGTTACGGGTATCCCGTCAGAAGATTATGCACAAATAGATACTAGGCATCCTGGTACTAACAGTTGGACAATTGATAAATTAATAAAGGATAAAACATTAGTTATTAATGCATTACCATATACTGAAAATATGATTATATATAATGCATGTTTAAAAGCAAACATTCCATACTTTGATTTCTCAGAAGATTCAGAACTTAATGACTTTATCCATAATATTGATTTAGAAAAGCCATTACCATTTACGATGCCACATTGTGGATTAGCACCAGGTATGAGTACAGTTATTGCAAATGACTTAGCACACGATTATACAAAGGTAGATGAAGTTAAAATAAGAGTAGGAGCATTATCACAGAATGCTACTAACAAATTAAAGTATCACCTTTCTTGGAGTGCAGACGGATTAATAAATGAATACTGTGGTAATTGTAAAGTTATACGTGATGGGCAGTTAAATGAAGTGCCAACACTTACAGATTACGAAACATTGTTAATAGATGGTACAGAATACGAAGCATTTAATACAAGTGGTGGATTAGGATCATTTGTAGATACTGTTATTAACGATCCACGTTATTCAGAAGCAAATGTAAATTATAAAACTATTAGGCGGGTAGGACATCATGATTATATAGATTTTTTAATGAATGATTTAAAAATACCTAAGAAAGATTTAATTAATATTATTAAACATGGAGTGTCTAGTACAAAACAAGATTGTGTTATTATCTTTATTACAGTTAGTGGTATAGTTAATAGCAATCATACAGAACGCATATATAAGAAAATATTCTATCCTGAAAAGTTAAATGGTAGATTGTTTACAGCTATCGAGTTAACAACAGCGTCAGGACTACTTACAATGGTTGAACTATTTTTACAGAATAAACTTAGTGACTATGGTTACCATAAACAAGAGGAAGTTAAACTTTCAGAAGCAGTTAGTACAAAGTTTGGAAGTTTATATACGATGTAATGACAACATTTTGGAAAATAGGTATGGGAGCTTTTCTAGTAGGTGCAAGTATAGGAGCAGTTTGGTTCTATAGTATAAACATGGGGTGTGCTGAACTGGCGCCATTTCATGTTAGAGCAAAAATATTATTTGATTGTGCAATCGCAGGAGGATGCTGGAAATGGTAAATTTTAAATGTAGTAAATGTAACAAAAAAACTAAACACGAATTAACATCTGAAGGTTGGGCTGGAAGGCAATGGACTAAAGACTTTACTTGTACTACTTGTGGAGAATGTATTACCAAAGATTCCAAACCACCTCAGATACAAACACAATATTTTGTTTTATCAACAGAATACTAACCTAAGGAGGTTTCATGGCTTCAATAGTTATAGCGTTACTAGTTATAGGCAGTTGGTTATTACCTGATGGATCGTTTGATGATGGCCCATATGCATTCCATAGTAAACACGAAACAATAGAAGAGTGCGAATCTAAACAATGGAAAGATACAGTCTGTGCTTATCACAACGATGGTAAAGGTGCTATGCTTTACAAAAAACGTCATGGTGGTACCATACGTGTAGAAGTTGTGGGGACTGAAGAATAATGGAATGTTCATTAGATGATTCCCCATTTAAAAAATCATATATAGTTGAAGCAGTTCCAACACTATCTCGCGAGTTAGGAGAACAGATAATAGATTGGACTGAATCAACTGTAGGTTTTCATGTAGAGTCAATTGAAACAAAACGTGAAAAAATTTCCGATAATCATTGGAAAGTAGAAACAGGAACAGAATTAACAGTATCATTTAATACGTGCCATAACAACTTTCAAGAAGAAGAGAAGTTTATTAGTGGTGCGATACATGGCTATAATTTCTGTATGAAGAGGTGATTTACTTTCTTTTTCTCTATGCCGGAATTATACTCTGGATTATGTTCTTACCAAACCCTGTTATAAAATGGGTTGATAAGTGGGCTTGTAATAAGGAGGAGACCCCCCGTGAATGAGTATAGCGAAGTAACCCAATTACGAACACAAATTGCTATAATAGAATCTCAACTTGATCATCAAACTACATCTTTAAGACAACAAATAACATTATTACGCCAAATAAACAAAAATTTGGAAATGGATAATGATAGACAATCAATGCTAATAGCAAAGCTCAGTGAAGCTAGAGATAGCAAAACAATAATAGAAAAATTTGAAAAGGCTAATAAAAAGAAGAAACGACCTGATCCAATAGGAGGATTAGGCCCTACAGAAGATCTTCCGGGCTATGATGGCTAGGTAAATACTATGAAACTCTGGGTTATAAAATGTAGAGTGTATAACTTTATTTGGTATTGGTGCTATAAGTTTAAAAAACTTTTTAGGAGATAACATGAAAAATCGTACTATGATTTTTATAATGGTCTTTTTTTTCTTACTAGTGTTGTTTAATTTTATATCTGAATTGTAGGAAGTAAGTTGAATATGAAATTTAGGAACATGAGAGTAGCTTTATTACAAGGACTAGTAGTTCTGGTACCTACTTATTCTGTGGCTTTTTTTACAGAAAAGATGGTATATACAATACCTATGTTAGCGGCCGCTAGTTTTGTAGCCGCAAGCCTTAAGGGCGAAAACGTTGAACGTAAAGTAGAAGAAGACGGTCGTAAAGATGGCGGTCATGCTGTACACAAAGATGATGGAAGTTCGTAATGTTAATTACAGAGTTTACTAAACCAGCTGATAGAAAAGATATAGATTCTGCACTACAACCATTCCTAGACTTTATTAAAAGTGGGGAAGAAATTCCTATTAAACAAATACGCAATAAACTATATCGTGCATTACAGTCTATTGGTGTAGAAGAAATTGACATTACAAGATCTAAAAATGTAGATGTCGGTGACATGAATATGAATGGTGCATATGATCCGCACGATGACGAAGATGAATTTCCGCACTTTAGTCTTGAGTTAATATTTTCAGAAACAGACGAAACTATTGCATTTAGTAAAGAAGGTGTTGAAAATATTAAAGATAGATTAATAGATTTATTAGAACACGAAATGATACATAGAAATCAATATCGTGGTAGATCTTTTAAAAAGCAAAGAGAGTACAAACCAGCTAAAGGCATATCCAATAAATTAAAAAGAACTAGAGAATATTTAGGCAACGATGATGAAATAGAAGCCTTTGCAAAAAATATTTCTAGTGAGCTAATACGTAAAGTAGATAAAGACGGAGCTTTAAAGCTCCTTAGGATGGCAGGCAAAACTGCAAACTTTAAAGACGAAATGAATAATTTATTATCACCAAATTTATTTGGATACATGGCGGCTTTTGATTTTGATACTAGTCATCCTGTCTTAAAGAAGTTACTTAAAAAGATTTGGCTTTATATAGAGCATAGTGATGGCTAAACATTCTGCTAGATATATAATGAGACAACAAAAGAAGTTAGATAAAAAACTTCGTCGTAAACCTAAAAACATTAATGCTGACGGTGATACTACTATGATGCCTTTACATCAGACAATCACATTAGATCATCTTACTAAACCAAAAGTGGCTCCGGGGGAAGGATTCGAACCTTCACGCTCTCCCAAGCAGTAGATAAACAGTCTACCATGTCTACCAATTCCATCACCCCGGAACAAACTTATTGCTCTATACCATGCATGTTTGAAAAACTACGTTTAAAGTTTTTGCTTCCTACACGATATGTTGTTGCTCTACCTCTTTTAATACTTGGAGGAGTAATCTTCTTATATTCCTCAACAGCACGTATCATTCTAGTCATTCCAATTCCCCCTCCTACTCTAGGTTGAAAATCGTAACTTAAGAATTCATTTAGTTCTGCTTCTACTCGTTCCTTACCAAACTGTCCGTATAGCAAGTCAGCATACTGTCCGTCACTAATAGTGTGGAACATGTGCTTCATTTCTTCCGGATCGCTACTACGTTCAGCTGAGCCTATTGTTTCCTGTCCAGCTATAATAACATCGATCTTAGCCGCAGTTCCGTCACCGTTTTGTTTCATGTTCCAGAAAGGACTAGTATAGTTTGGAAAGTTCTTAATCATACACACACGATCTTTATACTTGTCGTACATTGATTCTTCATCTTTGTGTGTTAATTCTTTAGTATCAAAATCCTTAGCCCATTCCAAGTAGTCTTTAACTACAGGGTTTGAACCAAAGCCCATGTGTTCTGTAAGCTCTTTATTCATAATTTCAAGGTCTGCAACAGTTCCCGGAAATTCAAATTCAAACATTGGAAATATTAAATCATGGCGGCCTGGAACCGGGTTAGGTTCTTGTCTATAGGATGTTGAGACACAAAAAAAGCCCTTCGATGAAGGGCGTGTAAGCAGTTCGTATTCTAGCCACATCTGGCCTGTTTGCGGTAGCGGCCAAACATTGCCGGCATAGTTGTATGTACTTACTGTAGTTGGATCTTCACATGCGGCAAGTATGCTTAATCTATTTTGTGTATGGACTTCGTGAAAGCCTCGGTCCAAAAAAAACGACCTTAAAAGGCCGACGGTACTTGTATATTGTTCTGGATTTATTAACTGGGTCATTGCGTGGTGCTCCTTTTATTAAAGTTAAATGTTTCCGTTTCCGGTATATAGTTGAAGTTTAAAGTATCCCAATGATTGATTTTTTTAATACTTGTTTCCCAATGACAGCACCTTGTGGCATCCCAGTTAGGTATTCTGACTCTATAATCTTCTGTACTTCCTTCTAAAGCATCAGTCATGAGCTTTACAAGTTCTACGTCAGTATAGGTGTCAGTAATGGTGTGGGTTGGTGTTTTGTTGTGATTTTTAGTATTTTTATCAACTCTTAACATACTAAAAGTATATTTATCCAGACGGAAGAAAACCGGGAAATTAGTGATTGTCTACTAGATAAAAGTGATTTTGAGGCCTTGTTCGAACAAGCTCTAGTTCTTCTTTTGGCTCCACGCTCCTGGACCAGGTTCCATAGGATTTTCTATTCGTGTTAGTAAACTTTTACAATATGGAATTTTTAAAACGTTCCAGGCTGGAACTTTACACTTGTTTGCTTTAAGGTATGCTAGTTCTTCTGTTTCAGTCATGCAGGCTTTCTCGCCGTCTAATAACCTGTACCACTGGCAGTCTTTATCAGTGGCGGCACTTAACGCATGTTCGCCTAAAGTTTTATTTGTAGTAGTTGCAGAGACAATATCTGCTCCATTCAGTGCGACCCCTATTTGCCAGGGAATCATTGCACAGCCTTGGAGCAACAATAATGTCAATATGGTAAAACATGATTTCACGCTTAACGCTTTCAGTATGGACTGTATTTAGCTGATCTAATCTACCAAAGTTGTTCTTTACTCACAGCAAACATCATCATGTAAAACGGATCTACGCCTAAGTTAACAGAGGCATAAGGAGCATTATGTTCAAACTCAAATAAGTCACCTGCATTAAAAGGAGCAATCATCTGGTCTTCATATATAAAGATGTGTCCTGGTTCGTAGTTTGTTAAAGGCATCCAAAATCGTCTAGTTGACTCTGATAATGTTACTACTGGAAAACCGCCACTAGGCAGTATTTTTTTAATCCACCATTCCCAACTATGTGTTCCGAAATCAAATGGCGGTGATACGTTAAAGTTTGTATTATGTCGATCGTATAGTTCCCACGAAAGTCCTTCAAATGCAACATGCTCAACACCCTTAGGTCCATTTTGCTTTGTGCCTTGCTTTGCACTACAATAGTCGATCCATTCCGGATTAATCCACAGCCCGTGATTTGTTAAGAATTTCATAGTAACATTACTTATCTAACCAACCAGGCGAATCACTAGTTCTATTGGATTTCTGGCTTAATTGTTTAGCTTGTATAATTAACATCGGTCCAAGTTGCTTATGAGTATACCGATCAGTTGCTTTTAAAATCGATCTTTTAAATCCTACAGATAAATTTAGTGGTTGATTAGTAAGTAAACTTTTTACACACTTGTCAACTAGTATCGCATGGTTATCTCGTACCATATGATTGTATCTAGTATCAATACCTTGATAATACCATTCGTTACTATCTTTATTACTACAAAATTCTGCAGACGATACTGAGCTATTTAAATCACCTACTACTTCAATTAATCCTGTATAATCTACAGTTAATGGAAATCCAGGTATTACTAAAAGATTAAACCCTATTGTTTTTTGTATTTGTTTAAGCCATGCTAGTTGATGTTCAAACCTAAATAAATCTATATCATCTCGTTGAATATTTAATACATAGTTTTTTATAGAAGATGCTTCTTCTTTTGTAATTAGTTCGTCTAGGTTAGCAACTGAGTAATTACTATACTCAGGATATTTTTCTAGTAACCAATTTCTCTGAAGAGATGTAAGAATAACAATTACAGTATCATCTTTTGTAATATTACCTAATTGTTTGCGTAGTTGTAAAAGTATCCAGTCATTAGATACGCCATGTGCTGAACTATTATGTAGTGCATTAACATTTAACTTTTTACCAAGAGCACGTATCCATGTCCATTCTTCGTCAAAGTTTAGTGTAAAGCTGTCGCCAAACGCATATAAAGTACGCACATTATTAGTCCTCATTAGTTCCAAGATTATTTAAAAACTGTCTTAATTTTGTAGAATCAGTTTCAGCATGTATCTTCGGAGCCGCTATACCTTGTGTTGGATCATTGTTAACTTCGTTTGTTTCTGTAACTGTACTAGTTGTCTTTAGTCCTTGAAGTATTGGAGATGTTGCTACATTAGATTGATATGCTTCTTCTTCATCTAAGTCTGTAACACGTAAACTATCAATATCAAATCCTAAATCAATTTTACTTCCTATACCACTTGATGATCTAGTTTTCATTAATTGTATTTGATAACGCCCACGCTCACGCATAGCTCGACTTGTAAAGATACCTATAACATTATCTGCTGTTTGTATCTTACTTAATCCGCCTGCAATGTGTGAATGATCAAATTCTATTTCTTCAACACTTGCTCTGTTTAACTGTGATGCTGTTACAAATATACAACCAAGTTCCATTGCTAAGTTTCTTAGTTCTTCTGATACAAATTTATCTTTAACATATAAATCACTAGGTGACACTTTTCTACTTAGTGGCATTAACAGATCTAAATAATCTATTAACAATACATCTACTTTACGCTCTGTCTTAATTTCATATTCTTTAATAAAACTTCTAATATCGTTTGCATTCTTACCACTTGGCATATACTTAATTTGAAATGCACCAGCTTTCTTACCAACTAGTTTAACTTTCATTTCAACGCCATCTAAGTCTTTAAATATTTCTCTAGTTGGAGTTTCAGTTAACATACTGTCGATACGCATTGCAACTAATGGCTCTGAAAGCTCTAATGTAATATACACTACATTCAGTCCTTGAAGCACCCAGTTACAGCCCATGTTAGCTAAGAATAAAGATTTACCTGCACCAGACCCACCTGCAAATATATTCAGTTCACCTTTGTTAAATCCACCAAATAACTTTTTATCTAATGATTCCCATCCAGTACTTACTTGACCATTATTATCTTTTAACGATAATAGTCTAGCTCTAGGATCACCAAAGTAATCAATACCTATATCTTTTTGTAATCCAATTTGTACAGCTTGTTTTACTAAGTCCTCTACAGGACCATACTCACCTTTTTCTAATAGGTCAGCACTTTCAAGAATAGCTTTTTCTAAACTTTTGTGTCTACAAAATATTTCAAAGTCATTTAGTAACCAATCATAATGTGCTTCATGCATATCCTTAGACGGTTCTAATTTTATATCACACGAACTGTTTATAATATCTTGTGTTGGAAGTGTGTTATGTTCAGCAACAAAGTCTTGTAAGAATTGTGCAGTTGTTTGTAGTCTACGATCAAATAAAGCCGGATCAAATATACTTTGGCAACGTACAAATGTTTGTGCGTCACTTAACATTATTTCTAAATATGTTTTTTGTATATCGTAACCGTAATCTATATTTTGTTTAGTCATTTAATTATTATACCACATTTCAGGATGAAAGTCAATATGTTTTTTGCTCATTGCCAAAACTGCTCCTACACACGATCCTGGGTCGCCTGGGTTTGGCGGTATATAAACATTATCCCAATCGTTTCTTATTAAGTCAACTGCTTGTTTATTTAATGCACAACCTCCTGTAATAATAAGATTGCGGCTTGGTAAATGTTTTAAACACCATTTACTATTTGATTTCATTATTAATTCAAAAACAAATTGAGTTGCATTAGCAAGTCTTGCCATATCCATATCTGATTTTAATTCAGGCTTATACCAATCACACCCTTTATGCATATTAACTTTAAAGTCTACGCCTGGTATATCTCCATTTAATTTACCATCAATGAAAGTGCTTATCATATTGTTTACTAGTTCTAAATTTTCATGAGTAGCAATAGGAGCCCCTAACTCTGCAACTTTGTATTCATCTCTATTTGCTTTAAAGCCTAGTCGTTGTGTCATAGCAGAATAAAATAAACCAACACTATGTGGATACTTTTGTGAATAAACTTTCTTAAGTCTACAACCTCTACCTGCCCATATAGTAAGTGTTTCAAATTCACCTATACTATCTAAAACTAATATAGTTGCATCATTAAGTTTACTAGTATACCAGCCGTATGCGGCATGACTTTTGTGATGTTTTGCAAATTTAATGGGGCAAGTAATACCCCATTGTTTTAAATACTTTGGAATATTGTTTTCACGAAAAGAACTCCAACCTTGTCCTGCCCAAACTTGTCTAATACTTTTAAGGTGAGGAATTTCATACCATATAACTTCATCAGGTTCTCGCCACCCGCCGGCTTGTTTTGCGGCATTAACAAGTTCAGGATTTAAATGAGGATCGTTATCTACCTTAGAAAAGTCTTTAGCCAAGGCCGCCCATACTAGTTCTTTATCGTTAAAAACTGCTATACTGGCATCATGACTATTTCCAACAATTCCCCAAGTAATCATTATTTTCGTGACTCCTCAATTTTGTCAATTAATCCAAACTCCATTGCTTGTTCAGGAGTCATAAAATTATCTCGTTCCATTGCCGCATTAACTGTATCGATATCTTTATTACAATGTTTTACATACAATTCATTTAAACGTTTCTTTGTTTCCATAATATCTTTAACATGAATTTCCATGTCAGTTGCTTGTCCTCTAAATCCACCTGATGGTTGATGAATCATTATTTTACTATTAGGTAACGCAATACGTTTTCCTTTTGCTCCTGCCATTAATAGTAATGAACCGGCAGATGCCGCTTGTCCTATACAAACAGTAGATACTTCAGGTTTAATGTATTGCATTGTATCATAGATAGCCAATCCAGCACTTACTAATCCGCCAGGCGATTGGATATACATTGAGATCGTTTTATCTTTACTAACTGATTCTAAAAACAATAGTTGGGCACATACTGATGCCGCAACATGATCGTCGATCGGTCCTGTTAAAAAGATAATTCTATCTTTTAGTAATCTACTATAGATGTCGTAAGCACGTTCACCTTTTGCTGTAGATTCAACTACCATTGGTACTAAGTTTGACATATTTTTTATTCTCCTATGCTGTTGGTCCGTGTTCATCATACCATGATGCCATGCCTGGACCCATGCCTGAACAATCTCTTTTTACTGTTAATTCTACTGATACTGGTTTAGTTATTGTAGTTTCTATTGCTAATGGGGTGTTACAACTTTCGCATGTTGTAGTCCAATTAGGAATTAAATTTACTACCTGTGCCATATGTGGAGGCAAGTTTACTGCTTGATAATGTGTTCCTGATGCCCCTTCATGGCTTACAGGAACGTCAACTCGTTCTTGACATAACGAACAGTATATCATAATAATGTCGCTATGATACTTACGAGCAACTATTACTCCATCAATTACTTCTGCATCAGCCGGGTCAATAAAGTGTCCATCTAACATATCATTTCTCCTTTAAAATTTGATTCCTGTTTCTGTTGGTATTAAGGAACCATGGGTAATATTACCTACATTAAAACTCATACTAATTCTTTCAACATCACTTTTAAATGCATATACACTATGATTTAATTCTGCATGAAACAAAAGTATATCTCCTGTTTTGGGAACAATCTTATGTGTTCCATTTACTCCTAATACATTTGGACCATAATGGAATTCTATTTGTCCTGCACATGCCATATTGCTTTTGCTATGTTTTGCCTCTTCTGCAATTACTTCAGGTACATCAATATACAGTACAGAACTTAACATTCCTGTATGTGAATGTGTAGGATTAAATTCATTTGCCTGTTGAAAGTTAATCCAAGGTTCTGTGGAAAATGTATATCCAAATACCTTATCTGCTTCCTCTGAGTGGTGTGCATCATACTCAGCTCTATTAAGTAAGTGTGAAGCAAATCTCTCTGCTTCTGCTTCTGTATAAGTTTTTATGTGTGGCAACAGTTCATGATAAAATTCATTCTTTTGTATAGCCGAGCCTGTTGACCATAACACTTCTTTTTTAATATTACCAGCAAGGTTCTTTGAAAAATCTACACCTGATACTCTACTCTCTTCAGCAATTTCTTTTAAAATATCCATAAACTCTTCACGCATTGTTGAATGATAAATTGTAGGACCAAACGGTCTAATAAGTTTATAATCCATTGTTTAATATTACCTTTAAAATGCCTGAACCAAAAATAACCATAGCCGCAGTATTAATAAAAATTAATGCTCTATCATGCCATAGCATACCAACTACTAACCAACCTGTTACACCTGCAAAATGAAGTATTAAATTATAAGGTTCCATTTCCCCTACACTTGTTAATACCATTCCCCATAAAATAATAACACTTGAAATCCATTTAATATACCAACTAAGATCTCCTTTTGGTGTTATCTTTTTAAAAACACGTGATGAGTTTAATGCTTTAATCTTATCATTTAATTTTTCTTTATACTCTGTCATATATATTCTAATGTGTTGTTGGTTTAACAAATGGTGTTACATCCGATCGAGTCTCTAAGATGGTTTCAATTAAGCGTTCATATGCATCTTCTGTAAGTGCAGTTTTATATATCCGCATTGCTTGTGCCATCATTACTCCAGCACACTCGATCGGAGAAATATCTTCTTCTAAACATAATTTTTGTACTAACTTTTCTACACGCCTATACGCAAGTTCTGTACTATCTGTTTCTTTTTTAATCATTTCGGTACCTGCTCAAATGTTTCCATTAGTAATGGACCAAAGTTACTTATTGCCCAACCTAGTGCAATAAGAGTTGTAACTCCTACAACTAACCATTTCATTTTAAAATCATCTACAACCATTTTGATTCCTATAAGTTCGTTGCCTAATACTCTTAAAGAAATCTCCAGCTTACCATCGTCGTCTCCTGGCATCCTTGCTCCTTTCGTTTATTTGTATATGAATGGATCTTTTTTCTGTAATTCTTTAATCCGTTTTTTGAAACGTCGATTTTCTTTCCATGTTTTATATGGTGCACAAATCTTATTCCAAAGGGCTTTCAAACAAACCATTTTTTACTCCTTAACTTAATCTTTAATTCACTTTCTTCAGCATACGAAACAATAGTATGTAATGTAAACATTCTTCCATATTTTAGTATAGCATCATTTACATCTTTTACATCTGCTTCCCAATCAGGCATACTAACTGACCAGCCTAATTCCATTGCTTGTTCCATTAGTTTAACTCCAGCAGTATCTCTATCTGGGACTACTATTACTTGCTTATTTAAACTATTTAGAAGTAGTGCCTGTTGATCTCTGACTTCACTGCCCAAAAGTGCAACACCTTCAATGCCTATAGCGTCTACAGGCCCTTCTACAAGTATTACAAATAATCTTCTATAATCCTGAGCATCTAAATTAAACACATATCCTGGTTGTTGTTCAGACAAATATTTTGGATGACCTTTTGTAATTTTACGTGCAGTCCAACCAACTATTTTATCTTCATAATAAAAAGGAATTATTAAACGATCTCGATAACCTAATGAAGCCGACCAATGAAAATTATAATCCTCAGTATATAGCTGTCGTGACTTCATATACATTATAACTTTTTCTAATGCTTCAGGTACCTCTTTAAACTGTGAAATTGGTTTAGCGTCTTCAGGTAATGGAACTGTATTAAATACCGGTAATGTAACTATAGGATTAACTAAACCCTTTGCTTCGTTAAATTGTAATACCTGTAATGCAAGTGAAGTAATATTACTATCAGACACTCCTAGCCATTCTAGTAAGTTCTTCATCTTAGGAGAAAGTTTTCTACCTTGTTGCCAACTAGCTTTAAAGCCACAGTTGAAACAATGAAAACTAACACCGCCATCACCATTTGTTATTAATCCGCCACGTTGTCTTTTATCTTGTGATGTTCCATTATGATGACAACATGGTGCATTAAAACTTGTCCACCCACTAGGAGTAGTTTTCCGTTTTGCTGGTAAGTGCGAGTTTAATGTATCTAATACGAGGTTAGTCATACTAGTATTATAACGTAAAGTTAGAGGAAAGTCAACTAGTTTTTAACAAGTATTTTGTCAATTGTGCCCGAAACTTTATTTTCATATTTGGCTCGTATATAAGAGAATACACCGTTAAAGTTTACAAATTGGGGTTGTGTTGGTGACTGTAAAGTAGTTGAATAAATGTCGGCCCATACAGTTAATCCTGAAACATTATTTTCTAATGTACCTTGAATAGTTACTTTTCCTTCAAAATCTGTTGTATAGATTGCCGCTGTATGTAATGCTTCATTACCGTTTCTAGAAGCTTCTGCTGATACAGCCTCACTATTATAAATGCTACTATCATATGAATCTTCAGTAAATGTTTTTAATTCATATGTACTTGCTGGTCCTGGAAATGCTTCAGTGCTAACATGAATAGTACCGGTAGCTCTGTAATCACTATCACCGTATGTTAATACTTTAGTATTATCAGACGTTTTAACTAGGTATACATTATAGCTTAGATATTGTGATTTTAGATTTAATAGATCATTCTCTGTTACAGTTACAGTAAACTGGCCTTTTCTAGTTGGAGTAGATGTTTCAACAATAACTCCGTTGTGTTCTATCACAAGGCTTTTGTTTTCATCAAATGCTACAAACTTAGGAGTATACGTAGTTAAAATGCTTAGGGGTTTCTGGTCTGGATTCTTAATTTCAAAGGTAAGTACATTGTCTATTCCTTTGTATACTTGTAATTGTCTACGATACACTGGTCTATACTCCGTTATGTTATTAGCCAAATCAGCTGTGAGGATGGCTCGGTTGGTTGATAAATATCTAGGTATTAACTGCATGTTAATGTCACTTTATACATAATAGTATTTATTTAAGATAGAGAGTATGCTACTAAAAGACATAGAAACAAATTTCCCATTTTTAAGCGTTGTACAGTACGGTGGCGACGAATACATAGGGATCATTGCCAATCAAGATCAATATGTTACGTCGATCTACGTATATACTATGATTAAAGAAACACTAGAAAAAGAACACTTTATACGTATGGGTGAAGTATGGTGGTTTGAAAGCAATAGGACTATTCCTATAAGTATCTTTTTACCTAAAGAATTTGCTAGATTTAAACATGCTTTAGTAACTATGAATACTAAGGATGTTAAAGTAACAGTAGGTCCAATAGTGAATTTAGGTAATCTATCTATAAAAAGAGTCAAAAGAAAAAGTGTTCAACTTGTTCGTAAACCTAAATCATCATGATTTTAATTAAAGAAAATGAAGATAAATCTCGAGCTGTATATAAATTAGCTGATGGCCGTTATAGAAAGGTCTGGGCTGTAGCTGATCAACAGGCTCTAGATCATCATGTCGAACTTTTAAATAAATTTATGCCTCATTGGGTTATTGATAGTGGAATAACTACAGAAAGTATGTATATTGACACGTTACCTATTATAGGTAAAACAGCTGATACTGTCGAACATACACAAGAATTTATAGATAAAATTTATGAATTTTGTCTTGGTAACATTAATACAACTTATCCTTACGCCCACGGCGATTGGTCATTAAGTAACATTATCCTTACAGATGATGATGTAAGTATAGTTGATTGGGATAATGTAGCTGTCTCTGATCCAAAAGATGTAATAGCAAAATTACATAGTGATTTAACTTTAGCGTTTGGAGATAAGTTTAATTTACCTAATGAGTTTTATGTTCCTGCCGAAACACCAAACGAAGAATAATTTATTTGTATCTTTTAGGAGATAGTTTTTCTCTATAATGTTGAGGTGCAAATATAGAATTATGAATCCATTGTGTAAGTCTATTAATCTTACTTCGATGATCCCCTACAGCAGTTTCCATATTATATTCTTCACGCTTATACGGAATTATTTGGCATAAAGGCATACCTCGTTCGAACAGTATCTCCTCGTCCACTTTTGATTCAAAAAATGAATTTACATGTAGTTCATGATAAACATCAGTATCAATGCTACCAGTTAATACTTCTAAATGATCTTGTCTATGATAAAACGGAGCAATTATAAGACTGCTATATCCTTTAGGCGTTTTTAATTCCCAAGGGTTCATCCATTTAAATGACCCTTTCCATTGATCTTCTTTAAAAGGATAATTATCAATTTGTTCATGTGGATGATTATTGGCAGTAAACAATGGCCGACCATTTTGATGTAAGGACTGTGGAGTTTGATATTCTATAACTTCACCTACAGTTGCTTTTACTTTTGTAAGTTTATAGTCACACCATAATGGAATAATATAACCCATGTTAAGCATATCAAGTATTCCTGGACAACTTCTTACAGTAGCCCAAGCATGTTCATAGTCGTTTTTAGGTTTTTGTTGCTGAAACCATTCAGGCCAAAACTCACTAGCTGGAACTGGTGGCAGGGTTTCTTCTAATTCTTTAAATTGAGTAAAAAATAATATATCATTTGGTTTCATAGGTATTCCCATTTATTGTGACTATTAGCTTCATCTTCATCGGCTACCTTTAATGTTTTAAAGACTAATGTTATTCTAGGTTTTGATTTAAATGGACTTCCATAATGTTCCATTTCAGCTGGAAAAATTAGAAGTTTATTTTGCTTATAATGAATTTTTCTTTGGTATTGATCATTTTCAGGATCCGGTCTATAGAAAAATGCACCGTCTTCGTCGTCTGGAGTCATCATTAACATCACACTATGTCCAGCATTTTTTATTAGTTTAGAATCTACATGCCACATACCTTCCATTGTAGGATGTTGTATATTAAAATATATTCTGCTAAAGTTAATATCGTAATCAAAAAGTTTCCTAATTTTTTCACATATAAAGCCTATCATAACATCCGAAGGATGAAAGTCATGTGAGTACATTTTAGGGCCTTCTTTACGAGAACGTTCAACAAAGTAATGGGGCAATCGATTTAAAAATACATCACTTAGGTAAGAAGTTAATTCAGGATCTAACCAATCATCAATTTCTTTAACTTTAAAATCGTTACTCATGTTGCCATCCCATTCTTTAATTTACATTTATATACAACTGTTTTCCAATCACCATCTTGTGGCAAAGTTTCATGTTCAAATCTAGCTTCAGTACAGGTTAGATGATCATTAAATTGGTCGATCTCTTGACTAACGCACTGACCGTTAGTACCACATACTGTTAAAACTAGCAACCAAGTTAATGATAATGTCATTGTTTTAATTCCTCGCATATTAAATTCATCTGTACAGTAATTGCTACAGCATACGCAATTGCATGAGCTTTTTTAAAGTAGTACTCACCACTCTCTGGACGAGTCCATACAGTTTCACTAATCTCTGTCCAAGTCTTTCCTAATAGGTGCCTTTTCCCCGGGCGTATCATTGCTAGTATCATTGCTAGTTCTTCTACTGACTTTGGTTTCATCTTCTTTAGAATTGTGCTGTGTGCGCCTACGTGAAACAATTGCTTTACGAAGTCTTGATGCTCTAGAAGTTCCCATAATGGCTCCTTTTGTAGTAAGGTATTTAAATGATTTTCATCTTTGATAGCTTTATAAAGGCTTACATTAAGAAAGTCTAATTTGAAATATCCTCTAGAATCTGCAGATTTATGATCAACAGTTGACATGTTATCTACAGGATTATTTGGAATTTCCGTAAAGTAAACTCCTGTGTTATGCTTTTTATTTGAGTTTAATTTCGCAATACGATGTTTTAATTTACTTAAAATAATACTTCTGTCTGCAAAATCAATATCAATATCAGGCATTATAAATTACTTTCCCTTGCTACTTCTCTAACAAGTTCTACATCTGCAACATGTCTTTTAAAACGCATTGCCCAATGTTGTGGGTTTAATACATGAAATACTATTTGTAATTGTTCATCATTAAACTTACTTAACATTTCTTTCCCACTCTTTGTATTAAGTATTAACCATGGACTTATTTTACCATCTTTAATATCTTGACACGCTCTATTTAAACTAGCATAAGAAAAATAATGATTCCATTGAGCCTCTTTGTCAATACCCCAATCCATCATTGTTTTAATAGATCTTTCAAGTGCCGTTTCTACACTCTCTTTAAGTATTAATTCTAATGCATACTTTTCATATAGTTCTTCCCTACACCAGTGATCTAATTTAACTCCACTAGTAACTACATAGTCTACATACTTGTCAGGATATAAAGGTCGTACATTACTGACAAAACTGCCAAACTTGACAAAAGCATTATAGTAAGGACTCTCACAAAATTCTTCATACGTTTTTGTTCCTTTGTATTTCTGGCACAACTGATAGAATCTTATAAATGTAAGATGTCCTAATTGCACTCGCTTTTCATCTTTTTGAATATGTCGTCTTTTCTTTTCACACATATGAACAGCAAGAGTTTTTTCTCTTGTGTATCCTGTATTACAATACTTACAGACATATGGTTTAGAATTTGACATCTTTTTTCTCAAGCCCAAGGTCTTGGACATATTGTTTAAGTTCCGCTTTTGTAGATATTCTAGCAAGTAATTCTACCTCATCTTCTTTCATGTTAGGAAATATTGTTTCTAAAAACTTTGTTGCTGGAGTGGCTTTTGCTTTCTTTTGCCCAATCCATCCATGCCTACGTGATTCTCTTTTAGCATTATGAGTACCACATAATGTTAGCCATTGTAGCTTTGGATGTTTCGCAATAGCCATATAATTTTTGTTATAGTATTCGTTAGTTAACAAAACTGCTAACTCTTTTGCTTCACGAGTACCTTCAACAATACTTGCGTATCTGTTTAACAGCCAGAAAGATAACTCCTTCTTTTCTTCTTCGCTCCAATCGTCATACGCTGATTTTACATCACCGTCCATACAAGCGAAGACTTCTGATAATGGTAACTTTCTTTTAGAACTCATGTTTATATTATACTTTCTTATTTGTTAGAAGTCAAGTATTTCTTTTTATACCATTTTGCAAATTCAGGATCTTCGTCAAATTCTACAACAACTTGTCTTGCAGATAATTGGTCGGAACGAATACAATCAGCTAACTCTTGATATTCGTCTTTGTACATCATAAATTTTAAAGATACCTGGACATCACGTTTTTTCATTTAACTATCCCTCTTAGCGAGCATTCCCGTTACACTTAACGGACCTTTTTCGTCAGTAACTTCCTCAGTTAATATATTGCCATAATTTGGCCATCCATATACATTAGGGTCTTCCCCCAGATATCTCCAACGTATTACTCCTGTATCAGGATTACGTTCATAGATTTTAGGTTGTTGGTCCTTCATATTTCCCAAACTCCTTTCTTAAGACGACATCGTTATTTTCATTAGATGTCCAGCCTTCGGGTTTTAAGCGCCAAGATTTTCTGTCCATTATATAATCACGACAACCTTGACACCATTGTTTATTATTTCTATCGTGAATTCGTACGTCAACTCTTTCAGTCCATGCACATAGTGGACATTTGTAGTGATATAAAGGCATTTATTTCTCCTCAACTTTTGTCCCTACAGTTCGTCTTACAATATCATTATGATCAAATTCAGCCCAATAAAGTTCAAAAGCTACTCCGTCGTTTATGCCTTCAAACTGATGTACTTTACCTGGTTTAACTACAGTAAAGTCTCCTGGGCCGAGAATAGTTTCATCTACTAATCCTTTTTGATCGTCAGTTTGCCAAACACGTACAATCATACTACCTTGTTCAACATAAAAGCCGTTAAACTTATATTGATGTTCGTGTTCCGAACATTTAAAGCCTGCTTTAAATTCAATACGGTGAAATTCTAATACACCGTTAGCATGTATTAATTCTGTACTTCCCCATACTTTACCAGCTTTTACTGTCATCTTTATTCTCCAAATTTAAATAACTTTTCTTGTACATGACAATCAATATTTACATATCTTCTAATTGTAGTTGGGTTATCTCTTGGTTCAACTCCATGTATACTATTAACTGTATTTAGAAAAGCTACCATTGTATTTTGCATATAAGGTACATGCCAAACTGCTTCAATATCTTCAGGTAATGCTTCTCGCCCGCCGCCTTGTCTACGCCATTGTCCTGATGTCTTCTTTTTATAAACGTTTAAGCCTCCGTCATCGCCTTTGTCCTCAAATTTTTTAAAGTAAAATAAAAATGCAAATAGTTCTCTAGCTTGATCAACATGAGGTGTTCTAATAGACTGATTATCAATAGCATTTATAACAAACTGCATTTCCATTTTCATAGCATCAATAGGACCCTTTTCATATCTAGGTTTTACATCAGCTCTAGCGTATTTGATACGTAACTTATCACCATAGTGTGTTTGTATTGCTCCACTAAGTACTTGTATAACTTCATCTTTAAAATATTTACTAGTATGATAGTCAGCAAATGCTTTCCACAAAGGAGTAATAGCTGAGTAGTCAAAATCCTTTTGTTGGTAACGTTTATCACCAAAGCCTCTAGTTTCTCCATTAAGCATAAGCTCTTCTGGGTACTGTTCTTCTAGTTCTTTATATAATCCCCACGGTAATACTTGTGGTATATGAATATGTGGAAACGGATCCATTTTAAGATGTTCCGGTTTAAAATTTTGTAATACACTTAAATTCATTTATATCTCGATTTTATTTCATCGCTTGAAATATTGTCATTATTATATAAATGTTGTTGTGGCGAACTAAACTTATTATTTTCTCGTTTTTGCATAACTGCAACAATCATTGGATCTCGTTCCCATGTATCTAAAGCAAAGTCGTGTCTGTATCCTTTATCACGAGATAACTTGCCGCCGAGCTTTTCAATACGACCGCCATTGCTTTCACCAATCCATAGTTGGCATAATTTATAATTGTTTTGTAATGCTAGGCACGGAAATAAATTAGGTTGAAAATTATAGAAGCCATGATCAACCCATCTATAAAAAGGCAATACGTGTACCATAAAGCCTTTGGGCTGACATAAGTCATGAGCATTCTTAAAGACCATATATTGATTGAAGACATGTTCTCCTGTCCCATTATTAGTTACTAAATCGAATTTTTCATTAAATCCGTAATGTTTACCTAAATCCATATTTAAATCTAGTGCAACTGCATCCTTATCAGTGTTTACATCTATAGCAAGATACTTTCTAAATCCTATATCATGATAAAATTCTTTTGTTGTAGAAAGATTTGGAGTACCTGTAATGCCAAGCCTGTTATAAATTTTTGAACGTGACTTATTATTTTTTAATCTTTGATTTCCAAGTTCAACTACTGACGGTGTACACTTTCCGTTACATGTAACTTCATCTAGGATAGTATCTATTGCATTAGTTATTAAATTTGTAAAAGACATTAAATGTAATTAACTCCTATATTGTGTGTTCTGTTGCCATCATAAATCAAATCTCATAGTAGCACGGGCTCCTGTAGTAACTTCTTCGTATATTGTACCTGCAGGAATATATAACAAGTCTCCTGAGTTTAACCAAGTTTCGCCAATGCCAGTTAATGCATATCCTACCTTACCAGGCCCACCAACAAGCAATACATCTGTCTTATTGCTGATAGGTCCATACGTTGGTGCATCTTTGGCAAACGAGACATACAAACATGTTATATTTTTAACTTCTTTTAATTGTTGTATTTCACTAATTGCAGTTTGTATAGAATTGGGATAATACTCAGAATGTAATATCATTGTTGGCAAATCGTCTGGATTAAGTTTCCCGTCGATAATTTCATTACCAAGATATTTAACAGTATCAGGCTCTTTTGTAGAATCCCATTCTATTTTATCTAGCACTTCATCCCAAATAATTTCTTTAGCTCTCTGAAATTGATCAGGTATTATTTTAGGCTCTTTAGGATTGTGTGCTTTTTTTTCAGGCATGGTCCTTCTCTATTACTACAACATATTTGTTATTAGGATGTACTACACCCTTTTTATCTGTTCTTGTTTTTTCTGCAAATTCATGATGTACAATTTTGCCATTAATATGTTTTTCTATTAATGGTTTCCACCAGCCTGGATTTTCAACAATAAGGTGTGCATTACGTCCGTCGGGTAAAAACTTTTTAGCAGGACTAGTTGCAATAATTAAAAATGCAATCTTTGTAAATAATTCATTCATGTGTTTTAATACATTCTCTAAAAATACAGGTTCGATATGCTCTAATACGTCTGTAGAGACAAGCATATCAAATGTTCCTTCGGGTCTAGTATTAAAATTAGAATTTCCTGGATCATACCCTTGAACAGTCATATCTGGATATGCTTCTTGTAATGCTAAAGTTACTCCACCTTTACCACACCCGTAATCAATAATACTTTTTGGACTATATTTTCTAATCCATTTTTCTGTTTGTTTTAGTCCTTTAGCATCACCAAATGAAGCTTTTTCATTATGCAGTTGAGCTAATTGTAATACATATTCTTCACTAATTGTCTTCATTTAGTCTTTCCTCCTGCTTCCGTATTGCTAGTATACGTTTTAAATACCCTCCCGATATGGAATGATTTACTCCACTATTTAATTGGTTTTGTTTTTCAGAACTTATAAGATGGCAGTGAATTTCTACAGGTTTATCAGACATTGGTACTAGTTGTAACCAAGGTAATCCAGCTGGAATTGTAAGTTCAGTATCGTGTGGAATAAAGATATTATTTAAACAAGCATGTTGGTACTTGTATTCTATAAGTCCTGGAACAGTCCAGTAAGATAAAGGATTATCATGATGCCAATCTGGTTTCATCCAAACCCATTGCACTCCTGTTTCTTCTACTAACGTCCACGGAGATGTAATTTTAACCTGAGCCAATCCTGGCTTATGATGTTCGAAATCACGTCTATCATGTTCTATCATTTGTATATAATCAGGTACTGCATGGAAAAACTTATTGCCACCATTATCTACTTTAGCATGAAGTTCACACCAAGCAGGAAATATAATTCCTTCTTTAAGGATGCCATTAATTGCAGGACAAGTTTTTAATGTTGCAACAGGCATGTTGTCATAGCCAGGCATATCTGTTTCTCTATGCTGTGGTAATTTTTTCCACCAGTCTGGCAGAAACTTTCTAGCTAACATAGGCTGGTAAGCATCATACTGATCTTTCCTATCAGTATATGCATTTACTACAATAGTATCTGTTTTCTGTTTTTTCCAAAACATATTATAGTAACACTCCATAATCAATCATTTCGCTTTGTCGACTAATGTCTTTAACAAAATAAGCACATAAAGGATCGTCCCCGTCTTCAATTGGTATTGCTAATAGTTGTCCGTTTTTCATTTTAGGAAAATACCATTTCACATCATTATAAAAATTAGTTATTTTTATTTTCCCCCAATTTAAAGTATAACTTGTCAAAGGGTTAAACAAGAATGCTTCGAATCCTCGATCATTTAAACTTGTTAACGGCAATACTTCTATATCCCCTGCACCTTCACTATCGCCAACAGCTAAACTCCAATCTACTGGCATTGTAATTTCTCTACCATCAATTTCTAATACCATTGCTGGAGAACTAAAACTTTCTAAAAATATTAGCGGTATAAAAAAGAAATCAGCTTCCTTAGGGTTTGAATTATCTAAAACAGCAAATCGTACATCGTCTTTTAATTCTTCCGGTAAGTTATTAAGATGGAATGTTTTGTTCTCTAGTGTTAATATTTTCATTTATTTTTTCCTTTTAGCATTGGCTAATATTTCTGCTGGTGTCTTAGTCCCAGGGTCTAGTTTTGAAAGTCTGCAACTAAGGAGTTTCTTTTTACCTTTGCTAGTTACAATTACTGGCTGTCCATACTCGTCCAGTTCTATCGCTTTAATTTTAGTAGGCACGTTACGAAATCTTCCTACTGCAATTTCATCTCCTACTTTTACTTCTATTAAAAATGTTTTCATAATTAAGTCCAGTCAAGTTTCTCTATAGTAAAAGGATACTGAGCTTCTTTATAAAACTTCTTACGTTGTGTTAAATGTCGCTTTGCATACTTACATGTTGACGTAATATCCCATATTTGTACAAAGTCTTTATCTTCTGCCTTACGTACACCTCTGCCTATTGATTGTATTACCCTTACGAAAGACTTGCCCGGCTCAATAAGTACAAGATTAAATATTCTGGGAATATTAATACCGACACTAGCAACACCGTAAGTAGCAA